>SDBT01004045.1_pt1 | contig 25022 bp, 23 predicted proteins | sample 2277101 | NCBI WGS metagenome assembly SDBT01 (sample SAMN10404973, study PRJNA504765) | marine sediment metagenome | isolation source: marine sediment core GS10_PC15, 103 cmbsf | place: Arctic Ocean: Southern Knipovich Ridge | collected 2010 | reverse complement strand
AAGTTCTTGTACCTCATCAGAAGTGAGAGGATTGATTCGTATAGTCATTTTTCATCGAATACTTTACGAATCCTCCCCTCAGAAATGTCTTTCGAAAAGCGCGTAGTTCCGCGCGACTGTCCTGGTACCATTTTTTATGACTCTTTCAGGTAATGTTTCGTTCCTACTTCCATTAATTACAATAATTTTTTTAGTTCCTAGACCTACACTTTCAAGCCATTCTAAATATGATTTTTCTGGTTGTACCTTTGTAAGAAGTACATCTTCTGGTCTAGCTATAGAAATCGCCCTATCATACTTTTGAATTCCGTCTACTTGAGAGATAATCCTCGAGAAATTAGGTAAAGTATTGATTTCATGAAGAAATACTACAGGAGAACCCAGTGATTCAACAAAAGATCCCGATTCCCCTAAATACCTTTTGCTTTCGATCAAAGGTTTAACCTCCTTTCAAACGATTGAAACTGATCAGTTAAGTGTTGAGCATTTCGAGGATTCTCTAGAAATTTGGTAGCTGTTTGCTCAAAAAACCATGAAGAAACTTCTTGAATGGAATTGCCATTTAATACCTCAAGTCGTCCATCAATGAAATTGTGAAATTTAACGTAATAATCCACAAGTCTTGAATCTTGACCATTTTTATTCTCATATAATTTGAAAAAACTTTTACTTAAGTTAGATGTTCGGTGGATTAAATATATAAGATAAGATAGGTTTTTAGCTTGATTGTATTCGCTTTCAGGGAAACTAGCATTTTTCAATAATTTATGTGGTGCTTCTTCCATATATTCTATATCATATTTTTCAGGGTATTCGTATAGATCGCTTCCTGGTAGACACAGTAATTCATGAAAATATATTCCTTCAGGCTGAAGATTCAGTACAAAATCCACACTATCTAAAAATTGGGTATAATTATCCCCAGGTAGTCCAATAATAAGACTAAACCAAAATTCAACCTTCTTATTCTTTTCTCTAATCAAACGAATATTCTTACGATAAAGTTCAGAATCAAATTTCCTATTGATTTTCTCTAATACCTCTGGTGCAGTAGATTGGACTCCAAAGGCAAATTCTTCACTGTTTAGTTGACTTATAAGCCCGACTATTCTCTCATTAGTTAAATATTCTGGGCTAACTTCGAAAGTAATAGGTTTTTTATGAATATTGTTCTCTATCAAGAAACTTAATAGTTCTAATGACCTTTCTTTTTTCATAAATGGATTTGAATCAGTAATATAGATAGTTCTAACCTTAGGATGATCAAATAAAAATTTAAAAGCAGGTTTCAACTTTTCTAAGTTGAAATATCTCATCCTCCTTTTCCCCCAGGTACAATACGCACAGGAAAAAGGACACCCTCTAGAAGTTTCAATAGCTGCTCTTACAGGAATTTCGCTTTGATCTAAATAATCTCGATAATCCTGGCTTTCAAATGGCAATATTAGTTCATCAAGATTCTTTAATTCTAATTCAGGATTACTAATAGTTTTTCCATTATTCCGATACGCCAAACCAGGGATTTCGCTTCGTTTTTTATTCAAAAGAAACGATCTGAAAGGTACTTCTCCTTCACCTTTGAAAACAAAATCAACAAAATCGTACTTCTTGAGGATTTTTTCAGCTAAACCACTCGCTTCGGGTCCTCCCAGAACAATGGTCGTGCTAGGATTGGCATTTTTAAGCATTTCAGCAACTATTAAAATTTTATCAAGATTCCAGACATAAGAAGAAAATCCATACAAATAGTCATTTGTCTTATTTAGATCACTGAAAATTTGATCATTCGGGGTAGAAATATCATATTGAGATATTCTTATCGAATATTTTTTACAAACGTCCTCATCCTTAAGGATGTAACTCTTAAGACTGACCGGCGCAAGACATAAATCCCTTCCGGGAAAACCTAGTGAGACTAATCTTATTGATGTTTTAGTTTTGTCGTCTAATTTGGCAAGACCTCAATTAAAATACACCTCTAAAAAAAATGAATTATCAAAAATAGGGTTTTTTAGTAAGGAGCTCAAACAAGAGATAGAGAATACAGAAAATCTAAGGGGTATAATTGTTTCCCTGTTTAATTTGATAGTCCCTTCTTTGCATTTTTAACTCCTAAGGCAATTTTACCTATCCATTATTTATACATTTTCATATTCCAAATCAAAAAAGAATGAATTGTAGAAACCCTACCACTAAAATGAATGATTTCTTCCTCCTTAAAGAAATTTATTTATGAGATAAACTCAAAGTTTTTCCAGATGAGTTGTCTCCCCTCTCCTCTCTTCTCTCCTGTCTCTGTTTCCATTTAAAGAATACACAGTTTTTCGCATTAATAAAGGTAAAATTCCGCTTAAAATGAATACTGGAGTAAGAGGGATGTATAGAAGTACAATGAAGGTATTTCTATCAAATGGGATTAGTTGAATAGAAACAATTGCTAAAAAAAGAAAAAAGATGAATTGCAGTATTAGAAAAAAAGTGAAGAAATTTAACTTCTTTAACCAGTTATTAACGATAATTTTCCTATTTCGTAAGGATAAAACTAGTTTATTATCTGTGTGAAGTTTTTTTGCCAAGAAAATGAACACTAGATAGAACACAATCTCAAAATATCCATCAATTGTTCCAATAATCTTTGCTGCCAGTGAATTATATGCAGGAGATAAATCATCAAACGTATAAGGAATAATTATTGTTTTTTCGGTTATAGGTTGAATTGGCCAAAAGAGAGTGACTCCTGAGAAATAAACCATATCTAAAATCACATGGAGTAACATTCCACCCGTTAATCCGAATAAGAATTGAAAATAATCATTATTTTTATCTGATGTCAAGTATCGAAAAATAATAGCAATTAAGAAAATTAACATGATAACAATTAGGCTGTGAGTTACTGATCTGTGAAATGCAATTGTTGTTTCAACATTTCCACCTGTAAAAATAAAAAGTAAAACGCTTCCAATCAAATCAAGATCTGGCATAACTGAGCCCCAAACCACTCCTAAACGGGTGTATTTATAGTTTTGTTTAATTTTACTAGCGATTAATAGGCCTAGAATACCATGAAATCCCGTAGGGGGCATATTGAAAATCAGCTTCAAATGTGAATTAGAATAGGAACATTTTCATCCTCTCTTGTATACTTATTAATTTGTTATTACACCGCTTTTCCGATATTCTCTATTTTTTCTAGAATTATCAAAATACGAGGAAACTCTCTAGTTATTCTTATTTAAACTAAAATCAGATATTTAAACAGAGAATAATTAGAGGTTGAGTTAAGTATGATCCGAGCAACAGGTAGAATTACTAGAGTTTTGAAACATAGTTTTCCACGGGGATTTAAAGGTGTCTACAAAATTAATATTGTCGGATCAACTGGGAGCGGGAAGACAAGTTTCTTGAAGTGCCTATTGGGTGATTTATTTGAAGCCCACTCTGAAGAGAAACGTAGATCTAAAGTGGAAAATACAGTTGACTCAACTCATACCTGGTTTCGGGTTGGAAATACAGCTAAAACTGATTCAACAACCACTGTATCATTAAATACTGCAGGTATATTATTAGTTCGCACTTTTTTTAATTCTATTGAATTTTATCCTGTTAATATGGCTGAAGAGCTAATACTAAGGGATGATATCGAGGAAATATACCAATTGATCTTTTTTGATAATGCAGGTCAAGAAAGATTTGATTTTATGAGTGAGATCACCATGAGAGGATCCGATGCCATAATAATCTTGGTAGATGGCACAAATATGAGTAGTGTAGGAAAAGTTTCATATTTTCTCGAGCTAGTTCGTGAGGAAGAGTATCGGAGTAACGATGGAGCTAACCGTATTCCAGTTTTAATAATGTTGAATAAAAGTGATTTGGCAGAACATGGAGTTTACATTGGATTGGAAAGCATCAAGCACATAATCGGGCAAGAATATGATCTTTATGAAACATCAATGAAAACAAGTGAGGGTGTTGAAGATTCCATTCGTGGATTGATATACAAACTTGAAGAAAGTGTTCTTGAAAAAGGATAACCATTTATTGATGGATATTAAAATGATTAAGAGAATATTTGTTTCAATCTGAAAAACATAATTTGAGAATGCTTATTAAATCTACAAACCAAACTATAATTACACGAATATTCATATAAGAGAAATAAAATAAAAAATCGGAGACAATTGCAATGGCAAGGCTAATTGGAGGGCCAATTTCACGAATTTTGAGAAAAAGCCTTCCTAATGGGTTTCGTGGAGTCTATAAAATCAATATTGTGGGATCTACTGGATCAGGAAAAACTGAATTCTTAAGATATTTGCTGAAAGATCTTTTTGAACCAGCAACCGAGGCAAAAAGGCGAGTTACAACTGAAAAGAAGGTTGATGCCACCTATAACTGGTTTCGCGTAGGTAAGGAATCAGAGAGCTCAACAACGACAGTAAGTCTCAATAGTATAGGAATCCTACTTTTGAGGACCCAATTTAATACTATTGAATTTCATCCTGTTCATAAATGGCAAAAATTATTACTTCGTGATGATATTGAAGAATTATGGAAATTTAATTTCTTTGATAACGCAGGCCAAGAAAGATTTGATTTCATGCCTGAAATTACTATGCAGGGTGCAGATGCGATTATCGTTTTAGCTGATGGAACAAATATGTCAAGTATCGAGAAAATTTCTTACTTTTTAGATTTGGTTCAAAAAGAAGAAGCTCGCGTTGGAGAAGAATCACGTCATCTACCTGTTATACTCATGCTAAATAAAGCTGATTTAGTCAGTCATGGTGTATACATAGGATTAGAGACTGTAAAAAGATTCATTCATTCTGACCAAATTGAATTTGTTGAAACATCTATGAAAACAGGAAAGGGAGTCGATGATTCAATTAGAGTTTTGCTTTCAAAATTAAGAAAATAGTTTATTTTGGAATTGTTAAAGCTGACATTAGTTATAAAAAAAGGAAGAGAAGGCTAGAAATGGTCCAAGAAGAACAGGGAGAGCATTTAGAGCTTGAAAATAAAATGAAAAGACTAGGATTTAGGAATTTTAATTTTAAAGCACACTTACAGATTAGAAAGAAGATAAGTGTGCGTTATAAGCAGAAAAAGAAGCAATTATGAAATTAGGTTTTACGGATTATTCTTTCTTTTTTTCTTCAGCTTTTGGTATAAGACATGCAATTCCATCTCTAATTTCAATTTTTACATAATCTTTTATTCCAGTTACGGTAATAGGTAACAATTATGGCACATCATTCTTTTCTGAGTGCAATAACTGGGTCTAACTCCGCTGCACGCCAAGCAGGATAAAAACCTGAGGCCATTGAAAGAGCTACGGCTAGAACCCATGTAAACACAAAAATATGAGGTTCAAAGACTGGTTTCATGTTCCAACCTCCTCCACTTGATACTAATTCGTTCATAATAAATCCTAAGGCGATACCTAATCCCAATCCGAGAGTCCCTCCTATTATACCAATGATAAGGGCTTCATTTAAGAAAAGGACTAGAATTTGGCGTTTTTTGTACCCTAAAGCCTTTAATGTACCGATCTCTTTAGTACGTTCCATCATCGATGTGTATAAAGTAGTGATTATGCCTACCGCTGCAACTCCTAATGAAACAACTGCAATATTGTTCACAAAATCCGCAACTGCGCCTGATATATTGTTTATTGATTTTATTATTGAACTTGGGTTGAAGATAGAAACATCATATTCCTCTTGAATCCGATCACGAATTTGAGTATTCATGTTCTTATCTTCACTAACTACGTAAAATCCATCATATATACCCTTACGGTCAAAAAAAGAGTTTGATTCTCGTAAAGATATAAAGCACATATCATCAACGGGCATACCTATGACTGAGGCCCCAATTTCGTTGATTACTCCGCGAAGATAGAAACTTTTTTTCTCTATCGTCATCTTCCGTCCGTCGGACTTTTGATACTGTAGCTTGACGATATCTCCAATCATTGCAAAGGGATTTTCTTTTCCAGGTCGAATAAGATCAATTCCCATGATTACACCGAAGCTATCTGTTTCAGAAACTATTTCTCCTTCAGTTAATTCAAACGTAGCAAAGATGAGGGGTAATTTCGATTGATCAATTCCTACTACAATGCTTGTTTGCTCATCATCTATTGAGGAAACAATGATCCCACTCTGAACATAAGGAACCACCTCTGAAACTCCCTCAATTCGACTAATCTTTTCAATGTCTTGTTCAGTCAGTTCTAAATCGGTGCTTCTAGGACTACCAATTAAGATATTTGGGCTTAATATATCAAATTGACCGTCAATATAGACTACTGTCCCCTTAGACATACCATTAACAGCTATAATCAATGCAGCACCAATAAGAACCATCGTAATCGTTAAAGTTGATCGTAATTTACGATCAGTCAAAGCCTGCCAAGACATGCTAAAGAATGAGGTCATATGATGGATCACAATTTCCTTTTTCTGGAGATTATAAGAATAATTGCGATGATTGTACCACCACCTAGTAAAATCGCTACACCTGATCCAACAATTAAGGATCCAATATCAAAGCCAGAATTCTCATCGGATGTTTCAAATGAAGATACTATATTGATAGTGAAGGATATCGTGATGTTATAGGTTGAAAATAAATCATCCTGATAAAATATAATACAGCTTATTTGATACTCCCCAGGTTCAGTACTTTGATTAATATTTGCGCTAACTGAAAATGGAAGGGGGCTATCTGGTTCAATTTCTCCCAAATAACTTTTGCTACTTGAAGTCCCAACAAGAACACCTTCTTCCATTTTGATTGAAGCATTTGTATACATAGCATCAACGTTACCGGTATTCAACAAAGTAGCAGATATTATCACTGTTCCACCTTGGAGAATTGTTTTCTCAGTTATTTCAGAGCTAAAGACGGATACTTGAACTACCCCACGAATAATTAATCCAATCGAAACAATTTCATAATAATTTGTTCCATGTTGATCACTAAAAGACACTGTGAATACTGCAGCTCCAGTTGCCCCTATTATTGATGTTGGGGTGAAGATTTTTAGTGGAAATGATAATGTTTCTCCCTCTGAAATGTTGTTAAACACCCAATCTGATTCACCTTCAATTATTAAAGGTGAAGGATCTTGAAGCTGAATATCTACTGGTCCTCTCCATAAATTATTACTTAGATTGAAAGTGAGTTCAGTTGTTGTACCTGCGTAGAGATATTGAGTATTAATACTAAGATTGGTTTCGCTTTGGATTTGCGTTTCCACATACCATGTCCGTGAAATGCTAGTATTGCCATCTGAGACAAATAAAGTGATTTCTTGAACTCCAACTTGTGTTTGTGCATAAAAAAGGTATGAAGAACTATTTAATTCCTCTAAGGGATTGTTATCCACTTCCCAAGTATAGGATAGAGAATCATTGTCCTCATCGAAGCAGATAACACTAAAATTAATTTCTTCAGCTAGATCTACAATAAGATTTACCGCCGTTGGCCGAATCCAAGTAATTTCTGGGGGAGTGTTTGGAATTTCCAATTCTAACTTGAATGTAGTAGTTGGTCCAGGGATTATTCCTCCTGATTCAATATTATAAATTATCGAAAGATTAGCAGAATAATCTCCTTTTTTCGCGTTATCATCAATATCTAGGTTGAAAACAAACTCAAATGGTTCTCCTGCCAAAACTATAAATTGAGAAACATTGAAGTAGGTACTCAATGCTTCTCCAACAGAACTAGCATTTGAGTCATCATCAACAGTATCAGTAAAGGGAAATGAAACTGTTAATAAACCAAAAACAGAAGTTATGGTTTCATTATCTAGATTAGTAATTTGGAATCTCAAAGGAACTCCTGTGCCTCCTGGATTCCTTGGAGCTAGCCATTCAATTTGATCTAAGCGAAAATTTCCTTCGGTTTGAGCGTGGACTTGTAGGACTGGATTATCAATTTGAATTAGTGCAATAAAAGTAAAGAAAAAGATGCAAATTAGTATTTCTCCTGATTTTTTCATAAATAACTCACTTTCCTAAATTATAATATTTTCTTTAGTATGTACATTTGTACCATCTTTGAGATAATATATTCTATGAGCCAAATTTCCAACTTCTGGATCGTGGGTTACAACGATGACCGTAACACCAAGATTTTGATTCATCTTTTGTAGGATATCCATAACAATAGCGCCAGATTTACTATCAAGATTACCTGTTGGTTCATCAGCCAATAAGATGGTAGGATCATTCATTAATGCTCTAGCGATGGCGACACGTTGTTGTTCTCCTCCACTTAAAGTTTTGGGGTAACGATAATACTTATCTCCAAGGCCAACGCTTTCAAGTAATTGTTTAGCCTTTGATTTTCTTTTTTCTGCAGAGAGCGGAGTAACTAATGAAGGTACTTCAATATTTTCTCCGACTCTGGATCGGCTGATTAAGTTATACGATTGAAAAATAAAACCGATTTTACGATTTCTTAACCAAGCTAGTCCCTCATCATCAAGAGAAGGAATTGATATTCCGTCAATAAGAATTTCTCCACTAGTAGGACGATCTAACGCTCCTAAACAATTCAATAAAGTAGATTTACCGCTTCCTGAGGGCCCCATTATTGCAACAAAATCTCCTTTCTTTATTTGTAGGTTCACATCTTGCAGTGCAAATACTCTTAACCCCTCTCCCAAATCGTAATATCTTCTTAGATTATTAATCTCGATTGCGTACTCCGTTTCTTTATGTTGAGCAAAACCTGAGTAAAACTCTTCTTTAGTTTGTGTTAACATTAATATTCCGAAAATAAATGTAAAAATAAGTAAAATCATTAGAATAATCGAAGGTATAAATAATTGCATTGACGGATTTGTGAGAAATGTGAAGAATTGGATGGTTAATTCTAATCCTATGGCTATTAAGGCAATTAATAAATTCATTTTTGAACCAGTAAAAATACCTAAGAATCCTAAAAGTGAGAAAAAGAGCATTAAAGTTGGAATGATTGAAGAAAAAGGATAACCAAGAAAAATTACTGAAGAAGTAAATAATCCAGTCATTTCACTGATTGCAAACAGAGTAGATGAGAAAAATAGAACAATTGCTATATCCTCAATTACTGATTGCTTTGAATGAAAATCTTCAGTCCCTTTTAGTCCAGCCATGTTTCTCATCCATTGAATTAAGGAAATTTAATACTGATCAGTAGTAGATATGAATTGAATGATTTAACCTTAATATAAAATGTTCAAGTTTGTTAAGTTTTTAGGCCTTCCCTTTCCGCTGTGAAATTATATTAATCACTGTTATTTTATAATTTAAAGATATTCCAGCAAGTGGATGATTCATATCTAGCTTGACTTCGTAGTCATTTATTTCTATTATCTTTGCTGGAACTTCTTCACCATTATCTTTACAAAAGACTAACAACATATCTAGATGGAGATCCTTTTCTGTTGGGATTGATGAAATCGATACGGTCTTAGTTAAACTAGGATCATACTTTCCATATGCTTCTTCAGGACTAAGATGGATTGTTTTTTCCTCTCCAATTTCCATTTCAACAACGGAATTTTCAAAAGCATCTAGAAAAAGTCCTGCACCCACAATGAATTTCAATGGTGAGCCAGTTTCTTTTGTGCTATCGAAAACTGTCCCATCATCTAGAGTACCCACATAATCAACCTTTATTTTATCACCACGTGATACTGGCATGGTCTCACCTAAGTTTGGTAACAAATTTACTTGGAAAATCAAGAATTTTCATTTATGAGTCCAAATAAGTTTTATCTTTGATCCTATTTCTTCGACTTTACAAAAGCCAAATCGTTCGAATTGGATCATCTGACCTGGTTTAACAGAGTTTATTTCTGGTTCTGAAACACCTTGTAGTATATCTCCTGTTACTGACGTTATCTCTACAGGTATTGCTGAATGATAAGGTGTCCATTGAATCATCCGTGCACCTGCTTGACGAGCATCTGAAACTTCACGACTGTGGAAAATTCCTTTTCCATTATTAGGTTCAGTCATATCTAATGATTCTATTACTATATTCATCATATCCTTTAACCTAATCACTCTATTTAACCCAACTTCTTCAATATCCTGTTTAGGCACAAAAACATCAGATTTTTTATTGTGAACCTTGATTTTTATCGTTCTTTTGCCTCGAGTTGGGAATTCTGGGTGAATTAGAGGAGATGCAGTCCGAATTTCATCGGGAATATTTGAAACATTAATCTTAACAGGTTCTGTGACCATAAATAGCCTATTTGCATCTGAATCGATGAAAGGGCGATTTGCCGAATAAATATGTTCAGGGGAAAAAGTTACATCAACAGGGTTTAGGCCAAATTCTAGAAGAGCTTTACAAATAGCCGTTGACATGATCCCTCTGCGATTAAGGGATTGCAAAGACCAAGTTCGTGGATCAGCCCAATCTTGGTAAATTTTATCGCGAATGAGCTGTGCTGATTTACTTTTACTTAATTTCAGATTCTTTAACTTCATCCTGCCGTAAAGACTAATGCTTGGAGCTTTCCAATTATAAATGTTCCAAATCTTTTCTTCTAATATACCTTCTTTGCGGAGATCTTTCCCACGAATAATGTGAGATATATTGAGTTCGTGATCATCAATTCCCCATGAGAATTCAAGTAATGGCCATACACGATATTTATCTCCAACTCGAGGGTGTTCCCGTTCAGATATTCTTAGCATAACTGGATCTCTAATAGCAGGATCCGGTTCTGCCATATTTGTTTTTAATCGTACAACTGCTCCTCTCTCAGGGAAAGTTCCATCAATCATTTTTCCCCAACGCTCAAGGTTGTCTTCAATTGATAAATTGTGACAAGAACATTCTTTTTTAGAATTCTTGTAGAATTCACGCCATTTTTTACCTTCACAAGTGCAGACATATGCTTTATTTTTCGAAATAATATCTTCTGCATATTTATAGAATAATTCTAGTCTATCTGATTTATAGTAAGTTTCATTGATTTTTACACCAAGATAATCTAAATCCTCAGGAATAGAATCGTACGCGTTTGGATCAATAATCTTTGTAGCAGATCCAATTGTATCATCAAACACTAAGTATAATTTTCCCTTATATTTCTTGGCACAATAATCATTTAAAACTACCATACGAGAGTTTCCAATATGAAGTGGACCTGAGGGGTATGGAGCCAATCTTAACACTACTTCTTTGAAACGATCAAGATTGGGTAAATTAATATTAATTTCTTTTTTCTGTTTTTCTTCCTGTTTTAGACTAGTGGGGTCAATTTCTAGTAATCTGGTTCTTTGGTCATCAATACTCATACTATTAACTACATTAATCATCTTTTCGATCATTTCTTTTATTTCAGGTATCCTTGTTTTAAATTCCTTTGGATTAGTCTGAATAATCGCTCCCATAGTTGATTTAAGGTCTGCTTTACCGTTATATTTAACTGCATTGAGCAAAGTATACTTTTCTATCAATAGTTCGTCTTGCATACTATTTCCTTCAACTCTATCTTAGTGAGTGAACCAGATAACAACAAATACAGATTTTATGAGATAAGTATTTCTTTCTTCGGAAATATCATATTATTATTGTATACAATTAAAGCAAGTTTACAGATGAAAAAGAGAAGAAAACAGCACTTTACAATTGGATTGTAAGTAAAGGATAAATAATTAAAGCTGAACCAGTCGTAAATCGTCAAGAATCAAAAATAAACGGCATTAGTGCAATTATTATAGGTCGTTAATCACGAATGAAAGAATTGACAATTGAAAAAATAATCAGTCAAGATTTGGAGAACTATAAAGCCTGTCCAGATAGAGATGACTGTGAAAATTGCGAAAAGGAAACCTGTGTTGCTATTGTAGCAGTTGCTGATTTTCCAAGTAAGTTTGGGACATTTCGTATCGTTGGGTTTGTAAATAGCAAGGACAATAAAGAACACATTGCAATCATCAAAGGAGAAATTGGTAATAAGGAAAAAGTACTAACTAGGGTTCATTCTGCCTGTCTAACAGGTGACGCTTTCGGATCTTTGAGATGTGATTGTGGTCCTCAATTAAATACAGCATTGTCGATGATTAATGAAGAAGAAATGGGAGTAATTGTCTATATGCAGCAGGAAGGAAGGGGAATTGGTCTTAACAACAAGCTTCGTGCATATGCTCTTCAGGATGAAGGACTTGATACCTATGATGCTAACGTTGTACTCGGTTTCAAGCCTGATGCTCGTGATTATGAAGTAGCTGCAAAAATGCTAGCAAGGTTAGGTGTGTTAAGTATTAATTTGATCACAAATAATCCTGAAAAGATTATGCAGCTAGGAAATTTTATTAAAGTAAAAGAAAGAATTCCATTGGAATTAATTCCGACACGATATAATATTGAATATATGAAAACAAAAAAAGAACGGTTCGGACATTTCTTATCAATTCATTCAAGAGATTAAAGAATGTAATGGTGTATCAGTAGAGAAGGATAAATATTATCAGTTTTACAAGCATGTTCAACGTACTGGATGTTAAAGTGAGTGAGTTTTTTAGAAGGATTCATTAATTTATTGTCTAAGCTTTCAGTAGTATACTTTTTTATTGGTCTTGGCATAGCTTGGCGGTTTTCAAAGTATTATAAGGCAAAACATGGAGAATGGGTTACTACAATAATTTTATGGATTTTTTTTCCAATATCCATAATTGGGTCATTTGGATCGATAGAAACCTTAGTTGGAGAAGAAGTTATATTAGTGATATTTCTCGCATTGTCAGCTCATTTTATTAGCTTTTTTTCTATTTTTTTAATGAATAGAGCCACTAAAGAGGAGAAACCTGGAGAAAATGGAGCAGTAATCTTTTGTGCAACTTTTCCGAATGCTCTTCTTTTCCCTTTTCCAATTATTCTCTCAGTTGTGGGTGATATCGGATTATATTATGCTGCAATATTTGTGTTCATAGCAATGGCCCTTAGAAATACATTTGGAGTCGTTTTAGGTATATTGTATGATCCATTGAAAAACGAGGATGGAAATGAAAAAGAAAATAAAAATATGGAAATAATTAAGAAGAATATAGTAAATATGTTAAAGTTTCCTCCATTCTTAGCGCTAATTATAGGTTTTCTGATTTATATCTCTTCTGGCCCAGAAACAATAAATAATATTCCAGGATTTGACGTTTTCAAAACAATCTCTCTATATGGGTCCCTCCTCTTAATTGGAATATCTTTCAAAGAGTTAAGTCAACTTCATCCTAAAAATATCTTATCTGTTGATATAGGTAAAGTATTTATGTCACGATTTCTTGTAGCACCAATCGCCACTCTTTTAGTCCTCCTAATGTTATCAACAGAATCTTATATTGCTATTCCACTGATGATACAGAGTATGGCACCTTCAGCTATTAGTAACGTATTATATGCGAAGTATTTCAATCTTGATGAATCTAAAATAAGCTTAGTGGTCACTTTTCTGACATTACTAGCATTGTTAATTTTACCATTTGAATTATTCTTTCTAATGATCCTCTTTCCTTTATAAAATTACATTCATAAGAAAGCCATTAAGTTATCGCTACTATGATCATCAATGAGCTTACCAGTCCTGTAAACATTCTTCTTTGTCGAAATGGTGTATAATGCTCCAGTTTTTTCAACTTCAGTGTCGATTGCTCCAAGAACAGTATGTATTTCATCGAAGCTGGGCCAATGATCCCATTCAAAGGCGAAATCGTACTCTCCTATCAGGATTGACGATTTTAAGGAACCTAAGGTATTTGTGGTTTCAATTGTGTCAACAACTCTTTCAATCGCTCTTAGTGCTTTAGAAATACTGGGTCCATGAATTCGAATAAATGAAAAAATAGTGTTCACAGTTCTTCGTTCCATTTCAGCAGTCAATCGGCGTGTTCGATAACCTTCTGTTGTAATGGAATATTTAGTTGGTAGACCTGTTAAGATTTCATCAACTCGTTCAACTAACCGAAATAAAGGTTGAGGTTTCGGCTCCTCTTTCCAATAAAATACAAAATCGTATCTACCTATACCAATTTCTCCTCCTGAGATAGGTAATTCCTCTTTGACTTCTTTTGCGAGATTACTTAGCCGTTTAATGGCTTCAGGTAGTTTAGGGCCATAAATAATAATATTTGACGAATTTGGTTTCATATAATTTTTCCTTCTCATATTGATATAAGATAGGTTCAAAGAAATTATCCTTGTTTATTAATATACTCATTGAAATTAAATTAGGGAGAAAAAAATCCATCACTCAATTGAGCGTAGGAGAAAAACAAGAATGCCTCATTAGAGGCAAAAATTAAAAAAAATAAAGAAATTGACCTGTTTTGTACTACATGGGTTTGTATGCACGTATGTGACCTTTCATGAGTGAAGTGATTAGTTTTTCATCCTCTTCTGGAGTGAGTTCAACTTCTAGTTCATTTCCCGAAACTATAAGTTTTCGTTTGCTAAGACCAGATTCCGCTTTCCGAGGTTTATTTCGAGGTGGAATATTAGCAGATTCAAGAAGTTCAACATTTTCAAATCCTGCCGATTTAATCACGTTAAGATAATCTTCTTTTATCCATGCTCTAGATACACATCCAGGAGCAGTATTTAGAGCCTCTTTAACAACTTTGGGAAATTCATGATTGAGAATTATATCTGATACAACTAATCTGCCACCTGGCTTCAAAATTCGAAACGATTCTTGAAAAACCTTGGATTTATCAACAGATAAATTAATGACGCAGTTAGAAACAATTAAATCAACTGTGTTATCTGCAACTGGTATGCTCTCTATTTCGCCCAAACGGAACTCAACATTACTATATCCGCCTTCTCGTGCATTACTTCTAGCTTTATCAATCATCTGTGGGGTCATATCAATTCCTATAACTTTTCCATTAGTACCGACTTTCCTTGCTGCTAGGAAGCAATCGATTCCAGCACCTGAACCCAAATCTACAACAGTTTCCCCAGTTTGAATATTTGCAAGTAAAATTGGATTTCCTGATCCCAAGCCTAGGTTTGCCTCTTTTGGAATACTTGCCAACTCTTCAGAAGAGTAATCAGAATAAGTTGGATCACTAGGGGTTTTCACTACGGTTTTTCCATCTTGTTCTTGAAGGTCAAAATTGCTTTCATATTCACCAGTAGCGATCGCAGCATACTGTTCTCGCACTTTAGATCGAACATCATCATCTTGAGCAGAATTCTTTGTGAGGGAGGTTTTTTCGTTCTCACTTGAGCCAGAACCACAACATGAATAACTGCGTTGGGTCTTCTCATCATCAATAATTTCTTTTTGTTCAGTCATATTTATTCATCTCAAATTTATTATACAGAGTGAATATTCATTTCAATAAATATTTTTAAACGAAATAATAGTTTACTTGTCTTTTCTACAATAAATTATTTACGGTTCAAGATAAGCATTGGTATCATTAGAATAACTTTATCATTAAAATGAGTTTGGATTCATTTGAAAAACAATTTTCCTTTCCATGATTTTATTTGAAGTGCAATTTATGTTCAGACTATAGAAAATTAAGATAAAAATTGGATTGATTTATTTTCTCGTTATTTTGATAGAGTTTAGGAAATTTATAACAAAATCTGTAATAAATGGAATAAAAATTGGGAAGAAAATAGCATAACCTGCGATACGCTGTAATTTAGTAAGGTAAAACACAAAATATTATTTTAAGTCGGATAAAAAAGATTCTAAAATTCCATGAAGGTTAGAATGATGAAAAAGGGGAAGCACCCATATGATGCATACATGTCATAAAAAAACCCATGTCGTTCATACGGGTTTGATGATCCTTTACCTAGATACCTTTATTTAAGTTAAACGAAAGGTTTCCTTTTGTCTATAATAAATACGGACTACTGTTATTCCCTTTCAATTATCGAACTAAATAGGATGTGATGAACGTTATGGCGGATATTAAAGCAATTGCCTCGTTTATTCCTCAAAACCGTCTGGAAATTGAGGATCTTGTCACTAGTTATCATAATATGTCTCAAGTGAATTATAAAGCTGCTTTACGGCTTCTAAAGCAAACTGTTAATCGTTTTCGGGGGAAAGCACTTAGTTCAGTTAGGTGGGTTTACCATCAACGTTTGATGCTTCGTGAGAAGGTTGTACCTGGACCAAATGAAGATGCTTTAACGGCTGGGATTCAATCTTTGAATTATGCCATACGTCGTGCTGATATTGAACCTAATCAAATTGACGCTCTATTTGTCGTCTCCGAGTCGTATCCCTATGCTGTTAAATCTAGTACTGCGATTGCGGGAAAAACTGGTGTAACCGATTTAAGATTTGGAGTACGTGGTGAATTTGCCTGTAAACCTTTTGGTGAATTTTTGGATATTGGAGCGGCTTTAATAGATTCTGGTAGATGTCGGTATGTTGCAGTTACAGCTACTGATGCAAGCCAAGGAGCTCCTGGGGATGATTTGGAATTTTCCGCCTCTTTTTACTCAACTAGTATTATCCTTGGTAAAGAAAATGGCATTGCTGAAATTAAGGGGCGTACTTCTATTAATTATGATTTTTCCGATTTTATTCGAAAAGAAGGGCAAGCTTTTCCTGAACATGAAGGTCAAGGAACTTCATTAGCTTTCAGAGGGATGATCCTTTCTACTCTAAAGAAACATCTTGAACGTTATCCTGATGTCACTGCCGATTGCTTGGCAGAAAAAACGTGGGTTATTCACTCGCCTAATGGTAGTTTCCCTAATGAGGCGTTGCTTGATATCGGGGATCATTTTGGAGTTCAATTAGCTGAAAAAGTATTTGATAAAGATGGTAAAATGCTCGGGATTGAACCTCGAGTGAAAGTATCTAATTTAGCTCCAGTAATTGCTAATGGTTATTCTGCAACAGTTCCGACCGCTTTATGTAATGCTATGGAGACTGCTGAAAAAGGCGATGAGATTATGGCCGTTCTATATGGTTCTGGTGCTGGTTCAGATGTCATTACTATTAAATTGAAAACAAGCGGTACTCATGTTGCCAATAATGGTGTACCAACTGTTCAGGAGCAAATTGACTATAAGCAGAAAATTAGTGTTGATGATTATTTTAAATTTCGCGACAACCCTGATCAAGCAGCTAGACATATTGCCCTACTAGAAGTGGAACCACTTTCAAAGGAATTTTATCAAGTTGACGGTTGCCCAAAATGTGGAGCGGTGTATTTTGGAGACTCTTGGACCAAACGTAATTTTCCTGAATTCTCTCCTCCAAAGAAATTTAAGAATTTAATAGGCAAGTGTTTACGTGGAATCCAAAAAGATGCAAGTGATGCCAAGAGAATTTGTGGTACAAAATTACAGAAAATTAAAATTCCAAAAAGAGCTAAAGTCAAACATGTTCACTTCCATGGACCTAAAAAGCCAAAAAACGTTCATCCCGAGAGTCCTTACTGGGTTATGTTCGATCAAAAAATGGTTAGAGGATTTAACTACAATCCTAACATTTGCAATTTTAGTGAAGGTGAAGAAGTGAAAGCAGTTATCGGCCGTTGGAGACCAGCTCCAAAAGGGTGGGTTCCTATTCTCTATGTTCCAATGTATACGCCATTACGCCGAGATTACTCTCAAACACAATGAACTATTTTAAATAGGATAATATTTGGTTTATATTTTCCCTATTTTCTTTTTTTACTCTTTTGATTCATTTTTTCTTGAGTAATTAGCTGTTACCGAAAATTTTTTGATAACTCTATTTATTAATCGTAACCTATGAAACAATTACATTGGTCAATTAATGAAATATATAATCATTATATTGGCCTTTGTTTTTCTGATGAGGGGCTTTATGCCTGTACAATCCCTCATTCTTCACTTAAAGAGTTAAAAAATGCAATTGCTGATTATGGACTTGATGCAGGAATTGTTGAGGAGTCTCCAGGGATTTTAGATACTAAAATTCAAACCAAACTATCCCAAATTATTTGGAAAAGATGGATGGGAACAGATAACTACCTAGATGATAATCTACCTTTAGATTTTTCTGGCTATTCTTCTAAACAGATTTGTGTTTTTAAGACATCAAGTGAGATCCCCTATGGCGAAGTTCTTTCTTATGGGAAACTTGCTGAAAAAGCTGGTTTCCCTCGTGCTGCCAGATTCGTTGGAACTTGTATGTCTAAAAATAGGTTTCCATTAATTTTTCCCTGTCATAGAGTCGTTCGATCTAATAGTTTGGGCCGTTATGGTAATTCTCCTGAATCATCCGAAATTAAAAGATTATTATTAGAACGAGAAGGAATTGATGTAGCTAGACTATTTTCAAAAAGAAAAACCCCTCAAACGCCAATTTAAATTAAAGAGGACAGATATTAAATATTATGAATCAATTATGAGGAATTTTAAATGAGTAAAGCAGAGATTTCAAGAGGAAAACAATTACAGATTATTAAAGAAAAACATGATCAGTTATCTGAAATCATGAGTAAAAATCATATCGATTGCTGGATAGTATTTGTTAGAGAGACTGCAGCGAATCCTGATCCCATAATGGATCTCGTAGCTGGAGGTGATATTGTGTGGGAATCAGCTTTCATATTTCTGAATAGAGAGGAGAAATTAAAAAAAATCGCTATTGTTGGGAATTTTGATGTTGATGCGGAAAAAGGTAAAGGGATTTGGGATGTAGTAATTTCCTATAAGGAAGGAATATCCAAACCGTTATTGGAGACAATAAGTAAATTTAATCCAGAAAGAATCGCTTTGAACTATTCCGAAGATGATGTTGTAGCTGATGGATTATCACATGGAATGTTTCTGAAAATTACAAAGATATTAGTTGATTATACTCATTTATTTATTTCTGCGGCCCCGTTAATCCGTGCAATTCGTGGTAGGAAATCTGCGACTGAGGTCCAATTGATTACTGAAGCTTGCATACTGACAGAAGTAATAAATAAAACTGTTACATCAAATTTGAAAGTTGGGATGTCTGAGAGTGAAATCCAGCAGATGTACTATAATGAAATGGATTCTTCAGGAGTTGTTGAGGCTTGGCAAAGAGCATCTTGTCCTGCTGTCGATGCTGGTCCAGATAAAGAAATTGGTCATGTTGGGCCATTAGATAATAGTTTTACGAAGACTGGTCATACTCTGCATAATGATTTTGGGGTAAAACTCCAAGGATATTGTTCAGACTTACAAAGAATGTGGTTTTTTGGCAAAGAGGAAGAACTCCCTGAAGAACTAATTCATGCTTTTGATACTGTTCGGGATGCAATTATCAAAGCATCAGAATTTATTAAACCTGGAGTAACAGGTTATTCTGTTGACAAAATTGCTAGACGTCATGTAATCTCAAAAGGATACAAAGAATATGCTCATGCTTTAGGTCATCAAATAGGTATATATGCTCATGATGGTGGCGTACTATTGGGTCCAATATGGGAGAGATATGGCGATACACCTAAAGGACTAGTTGAAGAAGGTAATGTGTTTACTCTTGAACTTCATGTAAAAACTGAAAATTATGGTATTGTGTCACTAGAAGAAAATATCGTTGTTACAAATGATGGATGTAGGTTTCTAGTTCCCCCTGTTGATATTTTTATTTTCATTAAATGAGCACATTTTTTATCATTGTTGACACTTAGAGCAGAAGAATGTACTCCTGTCCTTTTGTGTTATTTTTTCAATTTCTGATCCGCAAATATTACATTGTTTTCCTTTCCGACCATATACATTATGCCATAGTTGTGCGTTTCCTGCCTCACCAGATGGTAAGGTATAAAGCGAATCAAACGAACTCCCTAAGTCCTTCAACGCTTTTTGCATCACTTCGCTAATTGCTATACCAAGGTGTTCGAGCTCTTTTTTTGATAATGTCTTCACTTTTCGAAGAGGATTAATCTTTGCTTGGAAGAGAGATTCTGCTTTGTAAATATTCCCTACCCCTGCTACCAATCGCTGATTCAATAACAGTTCTCCTATTATTTTATCTTCATAGCGCTTGTGGTTGATCCTTGAAATAAATTCAACAAGTGGAAATGGAATTTCTAAACCATCAATTCCGAGTGATTTAATGGGAGGATATTTCATTACTTCATCGTAACTTTTAAAGACTTTAAATTGCCCAAAGTTTCTTGTATCGCTAAATATTATATGAGGAGGATTTTCCATCTGGATTATTACCTTAGGATGAGTTACATCGCTTTGAGAAGTCGTCAAATCTTCACAGAAACACCATTTACCTGACATCCCAAGATGATTTAAGATGACGTTCTTCGTTCCTTCAAAAGACCAAACAAGGAACTTTCCATATCTATAAATATCCCTGAGAATAGTTTTTCTGAATGGATCGAAAGAAGGTTGTTTATTCTGGTATTTAGGATATTTTTGTGATAAAGGAGTTAACTGAATCTGTTTTACCCGATTCTTGATTAGGGGTAGTAATTCTTGTCTTACACTTTCAACTTCTGGTCCTTCGGGCATTATAAATCAATTTATTGATATTTTAAATGATGAAGAATCTTTCGGTTTGGAAAAACAAAAACTTCCAGAGATTGATCAAACTAATTACACTATTTAATTAACAAACAAAGCAAATTTTTAATTGTGGATGGAAAACTTACCTTTTCCTCTTTTTTTTTACGAATCTCCTATTGCCTAAATATTTAAATTTTAAAAGAAATTTATTTCTTTTTTGAATGTCAATATTGAGACATCTAATTCTGCTATACTCCATTGTTTTCCAATATTACCCCCCAATCAAAATTGAGACCATTTCCATGATTACTATCAAACGAATGACTGAATTGAATTTCAATCAAGCAGTCAATTTTATTTCACGTCTACAATCAATAAACAGTGAACACATAGGTTACTTTGGAATAACTCCAGAAGAAATTGACCCATATATCAAACAGTTAGAACCAGGATGGAAAGAAACCTCCTTACTGGCTTTTGAAGGGGAAAAAGTAATTGGCCTGATGATTATTGAATATGATTTAGAGCTTAACCGTGCTTGGATTCATGGTCCAATGGTGACTCACAGGAACTGGCATATTATTGCTGAAGATTTATTTAATACAGCCAAACAAGAGATTATCCCAGAGAGAATCAAAGATTTGGAACTTTTCGGAGATATTGCAAATGGAAACTTGCGAGAATTTGCATTAAAGAATGGATTTAAACCATCTGATCCAAGTGCCTATCTCGTGTTCAAAAGAATTAACCTAAATAAAATGAATAATACTCAAGACCCTCACATAATGGAACCAAAGAAGCAATATCATTCATCAGTTGAGGTATTACATAACAAAATGTGGTCTACTTCTTATTACTCAGGTAAACAAATCATCGAGAAACTCGATGAAAGAACAAGGATATATATTGATGTAGATGGCAATAATCTTAGAGGTTATATTCGAGGAGGGGTCGAACCCGGATGAAAAGAGGGATATATTGGTTTTGTCAGTGTTGATGAATCTGAAAGGCGTCAAGGCATTGGAAACCGTCTCGTAAATGTGATGACAAAGTGGTTAGTATCTTCTTTCGATATAGAATCAGTTGGTTTAAATGTATACGATAATAATACTGCTGCTCTAAACCTTTATAAAAAAGTCGGATATGAACATGTTCGTTCAGTACAAGGATATAGGATAAAACCAGAATAAAATTCAGAGTTTTTCTATTCTATTAAGTTGAGAATTCACTAATGATACAAGAAAATCTTTCTTCTGAATCGATATGTGAGGTTATAAAGAAACGGAAATCTTGGCGATCATATAAACCTATGCCACTGGCTCCAAATACAAAAAAGCAGTTATTAGAGAGGTTTTCAGATGATATGGACTCCCCTTTTGGAGGAAAAGTTCGTTTTGAATTAATTGAAACATTAGAAATTAATTCTCGTGAAAAACGTAAACTAGGAACATATGGGTTTATAAAAGGAGCCACAACTTTTATCATTGGAGTGATGGAGAAATCTCAATATGGTCTTGAAGATTTAGGGTTTCGAATGGAAAATTTAATTCTTTATGCAACAGAACTCGGTTTAAGTACCTGTTGGGTGGGTGGGACATTTAAAAGAAAAAATTTTGCAAAGCAGATAATGATTAAAGAAAATGAACAAATCCCTGCTATTTCACCAGTTGGTTATAATGCCAAAAATTCAATTGTAGGTAGGTTAATCAAATTGGGAGCACGCTCAAGGAAACGATATCCATGGCAGACATTATTCTTCGAACAAGATGGCTGGACACCTCTACTGAAAAAAAATGCAGGAAAATTTTCTATACCATTAGAAATGGTTCAGATTGCCCCCTCTGCATCGAATAGACAACCATGGAGAGTAGTAAAGGAGAAGAATGAAAATATCTTTCATTTTTTTGTATATAGAAGGAAGAGAAAAGGAATAAGATCGCGAATTGGGATGCCTGATTTTCCTAGAGTGGACATGGGCATAGCTACATGTCATTTTCACTTAGTTAATCAAGAATTAGGCTTTAAGGGTGAATGGGAATCTAATAGACCCAAAATATCTAATCCTGATGATTTTCATTACATTATTTCTTGGTTCTCTAAATGAATTCTTTTTAGAGAGTATTTTCGAGTACTAAGTGAATATGAAATTATTATGCTGTTGTAGAGATAGTGTATCATTTAAAAGTACAATTATACTTGTTTAAACTACTGAACATTAAATCGGAATAAGAGGGATGACCCTATCAATATCATAAGAATCCCTAGAAGTAGTGATAATGAAACTATCTCATGAAAGATGAATAAACCAATGATTATCGGGATAATTGTTGAAAAGCTATTGAAGAGTGGAACAATTAAAAGGGCTCTTTCTTTCTGAAAAGCCGATTGTAAAGACAAAAATGAGAAACCTTGGCTCAATACGAATAATAAGAAAAATATTACAAATTCCAGAGGTACTTGGAAAGAAAGTGACATCATTTTAGTGAATACTGCTCCTAAACCTCCTGTAATGCCAGATGTTAAACCTAGAAAAACCCCATGATTTTTTGGAAACCAATAGAGCTGGATAACACCTATTAATCCTAGAATAATTACGATTAAAGCTATAAGGATGAGGAAGCTTAAATCATCATAATCCGTGACTGTTTCTGTTGTTGTAGAATTTAATGAGATTAAGAAAACACCAATCATTACAGCGAAGAATGCTAAGTATTCAAATCTTAATAATGTCTCCTTAAAGTATAGAAATGCTAATAAAACAAGAACTACAATGCCAACATTGCCTAAAGGAGCTATCACCGTAAGCGGTGCCAAGGATATTGCGATAAGAAAAAATATCCATCCGAGTGAGGTCAATCCTGTTCCTAATAGCCATTTTTTGCATGCAAGGAAGGCTTTAGCGGTACTTTTTAGTTCTCTGAATGAGATTGTCGGTAGATTTTCTACCTCACTTTTTTGAAGGGCAAATCCGATGTTTAAGATTATTGTTCCCGTCAAAGCTATGATAATTGCGATTATCAAGACAAATTAAACCCATTAGAATTCCTATTTTAATTCATATAAATTTTTATAGATTAAAATCTTAAGTATATCCTAAGTATATCCTTTAATGTTGAAGTAGAGTGATTAACATCTACAATTTCTTTCTTCTTCTGGATGACAATAGATACTAATTCCATTCATTAAGAAAGTCCTAAAAAGCTTATTTCTTAGTGGTCATTAGTTACTAATTTGAAGATAATAACCTTTGATTTTATTTCTAAGTTACTAAAATTAATTCTCAGGTTAAAATATAAATTCGTTTTTTTACGCAAATTAATATTCAAGGAGAAATAACATTGAAAAGAAAAATGAGTCTATTAGTTTTTATCATAATTCTTTCTATGAACACGGTTTTTTTAGTTTCTAATGGAATTGCGAGTGTTACTGAAGACTCGGTTGACTGGCCCGAGAATATTCGTAAGAGCCTTCGAATATCTTGGGTAGTAGTACAAGCGTCAGGAACTCCAACATTCGGTGGACAAACTCTTACTAATGGAGATAGATTGAATTTTACGTTCATTCAAAACCCTTCTTCCCAATTTAGTCAAGTATTTGGTGATCAAATCCCCAGTTGGATTGAAATTCACTACCAAGGTACAAAACTGGACAATTCTATGTTCTCACCACTTGAAATCATATTTCTAAATGGGTTTATCTTTCCTATCTCTTTCACTTGGGATAATGGGTCACAAAGTTCTTTACAATCCTTTTTGGAACAATATAAACCTGAGAGCTTCAATTCATCCGCATTCAGTGGTTCTACAACAGTTTGGAATAAAGATATTAAAGCAAATTCACCTGATCGTGAAGTTACTTATATAGAAATCATTACACAAGATATGGGTTTAGGATTTGCTGCTTTTGCGTCGTTACACTTCAATCATGATGCAGTACCATCCAACACCTATCACTATATGTTCGAATTTCAAGGTGATATGAAATATGATGAGGAAGAAGAAGAACCTGGAGACACGCCAACTTCAATTAAGTGGCATGAGTCTGCGAAGAAGGATACAATCTTTGCATGGAATGTAACTGAGTATGGATTAAATACTGGTGGATCTTTCTCTATTGGAGGAACTATTATCAAAGCTGGAGATGTAATCCAATTTGCATTGGTAAAAAATCCCCCTACAAATCCCCAGGAATGGTTAGACCCTGACGGACCTCCTGATTGGATCAATTTACTTATTAATACCAATCAAATTGATCTGTCCAAAATTGAAGAAGAGGGTGAAATGCTAATGTTTCTCCTTTTACCCATTGAAGGGATATTAGAGAATGGATCGAAGATTGATTTGAGAAGTTATTTTGACGGTTCCGTTGGAGACGATGATGATTTAATGAATTATCATCTGGAAATTGTTAATGGGACTTATTTTGATGTCACATGGCGAAGTGAATGGGATGACGAAGGAGAGACTGGTTTCGCTGAATATCATGTAGTAACAACAATTGCAACTGGGATCACCGTTTTATTCGAGGTTAATGCAACAGAGGGGCATTTTACT
>SDBT01004043.1_pt1 | contig 25031 bp, 24 predicted proteins | sample 2277101 | NCBI WGS metagenome assembly SDBT01 (sample SAMN10404973, study PRJNA504765) | marine sediment metagenome | isolation source: marine sediment core GS10_PC15, 103 cmbsf | place: Arctic Ocean: Southern Knipovich Ridge | collected 2010 | reverse complement strand
CATATAGAAAAAAGAGAAGGGTTTGTCAGTCGCTACCATCAGATTTGCCAGATCGTCGGAGTTCGGCTTGCTATCGCCGAGCGTCCAGCTATTCACCGTTGAGTGGTGCCGCCCAATGATTTGCGCCAATCCTCGGACGGTCAGACCTTTCTCTGTCATGGCATCCTGTAATTTTTTCCCGGAAAATCTCATGGGTATCACGGCTCCTTGGGTAGATTCAAACTGTTGGGATTATCTTATCACAGCATTCCCCTCTTGTCAAGAGAAATTTTGTACGGCTTGCTTGACAGCGCAAGGGGTGATATGATAACGTGTGATGACTAAAGACCTTGGAGACAATAAGATTTTTCTAGAAAATCTTAAAAAGCGGCGGGAAAAGCTGTGCCTGTCCCGGCTTCAAGCCGCCAAAAAGTTGGGTTGCTCCGATACCTATGTGACAAATATCGAGAACGGGGAGAAAGTCCCGGCGTATAATTTTCTCGTGAAATTGGCCGAAGCATACGGCGAGGATCCAATCGAGTACATGCTGTGGCGCGCTCAAAGAAAAGAAGAATACGACATGCATTCTTGGCTAAAGCAAGTGCGGAGCTTGCTCGGGCGGATCGTGATAATGAGTCCTCCCGTCGAGCAAGACCAGATGGCGGCGGAGCCGAGTGCGGAATACGAGGAGACAAAATGAACATCCTGAAGAAGATTCTTTGGGCCTGGGCCTTCCTGATGTGCTTGAGGTTCGCTATCGGCGGTCCCATCGCTCTTGTTTTTGGTTTTCTGAATCTCGTGGGGTTGCGAGAGGGCTACATTATCCCGCATGCCATCCTGATTGGCGCCGCTTACACATTCTTCGGCGGGTGGGGCTGCATCTGGTCCGGCAAGAATCTCTTTAAGAAATCAAAAGTGGCGGCCTGATATTTTGTCTAAGATTTGTCTAACAATCGGGTCTTTTCGGTGGTTTTTCTGCCTATTGCGCTCCCCGTCGAAATCTTGCAAGCCTTATACGCACCAGAAAGTTACAGCGTTCACGGGACAAACTGAAGCTGGCCGGAAATGACTACGGATCAGAAGGTCGCAGGTTCGAATCCTGTAGGGCGTGCCACATAAGCGGTTGGAAGGAGGCCACTTAGGACTTTCCCTCGGTGGCCTCTCTTTTTGGAGTGTCTAACATTTGTCTAGGTTATGACTAAGATCGGGCACACAAAATCGAAAACGAGAATCTATTTGCGGGGCGGCTGGTGGTGGATCTATTACCGGCTGAACGAGCGAACGGTGCAGCGATCGCTCCGGACGAGCTCGCGCGTTGAGGCGGAGGCGTTGCAGCGACAGGCGGAGATGGAACTGCTGGCCGGCAGACTCGACGTGCGCCCGCGGATAACGGTGGAGGATTATCGGGAGTGGTTCGAGATCTGGTTAGAAACGAATAATCGACGGCCAAAGACTCGGATTCAATACCGATGGGCGTTGGATAGATTCTTTGGGGTCGCCGCCTGGGATCACCTCGACAGTTACACGTCGGCTGATGCGGACAGATTCAAGCGGGCGATGCGGACCGACGGGCTGAAGCCGCAGAGTGTGAACAGCGCGCTCCGGCATGTGAAGGCGTTCTTCGAACGGGCGGAGCTCGCCGGGTTCATCGAGCGTAATCCGTTTCGCCGGGTTCCGATGCTGAGAGTCGAGCGCAAGGTTCCCAAGTTTCTGACTGCGCTCGAGGTTGAATGGTTGCTTGGATGCCTGAAATTCTATCCGCCTTATGATCTCGTCGTCTGTCTCGGCGCGCTGTGTGGGTTCCGGGTCGGGGAGATCGGGGCGGCGACGTGGGATTGGTTCGATTTCAAGAACAACACGATCACGCTGGCGAGCCGCAAGGATTTTCAGTTGAAGGATTGGCAGGCGCGAACGGTTCCGTTGTCGGCCTGGGCGCTGTCGATCGTCGAGCCCCGGCGTAAAGGCAGGGGCTATGTCGTCAAGTTTGAGGGCCGGAAACGGACCGGACCGCAGATTTCGTTTAAGCGTTCGTGGCCTAAGCTGGTGGCGGCGGCGGGGCTGCCCGGCGTGACACTGAAGCAACTGCGCTCGACGTTCGGGACCCTGTATCTTCGGCAGGGTGTGCCCCGCTCGAAGATTGCGGACTGGATGGGTCACTCGAGCGAGGACGTGACGCGCCGCCATTATGCGCAGCTTGACGGCTACGACTCGGACATCGAGCATGTCCGGCGGCTGGATGATTAGGAAATTATCGGATCACCGTGACTCGATAATCGGAAACTTGCGCGGTTTGCCAAACTGACCCTTCATGCTTGAGCGATTAGGCGTCGATGCTCCTCAGATATTCCTCGACGGCCTGATTGACTAGCATGCCCTTCGTGATCTTCTGATCCGGTGTGCCTTCCTCTGCGTGCTTGTTACGTGTTTGCGTGTAGTTCTGCGTGTGGTTCTGCGTGCTTAGCCTCGCCTCCGTGCCAGCGTCTCGGGCGTGGGTGCGCTTCAAAGCATTCCGACTAAAAGACTAAAGGACTCATATATATCTCTTTGTAATGTTTCGTTACAGCTATCCTGTGGCAATGGCGGGTGGTCGGGTGAGTGTAGCATCTTGTACACTTGTCCCTTATTGTACGTCTGTCTCATTCCGATACTCTCGGCGTGTCTCGTTCTGCTACGATTTGACCGATCGTTGAGGGATAGGGTACAATGTGACCATGAGTATTCAACGATCGTTCAGGGGTTCTGCTATGTCTGCGCATGGGATCGTTCAACCTGGGCCAACCTGGAGGGCTCCTCGTGGATATTACATGGCAGGCCATACCCCTGATTGTGGGTAGGTCGGATGGGACCCAATGGGCCCCGACCGTTTCGATCCTTCGCGTGCGTGCGAAATATTCCTGACAGCGGGGCGGCGCGGGGTGTGCGAGATGCGAGACGCTAAATTAGCCGGGGTCGGTTTCCTGTGGCGAGAGGCGGGGGAGTATATAGACACCTGCTCTTAGATTTCGCACAAAAAATTGGTATAGAATCTTGCAGATGGAAGATGTTGTTATGGAAGTAGTTACAGTTACGAAGGGGTGCTTGCAGGGTGTTTAGCCTTATATGACGGGCTGTTTTGGCTGTTTTGCCCCTTTAATTCTCGTAAGAGAAGGTCGGTCAAGGCTTTAGGGCTGTAATATGAGGGATATGCGTTCGAGGAGAAAAGTGAGAAGTCTGCAAGCCTAGACTCTTTATATCTTTCCTTCTTTCTTTATATACATGGTCTAAGTCGTTGGTCAGTGTATGCTTTACGATTGCAAGCACCCAAGAATGAGCTTTTTGCATCTAAACGCTATAGTGTCAAGGGTTTACACGCGGGGTCTGAGAGCGATAATGGGGCTAAGTGATAGTCATACCACCGACTTGCAACCTCAAAAAATGGGGTTGAGATCGGAGGAGTTATCCACAACTAATCACGCAAAAGAATCACCATGATTTTGGGAAAAGGAGGATAAAGCATGGTTGACCAATTCGTAAGCTGCGAGGTAAAGAGGGTTTCGATCAAGCCCCAGGGTACCTGCCCTGAGACAATTCCCAAGGAGATGTTGCTTAAGCTCGCAGAACAACTCGAAGAACAGGTTGATCTACGAGCGCGGTATTTGGTGGGGGAGTTTGAGTTGCCGACCAGCCTCCCGCTCCGTTACCCCTTTCGACTCATAGATTTTGGGGGATAGGTAGAAATGGGAGCGATTTCGAAGGCTCGGCAGAAGTTGGGCGCGGCGTTCGAACTGCCGTATGATCCGTGTCCGGAATGTGTGCTCGAGATGCGCGTGCTGCCGTTGAAGATATTCCGGGGTGGCGTGTGTCGGACCCATTATCGTCATCTGAGCACCCGCGAGAAAGGGGCTGGATGGGATGGTCAGCCGATATTGGACGCTCGCAAGTTTCATGTTTGGCCGTTGAAGTACCTGGAATATCCTCATCAGATGGAATGGCTGAGGATGTGTCAGGAGCATCCGTGGTTAGCGCTATTGGCGCCGTGCGGCCATGGCAAGACACAGACGATTTCGATTTCGTATGGGGCGACGCGGATAGCGGAGGATCCGGATATACGGGTCGCCCTTATCGGAGCGACGTATGAGCAGGCTGCGTTGAGGTTGCGCGCGATCAAGTCACACCTGGAGAATAACCAGGATTATAGGCGTTATTTTGAGACGATCCACGGTTTTCCACCGAGAGCGGACAAGCCGCGGAATTGGCGGCAGGACTCGTTTACAGTGAATCGGTATTCGACGGATGACGCGATCAAGGATCCAACAGTGATCGCGATGGGTAAAGGCGGCGAGCTCGAGGATCGGCGCATCGACCTAATAATCTGTGACGATATGGTAACAAAGAAAGCGGCCAATAGCGATGTGCAGAGGGAAGCTGATAAAGAGTGGTTCCTGGATGTCGTGATGACTAGAGGTATGGAGGATTGCGAGGTCAAGGTCATCGGCACGCCGGAGCATCCGGACGATCTGTACGAATGGATATTGACGGGTGAGACGGAAACCGGCGAGAAAGTGAGCGACTTCTTTTATGGCGTGCGGGTTCGCGCGCTCGCGCCTGTCGAGGAAGATCACTATTACGTCGATCCGGATCACATGGTCGTCGAAACTGAATACCCGAAAGAGAAGCTGAAACCGCTGTGCCCGGACCTGATGAGCCTGAATGGGCTGCTGATGCGGTCCAGGCTGTCGCTCGGCACATTTATGAGGAAATATCAGTGTCGTCACGCCGCGGCGACCGAACGCATGTTCATACCCGGGATGCTGATGGCATGCAAGAATCCGGATCTCGGGCTGGCCGCGAGCTACGATCGGTACGATCGCGATTATCGGATGACGATGATAGGGATAGATATTGCGACCGGCCAGGGACTCAGCTTCTTCGCGATGACACTGCTCGGGATCGACATGGAATATAACCATGTGGTGCTGAATGTGCTTCGCAAACGGATCCGGTTCGTCGAGCAAATGGACTGGATTATGAGGTGGTTCCGGGCGTATGTGCCGAGCTACGTTTTTGTGGAATCGAATGGACAGCAGACAGCGATCATTGACGCTTACAAGAACGTGCGGAAGATGGATGGAGTCGATCTGGCGGGTATCGAGAGGGTCGCGTTCGAGCCGGTGTTTACGAATAAGGAAATGATTCTGTCGGCGACGACGGGGCTCAGCGTGTTGGTCGATGGGGGGCGCATCGAGTTTCCGGACGCCGATAAGCAGAGCCGCGAGATGGTCGCTCCATTGCTCAAGGAAATGAAGGGCTGGCCGAGTATGAGCCTCAAGGATTGCTTTATGGCGCTGCTGATCGCAGAGGCCGGCTACGCTCTCAAGATCGGGGTCGACAAGCCTGCCGGCACAATCTCAGGGGCTCTGACGATCAAGGGAGCATATAATAGGCGGGTGCGCGGCAGCAGAACGACGAGGTTCCGGCCGCGGCGAATGGTGAAACAGCCTGTGCAGGTGGATGGGTTCGGACTTCCAAAGGCCGGCGGCGTCGCGGTGTCACTCGTGAATGAGATCAGGAAGCGTCAATTTTAGGTTTCAACTCTAATGATGATAACAAGCGGGTTGGCATGGATTTATAGATTTATGAAGCCTCTCGACTTCTCAATAAACCTCTTGTGAAGTCACCGCGTTCTGCGGAATTTTTCATTTCGGCGGCAGTCCCTTCGCATAGTGGCCGGCGACATTCCGAATCGACTTGATAAGATCGGGCAAGTCCGAAAACTCGTCATTAACAAGACCCTCAAGATCCTCGATATCCAGAGCCTTTGACCCTCGGCGGGAAAGAGGCAAGGCGACGAACGCAGCCAGCCCCCTTCCCGCCCATCTCAAGAATTCTTGGCGCTTCATATCACTATTTTACCACAAAATCTTGTGTGCGTCAAATAGTTGACCCACAACATCTTCTGTCACATTTTAGAACACTCCTACCGATTGACCCCTTGACACGCCATATCTGGCGTGGTACAATCTCAGTAACTTGAACGATCGTTTAAGAGAACTCTCCTAATCCCTGTCGCTGGAGGCTTTCTATGCGATGACGACAGCCACCAAGAATCCCCCTGTCAAAAGAGCCGGATACATGGCTCAAGCGGCCTCGCCCCAGGCGGCTCAGAATGTGCCGACGGTCAACACGCTCCTTCGCCGCTATGGTCAGTTGGAAATCAAGTTTAATGCCCGCAACCGGGTGTATCTCGATCTGCTACGGATGTACGACAGCGATCCGGTCGCCCACGGCATAACCGGCGGCGCCGACGAATCCGAGATCATCATCAACGAAATCTTCGATATCACGAACACGCTTGTCGATTTCCTGGGTATCCCGCCGAATATGACGTTCATTCCGCCGTCGCTCGACAAAGAGGGCGCCGAATACGCCGATCTGATGGAGAAATATCTGTATGCGAATTGGGCCGAGAACGATATGGATAACCTGTATCCCCGGCTCATGTTCGATGAAACGCTGCTCGGAACGGCTTACGCCGGGTTGCTGCCGACCGAGAAGCTCGACGGCTTCATAGAGTATCGCCGGTTCACGCCGGTAAACTTCTATCCTCAGACCAAGGCGGGCTCAAATGAGGTCGTCTATTACTTCTACAAATCGAAGATGAAGCGAGAGGAAGCGCTGGAGAAGTTCGGCACGGAAGCGCTGGCCGGCGCGGGCGGTTCGGTCGCATGGAAAACGATCTGGCCGGACGGTACGCTCGATCCGGACGAGATTATCGTGCTCGAGTACTGCGACGATGAATGGTTCTTCATCATGGTCATGGATAAGCCGGTCAAGATAATAAACCACAAGTTCGGCTTCTGCCCTTCGGTCATATTCTCCAACATCGTGAAGCCCGATATCGTCGGCGGTGTCTCGGCCGTCGCGACGTATAAGAGTCTGCAAATCTATCAGAGCGAGCTTGCCGCTCTGACCGCGGACATTCTCGGCTATTGGGGCGATCCGATGCTGTTCATCAAGAGCGAGACGCTGACCGCGGGCGATGTGAGGGTCGGCGGCATAACGATCGGCGGGCCGAACGATGACGCCAAGTTTGTCGTGCCGGACCTGAAAATCGACACGATCCAGGCGCAAATGAAGGCCATCAAAGAGGTCATCCACGATGGCACGGTGCCGGATTCGCTTTACGGGCGCTTGAAGATCAAGGGCTCATTGGGGAGCGCGCCCGCACTCAGCGGCCTGCAAATGAAGTTCATGGTCAAGCTGAATTCGCAGTTCCGGCGCAATGGCGGCGCCCTCGTGAAGCTGAACACGATGGCTCTCAGTATGGCCGAGAAGCTGTATAAGGGCAAGCGGGTACAGACGACCGGGTGGAAGAAGAATCGAAACTTCGATCTCGATATGACCGGCTCGCAGATCAAGGCATACAAGAGGCATCGCGTGTTTTGGGATAACTCGCTGATCGACCCTGAACGCTACTCGATCAATCAGATGCAGTTGGCGGGCAACAGCTTACAGTCACAATACACCACGCGCGAAAACCTTGGGATGTCGGCTGTGGATGAAGACAAGCGGATACAGCAGGAGGGCATTCAGAAAATCCGTATGAAGGCGGCAGAGCAGGCGGAGGTAGCGCGGCTGACCGGGCAATTCACGGATACCAGCGAGCCGGCGCGTCCGCCGGACGTCGCGCGCGAGGCTCTGCGAGCGGAAAAGGGTGGCGCGGTATATCCGACCGCAGCGGGCGAATCGAGGCCGGAGCCGGGGCGTCCTCGCAGCGATAGCTCTCCGGCGCCGCGGGCGGGAGCCTCGGCCCCGGCTTCCACTTTTGACGCCCAAAGGGTTGTCGCCGACTTGGGCGCGGTCAAGAAATTGAAGGGTCAGGTCTATGTCGCCGGCGTCGCCGATACGGTGGACGTAGCGATCACGTCGAAGCTGGATAAGCAAACGATCCTGAACGCGCCGACAATGCAGGCGTATAAGGGCCGGATCGTGTTCGTGTCGATTCAGCCGGGACAGGCAAGACAGGAATGGGCGAGGGTGAAATGAGAAGGAGAGCGAAATGAGCCAAAGCCGAATACCACCGGAAAAGAGGAAGATAATTTGCGTTGATTGGGATGACGCCGCTCATACCGATGGCTGGAGACACGCTGAGAGGATTGCGGAGGATACGCCTCTGCGCTGCCGCACAATCGGATTTGTCATGAGCGAAACAAAGGACAAGATCGTGTTAGCGCAGAACTTGTCGCTTGAGCAACCCACCGGCTCTGAAGCCATGACTATCCCTAAGTCGCTGATACGGCGAAGAAGGAGATTGAGGTTGTGAGCTACAAATGCAAATGCCTCACATGCGGCGAAGAGTTCGCGACGAACAAATCGACGAAGAATTGGAGTTTCGTCGTGTGCCCGAATCCGGATTGCCGGAGCAACCTGATCGAGTTCAGCGATTACAGCCACTCGCGGGATATGGGCCTTCTGAAAGTATGAACGTGGGAGGTTTTATTATGGGCAGATTGCTATTGACAGCTGAGCAGGCCGCAGCTTTGGCTGGCGTTGAACCAAAGGAAATTCTCATAGCCTATCGCGCAGGGGAGATTCCCCGGTGGCGCCTGCCGGGAAAGCGAGATCCATTCTTCAATGTTCGAGATATCGAAGCAGCCTTTGACTGTTCCATAGCTGAACATCTAGGGAAAGTATGAACGTATTCAGCCAAATAGCCGATACCGTGCGGCGAACGTCAGGCATGGTGACTCTCAACCGAGAGATCAAGTCTGAGTTCCCCGCTCTCCCGGGCGTGCCGGGTGAAGGCAAATCGCGCAATCCGGCCGTGATGATAATTCAGGATCGGCCGGGCTCGGGCTATATGCAGGGATTCTTCGCGCCTCGACGCGCGAGCAAGATGTACCGGCAAATGCTGGAAAGAGACGGAATCGATCTGAGCGATATCTATGTCACGAGCGCGCTAAAGACGAAACCGGGCGTCAAGGCTTCGTCGCAGAGGTTGGAAGCGCTCTTGTGGCGTTCGTTCCTGGAGCGTGAGATACAGCTTGTGAAGCCGAAAGCCGTATGGTTGGTTGGCCGCGCCGCACGAGAGATGTGGCAGGGTTCAAGGGAGTCACGAGGGTATGGGCATAAGAACGTATCCGACAAAAAGAAAAAGTCGGGACAGCTTCAAATTAGTGCCTGACGAAGAGGAGCGCCCGGGCGATTTCGATCTGGAGTCGTACCTGGGCGACACCTACGAGGAGCGCGAAGAGGACGATCTGACTCCGCGCTCGCAGCATCAGCCGCCGACACCGGAACAAGAGGCGGAGATACTTAAGTCTGGCTTCAAGGGCCTAACACCTGACTCAGAATTGACGCCGCAACGATTAGCTGAGCGTAGGGCTTATTACGCAAGACTTGCAGAACAAGAAGCTATGGATCCCGAGGAATTCCGTGGTCTGTTGGCTGAACGCGCGCCGGTAGGCGATGGGGTTGCTGCCCAAGAATTTGACAGCCTCGAGGATTACGACGCATTCAAGGCGTCGCAATCACCGCCCAAGCCGGAGCGCACGGGGCGCGAGACTTACGTATGGCCGGGGCCGGTAGGCCGTTGGAAAGGCGCCGAACGCTCGCCGGAAGCGGAAAAGTATCACAAGCTCGCTCAAGCGGCTGGAGAAGGATATGAGCCGTCGGGCAAACTGTTCTCATGGACCGATCCCGAAACCGGAACGCTGCATGTAACCGGCAATCCCGCCGAAGTCCCTCCGACCGTGGCCGCAGAAGAATACGTGACAACCAAGCGCAGACCGCCGAAACCTCCGGAAACCGAATACGAGGGGCCACTGCCTTCGGATGAAGGGCCTGGGATGGCCGCGCGCGTGGACTACGCGCCGACTCAGACGCCGGGCACGCTTACGGACGCTGTGACGGGGTTACGGACCGCAGCGGAACGCGGGGCCGCGGGCGAGCCGGGACAAACTCAGATAGCGGAAGCGTTCAGACAACGTGAAGCACAGGCCGCCGAAACGCAGATACCCCAGGCGCGGAAGCGAGCCGAGCAAAATGCGGCGGCGTTCCAGCAAGCAAGCCGAGACTTCGATCCGACTCTGAAGCAATACGGTCAAGCCTTCTGGAATGCGTCTCAGGAGAGCGACATCGCGGGGAAGATGAGCATACCGCTTTCGGCAGACACCGACCTTGAGACGAACCTGAATGCCCTGCCGAAAGGCTTGACGTTCATGCAGACCATGAAGGATTCGTGGGCGCGTCGGAAAACGGAAGAGCCGGGCATAGCCTCAAAAGCTATGGCGTGGGCGGATATGTTCGGGGATGCTATGGCGCTCGGCGGGACACAGCAACTTGAGTTTGACTATGCGCGGAAGCTCGCGCTGGCCGACCCGGAAATCATCGCTTACGCGCAAGAGCAGGGTGTTTCGGGCAAGGAATTGGCCGACCTGATATTTCCTGAAGGCGACGATTACAACATATTTTCGCAATACCTGAAAGAAGGTCGCGGGATGCCGGACTGGATGCGTTATGCCATGCCGGGAGTGTCCGACCTTTTGGGGATGGCAAGGCGTACCCAGGAAGGCTTTGTACAGGACCATTGGCGCGAAGCATACAAAGAGCATCCCGATCTCGTCAACGCGATCGCTCGCAAGACACGCGGCGCGCTTGAGAGTGGGATGGCCTGGGAACATTTTAATGAACAAGGCACGGCCAAGGGGCTGGCTGAAGGCTTCGCAACCGATCCAATGCTTATCGGCACGCTCGCCGTTGCGGGCATATCGGGCGGCCTGTCGGTTTCTTCAAAAGTGGCAAGCAAGGCCGGGGCGCTGAGAGCGGCATCAGCCTTACAGAAAGCGGCGGGCACCGTAAGCAAGGCGCGCGTCGTGTTCGAGCCGCTTGAAACTGCGGTCGGCGCCGGGCTGAAGCAGGCCGCAAGAGGTGTCCGCGCCGCGACGCCCGGCGTTCGCAAGGCCGCGTCAAAGGTGTGGCCGGGGGCCGAGTATGGAATCAAACGCGCGGTATGGAAAGCGGCGGATGAAGGTGTGTTCGGCCATAGCAAACTTGCCCGGATGTTGACAATGCTCGATGACGCCGACAAGGTGGTCGCGCAGATGAATAAGGGTCCCGAGGGCATGCGCGCGGGGCTGGAGCAAATAATGCCGGTGAAGATTGGCCTCAAGCACTGGCCCATCGAAAGAGCCCAAAAAGTTGCGAACAAGCTGCGAAGCGAAGCGGCCGGCCTTGAGGGAAGAGCCGCGCAGAGAAAGATTAAGCTCGCCGACAACATTGAATCCAAGATAGCTGTCATCAAAGAGGAGATCAGTCGCGGCGGCGCGAAGATCGAGGGAATCGCCACGCGCGTCCAGAAAATGCACAACAAAAAGCCTTTCCTGTCGAGCAAGGGAGTGCGCGACGCCGACACCCTGTTTGCGGGTGTGAAGGGCAAGCCTCTCGCCAAGAAGCCTCTCGTCAAGAACGGCGAACTGACACCACTCGGCAAGGTCGTAGTCTCTCTCGATACCGGCAAAGGTCTGGACGCTCTGACCGATGCCGAGAAGGTTGTGGCCGGAACTCTGCGAAAGACCTTTGACAAGCTCAAGGCAAAGATGCCGGAAGATGTTGGCCGCATCGAGCACTATTTCCCGCGCTACAAACCGCTTGGGAAAAGGGTTAAGCAGGTAGAAGCCAGCCGCCAGGCCATCGGGAAAGAACTGACGAAGTTTTGGGAAGAAGCCAGAGAGGCCAACATACCGGCAATCGAACTCTATGAGGACTATGAGGATGTGATACAGGCAGTGGGCCGTCGCCTTTCCGCTCAAGACGTTGCGGAAGTGGACAAAGAGATTAACGCTCTTATCGCCGGTCTGGTGAAAGAGTTCGAGGGCGTAAAAACCACGGAGAAAGTAGTCGCCGGCTACAAGGTTGCGCCCACAGTCGAACTCAGCGGCAAACCTCACTCGATTGAGGAAGCCAAGAGAATCGCGCGGATACAGGCGGGCAAAGGCACCGACGCCGGGACCGCCGCCGCCGAGCGAATCGAGAAACGGATCGCGGAAGCGGAACCGGGCGCAAAGATCATCAGCAAACAGAAGAAGGGCGCGGCCGCTGGCCGGATCGAAAAGCTCAGGCCGGAAGCGAAGCTGCTGAAAAAGCAACTTGGCGCCGCCGACAAGGAAATCAAGGGGCTGGAGATTCCGAAGCGCCGAACGGAGAAGCTGAAAACCCGTATCGAGCGGCTAAAGGCGGAAAAGGCCGAAGCGACCAAGGGCATCCGCGATATGGCCGAAGGCACCGAGAAAGCGAAGCGGCGCGAAGCATGGAGGCTTGCGAACGAACGCCTCAAGAAAGCCGAGGCTGACCTTGGGGCGATACAGCCGACCGCGAAAGACATAATCGAGCCGGACGAAACGAGGCTCTTGTCGAAGATCGACGATCTGACAGAGGAGCGCGATCGCATATTCAGGGGCGTTCTGGACGCGCAGGCCGACGACGCGATTGACGAGGCCAGGACCGCAAAGCTGATCGAGGCCGCCCGTAAGAAAGTCGCCGCTCTGGATCTTGAGCACGCCAAGATACAGGCGGCATTACCGCCCGAACGCGAGCTTGAGCAACTGGCGAAGCGGCTGGACATCAGCTACAAAGACCGGGACAAACTCGCAAAGGACCTTGCGGCCAAACGGAAGAAGCTGCGCGAGTATTGGGATACCACTCAGGGGAAGCCGGTTTACAAAGAGAAACCTATCGACGCGGGAAAAGAGTTCGCGAAGTTTGTCCGCGCCCATTCCGTTGCGAATACCGAACTGGATACGTTGGAGAAGCTGCATTACAAGCTCCTGCTGCGCCCGTTCAAGACAACGATGCTCGGATGGCGGCCTTCGTATGCGCTGCGGAATATGCAGACGGCCATCGGGCGCACGGTGAACGAGATGCTGAACGGGGTGCTCGAGGGCGAGCCGTGGATGCCGAGTTTCAGCAAGGCGTCCCGCGACCTTATGCACATAGACAAGGAATTTATTATGCAGGCGATGGGATCGCGGAATATCCCCACGACCTCGCGCGGGCTCATGGGGAAGATACCGCATTTCGTCTATAGCCTGGAGGGCGGCGCGGACAGGCTGTTCAAGGGCGGCGCGACACTCGGCAAGGTGGAGGCGGAGATAGGGCGTCTCGCGCGACTGAACAAGGTCGCCACGGTGAAACGGCCCATTCGAGAGATCGTCGAGGAGCTACAGCAAAAGGGAGCGATAACCGACTTTGCCGATCTGGTACGCACAAAGGGCATAGAAGAGGCAAACCGGATCTATTTCAATTTTCAGGAGCGTATCGGCCTGATGATCGGCATACCCGGCCAGATATTCCCGTTCGCGGAATGGGGCTACAAGAATTTCAACTATGTGATGAAAGACCTCGTGAGGCATCCGTGGAAACTGAGGGCATGGAAGATCGGGTACGACCAATGGGCGCAGCAGTATCAGGATCATCCCGAATATTCGCGCCACGTCGCGCGGCTGACGAAGGACGGCCCGCTGAAGTATTTCAATCACCTGTTCACGGCGCCGCTGTGGGGTGTCGGCGGATTTCAGCCGTTGATGCCGTTCCTGGAGGGCACCAGCGCTTACGACAAGCACGCGATAGAGATGTTCGAGCCTGTGCTGGAGCGAATAATGGACAGGGCAAAAGCCGAGAGCCTGAGTCATGAGGACAGGGAGAAACTGATAAACAGCGAGAGTGGGCGTCTCGGGTTCAAGGGCGCCGGAAGTCTGAGGGGATACCTCGACAAGAACTATATCGCCGGGCCGCAGACGGGCTACAGACACAACAAACACGCTATCAAGGAAATACTCGATATCGTCGCTCAGAATCTCAGCCTCGGGCCGACGGCTCAATGGGCGATGTCAAGGGTCGGCATGGCGAAGTTCGAGGGCAACCGCATGTTCCTCGGCTGGCAGAACGTCGTCGAGGATTTGGGGCTTGCGAAGTCCGGCACAAAATGGATTGAGTTCCTTAGCGAGCGCAAGGGCGAATATTACAACCGCAAAGTCAAACAGGAGATGGATCGCCAGAAGCTGCGCGGCGAAATGACTGACCGCCGCAAAGCCGAGATAGACGTGGGGCTCCGGAGAGCCTTAATCCACACGGTAAACAATATTCTGCCATTGAGCATGAGGTTCATCCCGCCCGAAGATTTGGAAAAGCTCGCGATCATGGAGACACGGCGCCGAGCCTTGAAGGGGCAGCCCGCCATCTCCGAGACTTCGCCGCATGACGTAATGGCTCATCAGCTTGAGACTGGCAAGGATTATCCGGCGGCAAAGTTCGATGTCGAGGCTCAGAGAGCGCAAAAGGCGAATGACTATTCGAGGGTGCGCGAAGTCGGTTCGGGCGGTGGCGAGCTTGTGGCTTTGGTTCCTGCGAGACTCAGCACAAAGAGCGAAGAGATAGAGGCCATGCGGGTGAACGCGGCGGTCAACGCGGTCGCGAGTGCGCCTGACGGCGAGCGCGCGCAACGGCTGGAGGCTTACGGCCTGGAGGGTGTCGTTCTCTCGGATTCGTCGAAGCCCGCACGCAAGCGGCTCGGCGGCGATTACTACGAGCGGATGCACAAGTTCATCGTGGCTACGGCGCAAGAGCGCAGAGCGATGGTCGAGGCCGGCGATGCAGAGATACAGATGTTCGAACTCGGCACTAAAGGGTTCGACTTTGGCGCGGAACGAGTAGCCAACGACGCCAAGCAATACGTCTCAAGGCTCGCGGCCGATGCGATAGCCGCGGGCGATCGTGACGCCTTCGAGCAAAAGCTGGCCGGGACCGACATCGAGGCGCTGGTTACACAGCTTCCCGACGGCCAGCAATTCATGAACGATATCCGATCCAAGGTCATGAAGGGCGCTCGCACCGCTCCGGACAGCCTGCGAACGCATATCCGGCGCATCTCCGAACTCACGCATCAGGGGGCCGCAGAGAGCCTTATCAGCTATACGAACGGACTCAGCAACGAAGAGGTCAGCGCGGTCAAGGATCATCTCGGAGAGGGCAACTATAAGCAGATGCTCGATGACGCCAAAGAGATCGCCGAGTACAACAAGGCCGATGAACTCTTTAAGCGTGTCATGTCCGCAGAGGACAAATATCGGGCGTATAACGATCTGAACACCAGGGATCAGAACCTTATCGACAAATGGTTTCCGGAAAACGATCTTCCCGAATGGGTCGCCACGGAAAAGAAACACAAGGCCGAGCAAGCCGAGAACGACGAATGGAAGCGGAAGATCGCCGATTCGAACTATGACGTTCGCATGAGGAAGATGGTCCCGATAGATGTCAAGCGGCGCCTCGGCAACGAACACCAATTCTGGTTCGACTTCTTCTATCCGGTCGAACTGACATTAGCTCAGAAGGAATTGCAGGCGGAGCGCAAGGCCAAAGAGAAGAAGCTTGAGGGCGAGCGCGAGAAGCGCAAAGTGTTCCTGGCGGACGCCCGCAAATGGAAGGATCAAATACTCGAGTCGAAGTTTGATGGCTCGTTCAAGGGTAGCCGCGTGCCGATGGAAGTCAAGCGATACCTCGCCGACAAGGATCCACGATTCGAGAAGTTTTTCTTCGGCAAGAGCATCGCCGGTTCCGGGGGCGGTCGCGGTAAGCGGAGCTATCCACACACGGCGAAGGCGCGCGCCAGCGTGTCGCCGCCGGCAAGGTTCAGGCCGGCGCAGACGGGGGGCAGACGGCCCAAGATCGTGCCGACAGCCCGCGGACAGAAGCGGACAGACGCATTTAGGCGTGTGGCCGCAGAGGTAGGCAAACCGAAATGAGGAGGTAGGAGAGCATGTCAGAAGCAGAGATCAGGGAAGAATTAGCAAGAACCATAGAGGAGCGAGACGACGCCCAGACGCAGTTGGCCGACGCTCAGATTGACTCGGAAGAGATCGGCCGTCTGCGCGCAGCCGGCAAAACCGCCGAAGAAGCGCTGGATGCCGTGACGCTCAAGCTCAAGGAGTCGACGGATGCAGGAAAAAGGTTGCAGTTTGAGACGAAGCGTGACGTCGCGCTCCGCGAGTTGAGCTTGAAGCTCGATCATCCGGCGGTGGCGCTGGCGTTTCCCGATGACGCCGTTCTGGATGATACCGCGTTCGCCGGTCGAGTCGAAAGCCTGAAAGCGATTGTCGCCACGTCGAAACCGGGCGATCCGCCCGTTCCAGGCGGCGATGATCCGAACCCGGCCGACGCATGGAAAGACCGTGGCGTGGCTCCGAGCGAGAGCCACATCGACGGCACCGAAGCGATAACCGAAGGCGACAAAAGGGCTGCCGGCGCAAAGGAGCAATTCAATAAGACACGCGATCCGCGTCATCTCGTGGGCGCCGTCTACGGCAAGGTCATGAAGATTGTCCAGAGGAGGATGCCGGGCGGATCAACATACTATGACCGAGAGGAGGTGAAACAATAATGTTGTTCAAATGTGAGGATTGCGGCTACACGTTCAAGAGCGTGGAAGAGCCGGAAAAATGCGCGAACTGCGCGCGGCAGAACCGCAAGAAAAAGAAGGGCTTCGAGCAACTGCCGGAATCCGCGCCTCAAGGCGACGCGGGCGATGCCGCAGATAAGCCGGACTACCATTGGGCTTGCGATAGCTGCGGCTTCAAATTCGCGGGCGCGGGTGTGCCGCATGGGTGTCCCAACTGCGAGAGGCAGGGGCAGAAGTCCAAGGGATTCACCGCGAAATCGGATGAAGCTCGCATGAATCAAGGGCGCGCGGCTGAGAAGGAAGTCGCCGATGGCGACGACGAGCCCGCCAAGACACCGACTATGAAGTGGACGAAAGCGGAGATAATCGCGCATCTGGAGAAAATGGGTGTCGAGGTTATCTACGTCAAGGGTGAGCCGGTCGCGATCAAGGACTGCGTGAACAAAATGCCTCCGACAAAAGAGGATCTGTTGGGGCTGTACCTGAAAACGATGGAGGAACGGGCCGAGCCCCAATAATTTTTTATGATCGACCTAAACGGTCGTTCAATTCCACGAGAAGGGAGGTGAAAACCAAATGGCAGATACAGATGGTATTGCGTTTTTTGAGAGAGCATCAACGAACGAGTTCTTGGACTTGTCCGATCTGCTCTCGACAATCGTAAACGTGAGTACCGAGTTCATCGCGGATATCCAGGAAGGGCCACCGGCCGATAACTTCAAGGTCGAATGGCAGGAGGACGCGCTGAACGCACAAACCGTAGAACTTAACGGCGGCATCAACAATGCTGTTACCACGATAGCCGTTGCAACGGGCCACAGCGCCCGTTTGCGTAAAGGCTCGATTCTCCAGAACACGGAGAACGTAGCGGCTGACTCGACGGCCGATTCCCAGGCCGAAAGGCTGGTGGTAACACTCATAACGAGTGACGCCGATATCACCGTCACGACTCGCGGCGCTCTCAGCAGCACCGCGAAAGCTCATACCGACGCGGCGGTGTTCAACATTCTGAACCATACGACCAGCGAGTTTGCGACCCCACCCGGTGACAACTCGACCGACAGGAGCGACCTGTATAACTTCTGCGAGATTTTCAGTGATTCCGTAAGGACATCCTGGATTCGCAAGGCTATTAAGTCGAGGTCAGTACCGGATGAGGAACAGTATCAGATCGTGCAGCGCACGATGGAGATGCTGGAGCGCGTCGATCGCGTGTCCCTCAACGGCATGCGCGGGTACACGACGATAACCGACCGTTACTACGCCATGAACGGGATGTTGCCCGTCATCAACACGGCGACCGGCAATCGCATAACCGCGGCCGAGAACATTTCTGCACCAGCCATAAATGCTCTTAACGCACTTGTAAAGGCCAAGGCGCGACAGCACGCTCTACCGACCAAGCTGATTGCACGGAGCAACCTGATCCGATACATCAGCCGGCTCGGTGAACAGTACATACGGCTGTCGGCAAGCGATAGAAGGCGCGGCGAGTACGTGACCGAGTTCCTGTGTGACCTCGGCAACGTATTGCAGTTGGTCGCGGACGACAATATGCCTCTCGGACAGATGGCGCTCTACAATCCGGCGAACATCCGGAAGCGCAGCCTGATCCCGCTAGGTATGTTCCAGATGCCAGTAAACCAGACGGCGGATCTGGCGCTTCTGTATATGGTTCATACGCTGGAGTTCCGGAACGCGGACGAGTTGTTTGCGATCCATACGAACATCAACGTGCCGTCATAAGCCACGGACCACGGAGCGGGTCGAGCCCCTGTGTGGCTTGGCCCGCACCGGATTACGCGAAGTGAGGAGGTGAGAAAGTGAAAAAGAACGCGAAAGCATTCAGTTTGTTGGAGTTGCTTTTCGCCGTCGCGATAATCGCGACGCTCGCGTTTGTCGTGCTCAACGCAAAGATGCTTGAGACGCGCGAGGCCGATGCCGCCCTGACGCTTTACGAGGTGGCGCAAGGAATCGAAACCGATCTCAGCCATTGGCCGAGCGGTTTTCCGACGCGCGGAATCAACAACCTGAAATTCCAGACCGGGCACGTTGATTGGGACAACAGTTATCCCACAAACGGCGAAACGCTGGATCTATCCGGCACATTCAAGAACGCGGTGCTGCTGTGCCTCGTCGAGCAAGCCGGGCTTTACACGTTCCAGTATGTGCATGCGGCCAGTGATGCGCCGGCCACCGGCAAGGTGAAGGCGTACATCGGCGACGGCAGCGAAGCGACGAACACGATTGATATGTCAACGGTAGCGGGAGTTCACTACTTCGCAATCGGCTGGTAGGGGCGGAGTCTCGCCCCACATCCCAATGTGAAAGGGGGTGCAGAGCATGGGTACTAAGATCGAGAAACCGACGCAGCCGCAAGGCGGCGCGCTTCCGAAAGGCCACGATACGCCGGTGGCTACGCTGGCTGCGAAAGTGAAGGCCAGTCAGACCGGCGAAACCGGCAAAAGCTGACGTTACGAGCGGCGGGATGGTGGGAATATGGAGGTGAATACGCTTGGCACATAAGAGACTGACAGCCAACGGGAAGCTGGCGCTCGGCGGCGGTGATAAGGCCGACGCGATGGCGAAGATCATGGGTCTGCAACTCGTCGCCGATTCGGACACCGCAAACGTGATCGGCTATAAGGTCGGCGCGGCGACGGACACAAAGCAGTTCGTCGAGCTTACGGCCATATTGAACACCGAAGAGGCGTGGAAGCCGGGCAACTGTGACGGCATGCTGTCGGAAGGCGGCTGGTATTTCACGCTGTCCGGTACGAACGTGCAACTGCACGTCTTTTACGAGTAGAACGGCCAGGGGTGAGATATGCCGACATCGCTTGCTGATTTCAGGACACAGGTACGCTTTCGGGTCCGGGATACCGACGCATCGGATTACTTTTGGACCAACGACGAGGTGACTGACGCGATTGTGAAGGCGATCCTCGCGTTGTGGCCCGATATGTATATCCGAACGGTCGAGGTATCCGGCACAACCGGCGCGGGAACGACGTATAGCCTGCCGAGCGGCGCCGAGCGCGTCGGCAAGGTGGAAATCGAGCGCGTCGCCGGTGGCGGTGACTATATCGAGATCGTGGATTGGGACGAGGACACCTTAAACTCTGAGGTCGTCTTTCCAAGGGTTCCACGCGCGACCGGGCTTGCGCTCCGGTTCACATGGCGCGGCAAGTTCGATACGAGCACTCCTGACCATCCCGAATACTGCGATGAAGCCGTAATCACGATGGCGGCGGCTGTCCTCTACAACAAGCGTATCGCGTGGCGGGCCGATTCGTCGAAATATTCGGCTCGCCTGGTTAAAGACGCCGCGACCGTCGAGGAATTACTGGAGATCAAGGATGGGCTGGAGCAATCGTTTCATACGTTCCTCGATGCGAACCGGATGCCTCCTATCGCGAGCGAGCGCAGACGCGCGGCTCACATAACTGAGGGCGTCCAACCGGCGCACAGTGGACGGCGCCGAAAAGCGGAGGCGAGAGCAAATGTCGAGTCGGGCTGAGTTGATAGTCGAATGCAGGCGCGCGCTGGATGATATTAGTCCGGTTGACTACGACTTCTCGGATGAAGATATCGCCGCGTTCATCAATCGCACGCTCAAGGTGATCTATCCGGGGCTGTACCGGCTCGTCGCGAATCAGGAGATCCGGCTTCGATACGGCCTACTCACTTATGACCTGTCCACGTTGCATCCTCCGGTCGAAGGCTTGATCGCCGTATACATCATCGGGCCGCAGGGCGATTACTATATCCGGCGCCATTACGACTACAACGCGGCTTCGATGCTGTTGACGTTCGACGCATCGTTTTATTGGTCGCTGGTGGGCTCCACATGGTCAACATCGGATACGGGCGTTCGGCTGTTTCCGGTGTATCGCAGCTATTTCACGCCATTGGTCGATGACGATCAGGAGTGCGAGCTTGCGCCGCCGGATGAGGAGTTGTTGCTGTTGGGCACAGAGGAGTACGCGCTTCGCCGCCTCAGACAGCGGATGCTAAAAGGCCGTAAGGCGCTCGCGACTGAAACGTGGAACGAGCTTGAGCGTGTCATCCAGAGCACAGCGAAACATCTCAGGGACACGCTCGCGCGCAAGACAATGGTTCGGCATGGCGGCTATCCGAGCACGCGGCGGCGTCGTATGACAGCGCAGAGAGTGAGGAGCTTCTGATGGCTGCGGCGATAGAGGGGCTTCATTTAATCAGTTGTAAGGCTTGCGAGAAACAGTTTCATGCGGACGATCCGGACGCCGAGCTTTGCCATGGCTGTATGTCGAGCGTTCATTACGTCCGCAATGGCGAGCTTGTGATGCAGGAGCAATAAGATGGCGGGGATCGCAGGAGTCACACACCACATAGAGCTTGACGGCAAAGGCTACATGATCGCCGATACGACGTATCGACAGGCGAATCAGGCGCCATTGATCCAGCGTGTCGCTATGGGTGAGCCCGACCTTACCAGCGTATCCAATTTTCAGTACGTGCGCCAGGATGACTTTTCGGGCGGCGAGAATCAAAAGACGTTCGGCGATCCCGACTTTGATAGATTTTGGGACTCATCCGGCTTTTATCCTAAAGGCATAGAGGAGCTACGACTACAGAGGGCCGTCGAACTATCTTACGAGGCCGCGATAAACGACTGCTTCCTGATAGCGTTCGGCGGCAAACTGTGGCTTGCCGACAAGACGGCGGCCAGCCTGAAATATTCGACTGACGGCGTTTCGTTCAGCGCGTTCACGCTTCCGACCGGCTACAGCGGCGCGATCGGCGGCATAGCCGTCGTCCATAATCGTGATATGGATGAGCGGCTGCTGGTGATGTCGGCGACCGGAATATTCTTTGGCATCGAACCTGACGGCTCGGTCGATACCGATGTCGGCGACGCGAACGGAGTAAAGGATTACAGCGGAGAATTCGGTGGCGGCACATGGGCGCATGTGCGGGAATGGGGCCATTCAATCTATATGGGGCACGGCGAAGCTGTGTTCCGGCGAAGCGCGATAGAGGGCAGCGAGCAGATTCTTGTGTATTCGATTCCCGGCTGGTTTTATCGGTGGGATAGCATGAACTATTTGGAATCCGCCTATGGCACGCTGATGGGGAGAACGGGCAACTTTGCGCCGCCGACCGACTTTATGGACCTGTTTCCGGTGGGGCAGGGCGCAGTAACTTGCATGACGCACGCGCTGAATCCGCAAATGCTGTGCGTCGGCACATACGATTCCGCCATTAAGAAGAGCTTTATCACGATCAGCAACGGGACTGTCGAGTTTCCGACCGAGAAGGGCGACGCCGTAAACTTTGTGCCCGCGCTGGAGTTGCCGGACTTCGAGATACAGGCGATGATCGGGTATCAGGGGCAGTTGATCTACGGCGGCAGGAAGCTGATCGGCGGGCGCAGCGTCGGACAGGTGTATGCGTATCCCCGGCGTCTCTTGGTGGAGGTCGGCAAGGATTTGACTGACGAGCTCGATTACACGGTGCGCGCGATGGCCGTCCATGAGGATGTCCTTTTCGGACTCAGCAACAACGTGCAATCCGACGACAAGCATGCGCCTGGGCTGATGGCGTTGAACGATAAGGGATTCCATAAAGGGCTACAGCCGACAGCGTTCACGAGCGGATCGCATACGAGGGTGGACGCGATAGAGACTTTCAAGGATCAGACCTATTGGGCGGTGCGCGGCAAGGGATTGTATCGCGCGAGTTCGGCGCGCACATACGTTACGGCGGCGCGGCTGGAATCCTCACGCTTCGACGGCAACATGAAGGTCGTCGATAAGAAATGGCTCGATCTGACCTTGAGGCTCGGCGCCGCGCTGACCAGCGATCAAGAGATAGTCGTCAAATATCTGGTGGCCGGCGGCAACTGGACAACATTGTTCACGATGACAAGCGGCGATGGCATCGAAAAGATTGAGAGCTTCGCCGCGTCCGTCATATCGACATGGGTTAAGCTCGCGCTCGAGTTCACGCAGTCGAACGCCGACGCTGATATCGAGGTTGAATCGCTCGTGCTGCGGCATCTCGTGGTCGGCGATGCGAAGTTGGAATGGGATTTCGAGATAATCGGAATGGACAATATCGAGCTTCTGGATGCGACTGAGGCGACGCCTTCGATGGCAACGCGCGACGGCTTACAGATCATGCAGGACATTCGGAGCGCGTTTCTGGCGCGACAGCCGATATCTTACGAGGACATCGATGACGTGACGTACACCGTGATGGTGACGAATATCATAACTACGAATCCGGAGATCGAGCATCCAGGCGTAGACGAACTCGAGTATCTTCTAGGCGTTCAGCTTATGGAGGTGTGACGTGCGCGGTGGCGACGGAATCAGGCGCGTTGTAGGCGACAGGGTAGAAGATGTCCCGCGCAAAGAGATAGATCGCAACCCTCAAGCCGTGATGATCGGCGGCGTGCTGACCGATCCCACCGCGCCGACACGCGAAGCGGGCATAATGGCGCCAGCCCCGGCTTCGGTTCCAGCGGTGTCGAGCCCCGACGAACCGCCTTCCGGCTCGGGCTCGCTTGTCGCGGCGACTAATTCATCGCAAATTGCTACCCTTTCAGGCAGCACAGGCGGTTGGCAGACGCTCGATGTTTCCGCATTTGTGCCCGTAGGCGCGACAGCAATTCTGGTTCACGCGCACCTGCAAAACGCTCCCGGCGGGGGCAATGATTATGCGCTCTATCGGCTTGCCGCAGTCGGCGAAGAGGGCACAGCATCAAAAGTGTTTAGGATATATACAGACCTTGAGACGGCGGCATTGACGAATTATACACAGGGCTTCGCTCTTGTGAAATTAAACGCCAACAGGGAGATCAAGCATAGCCTTGGGGATACCGGGGGTGTGACTGGCGCCGCACTGAAGTTAGCGGGTTACATCACATAATCCATGACACCAATCGACTACATAGACATCGACATGGGGAGCGACCAGGGACATAACCAATGATCTTACAACCGATATTGCCAGGCATCACGGATCACGGCCAGCTTGACGGCAACGACCATGATGACCATGTGGACTATCATCGGATTGATTCTAACCGCGGGCTCGATGGCAAGAAAACGTATGTCGGGCCGAACTCATATTTCATCGAAGTGGGCGGCGTTCTAAAGATATTCGTCGATAGCGTGGAGGAGGGGTCATGGCCGTAAGAGAGAGACAGCGCCTAATCACGGTCGCCGCGGTATTCGCAATCGCGGCGATCATACTCATGGCATGCTTCATCAGATCGACCTCGGCAATGAGCACGCGGACGCTGCTGGTGAATGCGTCGTATCTGTACCTGAACAACGATCTCAATAACGAGGCCGCGACGCAATATTTCTACCTGCCCGGCGGCACTTGGGCTGCGATCCGGTTCAATATACATGGAGCGGATTACTTCGACATTTCGACTGACAACGGTTCCACGTGGAACAGAATTACGACCGAGAATATTGATAGCGTCGGCATCGAGGAATCGACCACGATGTCGAATCTTGGGGCTGGCGTCGAAATCTACAAGGATATCGACGGTTACGAGTTCCGGCTTCGCACTCTCGATCCGCTCCATGCCGCTCTCGGTATCTATGAGAATGGCAACGTAATCGAGTTCGACTTCCATCCCGGCGCGGTTGTTCATGCTCTGCTGCAAGGGCTCACCGTGGGCGATGACCACACGCAGTATCAGAACAACGCGCGCGGCGACGCCCGGTATTATAAGAAGGAAGAAGTAGATACGCAGGGCGAAGTGGAAGCAATTTGGAGCGTGAACTTAGCGACTGACTCGGAGCTTTCTTCTCACACCGGCGACACCTCTGACCCTCATTCCGTAACTAAAACTCAAGTCGGCCTTTCGAACGTCGAGAACCTAAAAGTCAAACTGGACGCCACTGTCTCGCCCACCGTGAATGAAGATAGCGCTGACGGCTATTCGGTCGGTTCGCTTTGGAATAATACCACAGATGATGAAACACATATTTGTTTGGATGCCACCGAAGGCGCGGCTGTATGGATTGAGATTACTTCGATTCTCGGCTCAGATCCCAATGCAATCCATGACAATGCAGCGGCAGAAATATACGCGATCACGTTAAAGGCAAGCCCTGTCGATGCAGATGTTTTTATTATCGAGGACAGCGAGGCCGGCAACGCCAAGAAGCGGGTTCCTTGGTCTGCCCTGCCCGGCGCAGGTGGTGGCGAGGCAAACACTATGTCCAATTTGGGCGCCGGTGTCGGCATATATGAGGGTAAATCTGGCGTCGATCTACGACTCAATTCCCTTAATCCAGTCCATGCAGCATTGAGCATCTATGAAGATGACGGCGACGATGAGATTGATTTTGATTTCATCCCTGGCGCGGTTGTCCATAACGATCTGCAAGGACTGACTGTCGGCGATCCGCATACGCAGTATCAAGAAACAGATAATGTCAGAATCCTCTTCCAGAAAACCCTTATCGACCCGAATGGACTGTATGACATTGACCAGCAATTTGTGCTTGCGTACATCGGAGAGGAAGCCCCGAACGGTGTCACGATTACAGCCATTCGGATTGAGACGGACAACCCTTCCTATGAGATCACTGGCATCCTTGGCTATGCGGAC
>SDBT01004042.1_pt1 | contig 25032 bp, 36 predicted proteins | sample 2277101 | NCBI WGS metagenome assembly SDBT01 (sample SAMN10404973, study PRJNA504765) | marine sediment metagenome | isolation source: marine sediment core GS10_PC15, 103 cmbsf | place: Arctic Ocean: Southern Knipovich Ridge | collected 2010 | reverse complement strand
CTATGACCTTGCCTTTATTTTTCCGCCGGAAGTGGTGGCTATTTATCCTTCCCATCGTGGTGATGATATTCTTAACTCAGTCCTTAGGTGCGATAGCTGCTGTTGCAGTCGGAATAATATTTTATATTTTTTGCGTTGTACCAGGTGCCAAGTTAAAGTTTTGTTTTACTCTTTTTCTTTTAAGTATTATATGTATTTATGGTGTGATCTTCGAGTCTCATAATTTTAACTTAGATAATAATAGGATAGGCTATCTTAGAACAGCGGCTGACTTATTCTCAAAACATCCTATAAAGGGCTATGGCCTGGGAGAGTATAAGATCGCTTCGATGGTCATAAGTAAGAATGTTCACGGCAATCATAGCGCAGCGATCGGACACGCTCACAATGAACTTGCCGAGATAACTACCGAAGCCGGTTCTCCGGCCGGGCTCATCATTATCGGCTTTCTGATAACTTTATTCGTACAATTTATCCGGAGGAGAACTTATTTAGCTGTGGTGGCCATGAGCGCGATCGTCGCTGCCCTAGTTAATAGTTGTTCGACGTTTCTTTTCCATACACCGTTAGCTTGGTTTGTGTTGTTTATATTGGTAGTGTTAAAAAAGGAGATATCATGCGAATCAGATACACTGGTCTTAAACCCGTAAAAGTAATCGAGTGTAATGGCATAACTTTTGTCTTTTCTCCGTTAGCTGAGGTATCGAGCAATGCAACACTAAAATACCTCTTGAGTGCCGATATGAAGGGCTTATTCGTAATAGATACACCAGCACCGGATAGTAGCGCTAAGACAGCAAAACCGGCTACTGACGCCTCAAATTCAGGTGGTTCAGCACCGTTGGGCGAAGCTGGAAGCCAAAAAAAGAAGAAATCAGCGTCTAAAAAGAAGAAATAAACCTATTGGGAGGGTTTTATCATGTCAATAACAAATACCGAGCTCCGGGATGTTGGTAATGGCAGAACCGGGAGATCTAAGAGCCAGGCTGAGATAGATGTATTCGTTAAGTCTTGGGTCCAGGATCTTTCTACCAGAGGCGTTATCTTGGACTTTGAGGAAACGGTCACGCTTGTCGATGAGCAAGTTAAGTATCTCTTTTCCGGTTTTCCTAATGCCGCGACTATCATGCCCAAGAACATCGATGTTGTTACGATCATCGATGCGAACGACAAAGAGAGTGGCCCGTTTGAACGGATCAACTGGGCGAGGTATAAGGAGCGTGTCGGTCAAGGTACCTCACCAGGTAAACCTTCTGAGTACACCGACTTTAATAATGCTCTTTATATTTGGTCTCAACCGGCTGTTCCCGAGTTCACTTCGCTCAAGGTATCCGGACAATACTATCATCTTGAGTCAACGACTATTTTATACCCTGATAGGTATAAGGAGTGCGGCTATCAATATATTATTTATAAGATCTATGAGAGCCTTGGTTATCTACATCGAAAAAAAACCAGAGCTCACCTTGCTCTTTATGAGAGCGAGTTAGCGAAAGTAATGACGAGCGATTCCCGAAGGAAAGCTCATGCAGTAAGGTACACGGACATTTAAAAAAGGAGTTTTATTATGGCACTTACAAATCCGTTCGATGTGACTACTCCTGCCGGTAGCGATTCACCGACTGAGGGTGACGATCGGATTCGGGAGTTGAAACTTGCTCTTCAAGAAAGAAACGATAAGGATCATTACTGGGAACTGGTCGGTGATGTAGTCGACGAGGACAATGTTGGTTTACACCGTAAGGTCACGCTTTTAGTTGGTTCAGCGCCTTCACTGAAAGCGAACGCTGGGATATTTTATGTTAAAGATGTTGGTGGTAAAGCTGAGGCTTTTTATATTGATGAGGATGGTGATGAGGTTCAGATAACATCCGAAGGAGCATTAGCTACTAGCCTAGCTTCCGGTGACTACCTATTGACTTCAAGGACCGGAGCTATCTCCGGATTTAGCGAACAGGTCACATCATTCGCAGGTAAATATATGAGGATAGGCGCTACTGCTGAGACAACCGGGGGCAATGCCACACATACTCACGGCGGGAATACTGGCAGCCATGTTTTAACTACTGGAGAAATGCCAGCTCATAGTCATACTATGACTGGAGGACGAGATTTTAATGTAGGTGATATTGTAACTGTTGGATTTAATGCTCAAACTACATCTGATAATACAGGTTCAACAGGTGGTGGAGGTGGCCATGCTCATACTATATCAAGCGCGGACAATGATCCGGTTTTTGTAGATGTAAGGATGTATAAGAAAGATTAGAGGAGGTAAAGGATGTTAGGATTTTTGATTAAGTTTAGAGCCAAGCGCAGTCAGGCTTTAAAGGAAAAAGTACTTAATAACAGAGAAGCCCTATTAAATGTTATGTCGGATAATATCAAAGGTGCTTCTTTATGCCCGGCCTTGCTTGGTGAGAAGTGCATAGGCGAGATGTGTGTTAAGTTTAAAAAATATACATCGACTAATGGGGAGACTGGCAAGAAGTTTACTTATCATCGCTGCGTAGATACGCAGACTGATAATTTAATAATAGAGACTAACGAGCTGCTTCATAGTCTTATTGTTGAACAGAGAAAAACTCAAGAGCTTTTAATAGCTATGGTAGAAAAATAAGGAGGTTAAGGGATGAAAAAAATCACCAGGAACTTACTCAAGAAAACGGTTGTTGATCTTGATAAGAATATCAGGAAGTTTGAAGGCGAGCTTTCGATTAAAGAGCGTAGTCTTGCTGATCATGAACGCTCTGTCAGGGATTTAACAAAGAAGATCAATAATTTAAAAGAGCAGAAAAACGATATCATTACCGATATACCGGCAGCTAACTAACTATGGCTGAAAAAAGCTTTGCGATAATTACTCCGGTCCTCGGGATAAAGCAGGATTTTCCGTCTATTGCTTTAAGGGATGCCTTTCTACCTGACGCCTTAAGCGATATGAAGAACTTTATCTTTCGTGACGGTGAGATCCACCGGGCCAAGCTGAGGATAAAAGAGTTTAGTCAAGCTCTTCCGGATACGGTCCTTGGGTACTATCGCTTTGAATTAAGATCAGAGACTAGCCATCTTTTGCTTTTTACTAAGCGCGACATCGCTAAGCGTAACTCTTCTAATGACCGGCTCGACTATCTTACCCCTCAATACTCAACCGGAGTGATAAGTGTAGAGAACGCAAGCACTGAGATATACGGCGGGATAAATGTAGATGATTGCGACGATGATGGTGTTGCCTGGGTAGACGGTAGTGGCGGTGATGTTACTCCGGCCAGAGAAACGACGATCAAGAAAGAAAACACAGCCTCAGTCAAGTTGACTGTAGCTGCCGGCGCCGGTGTCGAGGACCTCGCCTATCATGATATCTCATCGATAGACTTATCGGCCGCTGATGCCTTAGGCTTCTGGTTCAGATCTACAGTAGCCTTAGCCGCAGGAGATCTAACTTTTAAACTAGCTAAAGGGGCCGGCTTAACCACTGTTACTGAGAATATAGATATCCCAATTATAGCTGCTAATACCTGGACATGGGTAGAGCTTGATTTTGTTGATCCTTCTGACCTCGGAGCTATTGTCTCAATAGGGATAGCTCAGGCAGTTGATAAAGGGGCCATGACGCTCTATATCGATCAGATAGTAGCCGGTGACTGGGAAGGGCAACTTAACGCCAATGATTTTATTACTATCGGAACCACTTACTCAACCGATGATACTTGGTACGAAGTAAGTGCGGTAACCGATACTCATATTACTATCACGGCGGTTTATGCCGGGGCAACAGCTTATCAAAAGGCTTATTTGGCCCGGCAGACATACGGCGGCAGCTCTACTGACTTCTGGGAAAGTACCACGTTTAATAATAAATGTATATCTACCAACGGGGTTGATGTGCTTCAAGTTTGGACCGGATCAAATCTATTTACCGTATTGGCCGGCAGTCCGCCTATCGGTAAACATCTACTGGTCTATGAGAACTATGTAACCTTGGCTAACCTGGTTGTTGCTGGCAATCCTCAGCCTAATTCTTATGCCTGGTGCAATCTGGGGATTGAGACCGACTGGACCGGAGGTGACGCCGGCAGCTCTGAGCTTGATGATAAGTTTCCGATATCATCTTCAAAGATATGGCAGGGGTTCTGGGTGATGTTTACTGAACGCAGTATAAACAAGATACACTTTATCGGCGGTGATCTGGTGTTCGCTGTCCGCAGGATAACCGTAGCAGTCGGCGCATGGGCTCCGCAGTCAGTTATAGTCACTGATGCCGGTATTTTCTTTTATTCTTTCGATCATACGTTCAGAGTCTTTACCGGATCATCATGGCCCAAGATAAGTGGTGCAATAGATCCGTTTATGCGGACCATACATCCTGAGCATGAGAAGAATATATATGCCGGTTTCAGTGAGGAGTTTAACTCTATCCTTTTTTCTTTACCGGATACTGACTCTTCCGGCAACAATAATAAAGTGGCTATTTATGATCTGAAGGCTGCCGGCGCACTCAATCGATGGAGTTTCTTAGATATACCTGTAGCCGCTTTCGGTGACTATGAAGTCGAGGATTCTAGTACCTGGGATACTTTAGCTTTTGATAGTTGGGATACCTGGGGTTGGGATAGGTGGGATACTCGTTCGGGATTCGTAGCCGCACCGCATTTAGTCGGCAGCGATTACTCCGGCTTCACCTTCCAGATGTTCGGTGATGAACTTGATAATGGCTCAGCCTATACCGGTGAGTTTGTCTTGGCTACCGACCTATCTCCGAAGAAGAGTACACTGTCTTTATTCAAAAGGGTAACTCACATGATTGCAGTGTTTAGGGGCGAAGGCTCCGGGACCATGACCGTCTCTATTAAAAAAGATTATGCGGCAAGTTTTGAAGAGATAACCAATTCATTGTCTTTAGCCGGAAGCGAAGAGTTTATTTTCCTTGATATTTTTCCGGACGTATCGGCTAAGAACTTCTTGATTAAATTCTCCGGCACTAATAAATTCAGATTTATTGGTTTAATATTCCCTGAGTTTGAACTGGATGGTATAAGATGAGTGAAACACCAAAAGCAATAATATTACCTAGCTTAGAAAATATAAAAGAAGGCCATGTAAAAGAAGTCCTTCAGCAGATACTTGATATGATCGAAGAGAACCATCAGCATTATCAGAAGGATTTAGAAGAAAGAGTGAACCTTATAACTGACGGAGATACTACTCCTGACGTTCGGGGTGCTAAAGTTTTAAAGACGGCTAATACCGGCGCAACATCGATCACTACTTTTGACAATGGCGGCGCCGCTCAAAGAATAACTATAATATTTGGTGATGCTGATACTACTATTCTTGAGACCGGCAACATCATATTAAGAAATGCTTTTACCAGCGCTATTAACGATGTCATGGTCCTCATATATGACGGTACAAACTGGCGCGAAGTAAGTAGGTCAACGGCCGGATATGTTGACCGGGGCGATCCAGTCGCCCAAGACTTTGACGATGCCGACTTGACTACTGACGGAGCTTGGCACGACTTAGACCTAAGCTCTATTGTGCCCAACGGGGCGATAGCGGTAGCTCTGAGGTTATCTGTTAAAGACGGGGCAGTCGATAGCCGTGTTCGTTTCCGTAAGAATGGTAATTCAAATACTGCAAACGTAGCGCAGATAAGGACTCAGGTAATAGATTTATTTATCAACGCTGACCTAAAAGTAGGATGCGATAGTAATAGGGTGATTGAATACTGGGCGTCAAGCTTGGCTTTTACTAATATCGATATAACCGTAAAAGGATGGTGGATATAATGTTGATTGCGACTACGGATCCGAAACACTTGCAGCAGATAGCAGAAATGATCAATAAGGTAGATGAGGTTGATTATACTCCTAAACAGTTTAAGGTCTGGCTGATCAAGAACTTCGACCATAAAAATACCAAGGCTTATGTAGATATAAACGAAGCCGGTGAGGTTAATAGTTTTGTGATCGCTCAGATAGTCACTCCGCTTATAGACAACGAAGTTTTTATACCTATTGCTTACATCAATCCACAATCTAACGGCCTTGGCAAAGAGATCTGGGCGAGGTTAGAAGGCTTTGCCCGGTTTAAAGGCGCTAAAAAGATATCGTTATATACCAAGGGAAGAGTTAAATCTTATGGTAAAAAATACGGATTAAGACTTGAACACTTTTGTTTATCTAAGGAGGTGCTCTAATGTCAGGACTATTTAAATCTAAGAAAGAAGAACTACCGGCTCCAAGAGAAGTAACTACGCCATTGCAGAAAACAGCTCAGGAAAGGTTGTCTGAATTTGGCGCCTTTGGCGCTAAGCCTACAGCCGGCGCTGATATCTTCGGCAATCTGCCGTCTATAGCTCCGGATCAGCCGTCTGAGTTGGCTATACCTGGTTTACTGAAAGATTTTATTGGCAGAGGCCAGCCGGCTACTACCTCAGCAGCTACACAGCAAATACTTGATACCTTAGGTAGCGGGTTTGATCCAGCAACCTCTCCATTCTTTAAAGGCCTTCGTAGTGGTGTACTTAAAGAAGCCGGAGAGTCAGCTACCAGGCTAAGACAAGGTACGCAGTCAGCCGGGCAGTTTAGATCTACCGGCCGAATAAAGCAAGAGCGTAAACTTGAAGAAGAAACGTTTTCAACTATAGCGAATATTATGGCTACCTTAACTGAACAAGAAAGACGTAATAAATTAAATATTTTACCTACCGCCTTTGCGGCCGGTGCGCAGGAAGAAGGCGCTCCGATCAGGACGCTGCAAGCGATAAGCGACTTTTCACTATTCCCAAGACGCCAAGCTGAGTTAGAGACACAGCGCGGTGATATCCTAAGGACAAGGGGCGAAGAGTTAAGCATAGCCCAGTTGTTGGCTGATCCTAATTCTTTCTTATTCCAGCAACCACAGTTTTCAACTGAGTCCAGTCCGTTTGAGAGGTTACTATTGCCACTCATTCAATCAGGTATAGGAGCGGCCGGCAGTGTATTCCAGGGGGCAGGAGCTAAAGATAAAAAGACTACTACAAAAAAGACATAAACCAGGAGGTTAATAATGGCACTTATACCACCCTTACAGGGAGATCTATCAAGATTTACTTCTCAGCCGGCAGCGGTTGACTTAAGAGGTATCCTTGGCCCTTTAGTCCAGACCTTCTTGCAGACCAGGGAGGCTAAGAAGAAAGGTATCGGTGAAGCTAGGGATCGGTCTTTGATTGAATCGATTATCTCCGGACAGACGCCCGAACCTTTTGAGGTTCAAAAGCCCGAAGGCATCTTAGCCAATATAGCTAACCTCATAGGTGGAGGCCCTGTATCTGCTAGACAGTTACCGGTAAGCCCGGTTGAGACTGCTTTGGCTACAAGCAAGATCACCTCTGCGGCTAAGGATAGGCCTAAACGCTTTGACCTCCTCAAGCAAGCTGAGAAGCGCGCTCAAACTATTCTTGGAGTAACTGATCTTATTGGATTAAATCCTAAAGAGAAAAAAGAATTTGAGCGAGTCAGGGAAGATGAGTTTGAAAAGCTCCAAGTACAATTTGGCTTAAAGACTAAGAAGCTCGGTGCTGATAAAAAGAAGGATCCGGCAGATATAGTTTTACCTCCGAAAATTGAAACTACATCCGCAGCTATTAAACATCTAACCACGGTGGAAGGTATGACCAGGGATGAAGCGATAGCTTGGATTAAACAAAGGCTCTAACAATGGCCTTAAACCTTAAAGACGATATCGGTATCGTCCAGACTTTTGGACGGCCGCAGATAGAAAGTACAATCGATGAGGTTGTAGATAACTTCTGGGATAAGGATCCTAACTTCAAGAAGCTGCTTAAAGAAACCGCCGCGCATGAGGCTCACTTCGGAGAGCTTTCTAAAAACATCATGCAGATAGATCCTATCCAGGCCGAGCAGCTAAGCAAGCCTCAGTTTATCCCTCAACTATCAGCGATGGGCGTACGCCAGGACCCGGCAACCGGTAAGTTTGATCTCGAGGACCCTAGGACAAATATAGTCTTAGGCGCAATGACCTTTGTTACTAAAGAGCCGGGTATAGCTATATCACCTACCCAAGATGGCCGGATCGAGCAGTGGAAGAGGTTATTCAACACTACGGCCGGCAAAGGAACACCTGAGGCTTTTAAACGCAGCCTAAAGAAGTTTAATCTGATCGAAACACCGTCTATGGATCAATCCTCATTATTTGATTTCATCTTACCAAGTGCCGAAGCCGGTGAGACGCCGTTCGATAAGCTCAACCTCATCGATGATCTAAAACTGGGCCAAGGTGGGGCTAATTCCCTAGGGCTTAGAGACGATGCCGGTCTATTCGGTCCACCTAAGAAAACTATATTCAAAGAAGGTGTAGAGCTATTCAGCGAAGCGGCCAAGGCTACCTTAAGAGGTATAGAGGGATCAGTAGCAGCTATTGGTGATACTCTTAACTGGATCGGGGAGGTTGGGGAGCGTTTGTCAGTTGCCGAGGAAGATATTAGAAGGCGCGTTTTTCCTAAGAAGCTTGAGCCGGGAGTAAAGAGAGTGCCTGAGCTCAGAGAGCGTAAGTTTACATCACCGGCTGAGATCGGTAAGAAGTTTTCAGAGTGGGGAGCAACCGCTTCTGAATTTTGGCAGCGTGAAGCTCAGCGCGGAATTGAAGCGCCGGATCCGGCTACCTTTGCCGGTTCGTTTATGGAAAACCCGTCATGGACCAGGGGCGTTGCTACAGTAGCCGGAGCTATACCGTCTTTAGCCACAGCGACTGGAATAGCCGTTATTACTAAGAACCCCATGGCCGGAGCGGCAGCTTTAGGAACACTTGAAGGCAGCCGGACTTATGTTGAAGCCAGGAAGGCCGGAGTGCCGGTCGATATCGCTACCGGTTTGGGCGGTGCTTCTGCTATAGGTACAACAATCTTAGAGGTTCTACCTATCACTCGTTTTTTCCGCGGTGGATCCAGAAAATTAGGCAAAGATATATTTATCGGAGCTATCCAGGAAGGCGGAGAAGAGGGTTTACAGAATATATGGACCAATATGATCGCTAAGATCGGCTACGATGAAACTCGCAAATTAACTGAGGGCATGGCCGAGAGTATTATAGCCGGCGCCGGAAGTGGCGGTTTTATCGGAGGGTTTACATCCGGTCGAGGTCAACAGATAGATAACACTATAAAAGAAGCTATTGATAAAGGTGTACTTCCGGAAGAGATAGAAATCATGCAAGAGGCAATCAAGGATCAGATAATCAATAATGCTGACGAGATAGATAAAATACTTGATGATGAAGCTAAGGTGATCAGTGCGGCCGACGAAGAGGTTATAGAAGCAGCAAAGGCCGAGGAAGCTGAAACAGGTATAGTCACTCCGGAAGATAGAGAAGCCGGTATTGTTATCCCTGAATTTAAGTCTACCGGGGAAGCTGAGGCTTTTGGTAAGGAGCATGCCGGGGATGAGGCTGTAGTAGAAGCATTGACAGCTACCAGAGAAGCCGCGATAGCTGAGGCACAACCGCTAAAGACTTCTGAGGAGTTAGCCGATATACAGAAAGGCCTTGATCTTTCCACTAAGGCTCAGTTTGCCAGGGAAGCGCTTGAGGCAATGAAGGTCGAGGATGTTAAGAAGCCGGCAGTTAAAGTTGAAGTTAGTTTGGTAGAGGAGGCTAAGAAGTTTGATACCGCTGAGGAGTTCGTAAGGAAAACAGCAAATATTCAAATAAACGGAACATCAAGAGGCAACGAAGTGGTTAGGTTATTTCCCAAAGACATTATTAAGGGTAAAGGAATAACTACTAATGAATTGTTTGTTCAATTAAATAAAACTGCTAAAAGAACCGGAAGCGATAAAGTTTTTGGCACAGCTACGAGTAAAAACGCTATTGGTTTTTATAAAGGCCTGGTAGATAAAGGATTACTTAAAAATTTTACTGAAACAAAACCTCATGGGTTTAAAGCAGAGTTAACTGATAAAGCTAAACAAATTACTAAGAGCCAGCTCACCGAAATATTTAATCGAGTTAAAAAGCCTTTACCTCCTCATCTTCAAAAGGTGATAGACAAACGTAAGGGAGCTAAGATAACTGATGTTACCCCGGAAGGTTTTGGTCCCGGAGGTCCGGTCGGCCGTAGAGTTCTTGTCGGAAGATCACCCCAGGTATTCACGGTAGAGAAGCAACTACCGCGACAGCCGGAAGATCTACCAAGCGAAACATTCTTTGAGGTAAAAAATGCTAAGACCGGCAAAGTCGAGACCGTTGAAAGTAAAGATATAAAGATAATTAAAAAACCGGCCGGTTTACCAAAAACAACACAACCTAAAAAGAAAACCCCAAAATCACAGGCCTTTTTGCCGAAAAGACCTGCAAAACGCCGGAGGACTCCGGCGGGGGTTAAACCATTCCAAGCAGCTCAGCTCGATGTTAATCTTCCTAAGGAGCCGATAGTTGCTGATCAAATACATAAGACGCGCATTGTTACCTGGACAGAGAAGGCTTTCGGGATACCTATCCGGGGAAAGGCTACTCATCGCTTTAAAGCTTTGGGTATGTTTTACAGCAAGCAAGAGTTGATCAGGTTGCAGAAGTGGGGAGATCTTGAAGTGCTTATGCACGAAGTCGCTCACCACATCGACAACAGAGTAAAGAAGTCACTCGGTAAGTTTTGGATCCGGAACCTGGTTAAGCCCGGACAAAAGAAGAAAGTAATAAGTGAACTCAAGGACCTTGATTATAATCCCAAGCGGCGTAGTCTCGCCGAAGGCTTTGCCGAGTACATGCGCCACTTCCTTACTACCGGCCTGGCCCCGAAGAAGGCGCCGCTATTCCATAAGTTTTTTGTTACTACCTTCTTAAATGAAAACCCGGATCTAAAGAAAAGGATCACTCAGTTAAAAGGCATGATGGACACCTGGCAGAATCAAGGATCAGAAAACCGGGTGTTGTCTCAGATAGACTTCAAAGGTGAACATACTAAGGTCGGCGGCTTTGCCGATAAAATGCAGCGGGCCAAAGATTGGATCCTTACCAACTTCCACGATGAGTTTTATTTGATCCAAAAGATAGAGGACCAGATGGGATTGAAGGTCGGCAAGAACATCACCCCGACACAGGATCCTTTTACGATGGCCACCTTTGCAAAGTCAAAGGCCGGCATTATCGCCCGGACGTTCGTCAACGATAAGGCAATCGACGAGACCGGCAACGAAGTCGGACCAAGCTTATCTGAGGTGTTAGCTCCTATCCCGCGTAAGCAGATGAAAACCTTTATCGCTTACGGTGTATCTAAGCGGGCGATCAACCTGGCCAACAGGGGAAAGGTCGATACTGTCGAGGTGGATAACAGCGAATTTATTACTGAAGGCATAGAAAGCGGTATTGATATCGATGACGCTAAATTTATAGTTAACAAGTTTAAAAGCGTTACTTGGGATAAGGCCGTTGATGATCTGACTCAATGGTCAAATCACCTCCTCGATTGGGTAATCCGGGCCGGAGGACTTGGCCCTCAGGAAGCAGCTCTCATCCGGGAGCTAAATCCCGTATATTTGCCGTTTAAGCGTGCCTTCGTCGATGAAGTCAGCATTGTTAAGGGTGCAGGTGGTTTCATCAACATAGGCTCAGTTGTGAAGCGTATCAAGGGTTCTGGTAGGCCTATACTGAACCCTATTGAGGCATTGATCGCTCAGGCGGCCGAAATGATCAACAAAGCTCAAAAAATACGAATTGCCGGGCTTTTAGCCGATATCGCTGAGCGCAAAGGTGTAGGCGGCTTCATAAGTAAAGTGCCGGCGCCTCAGCAGGCGGCCAGGGTTACGAAGGACTGGTTTGTTCAACAGTTGAACAACGCTGGTGTAGAGGTTGGTGATGTGTCTAACCTCGACGATATAATGACAGTCTTTACTCAGGCATGGCAGTACCGGGGCAAGGATAATGTAGTATCTATCTGGCGCAACGGTAAGCGTGAGTTCTTTGAAATACACAAGGATCTTTACCGGGCATTGAGCGGAGTTGATCCTCTGGTCATGCCTAAGGTAGTCAGGTTCATATTCTCACCGGCCGCTCGTATTCTTAGATTGGGCGCTACCGGATTAAAGATCAGTTTCGGCTTGGCCCGTAATCCTTTCCGGGATGCCTTTACCTTTGCCGTGTTCTCAAAGCGGCCTACGGCAAATGTTTTAGAACCATTGCAAGGTATTTATAAAGAGATAACCAGTAAGCCCGGTGATGTTGTATCACGGTTTAAACGGGTTGGCGGCAGCTTGGCCGGGATGATGGGCTTCGATCGAGCCGCTACGATGGCGACCTACGATGAGCTTTTGCTTGATAAACTGGGTAAGATCGGCAAGGTGCTTAAGGTAGTTAAACATCCGGTGAATACTATGCGGACGCTACTATCCTTTACTGAAATGGCGCCGAGAAGTCTTGAGCTTCAAAAGACATACGATCGCGCTAAGAAAAAACATCCGGAGTGGACTGAGGAGGATTGGTTCGTTGAGGCTTTTAATGAGGCTCAGGATATCACCGTTAACTTTACTAAGAGCGGTTTTTACGCTAAGCGGATAAACGAAGTAGCTGCTTTCTTCAACGTAGCGATCCGGGGACCGGAGAAGCTATTCCGGTCATTTAAAGAACGTCCGTTCCAGACCTTGATCAAGGGGATTGTTTGGGTGACTATCCCGGCGCTTACGATGTGGTGGAAGAACCGCGATAAGCAATGGTATAAGAATCTGCCCCCGGCATATAAATATAATAACTTCTTTGTTGAGATACCGGATAAGAATATTGTGGTCCGGCTGCCTATACCGTTTGACCTGGGGATTCTGTTTGCCTCAGCCCCGATGGCCTTCATGGACACCATGATCGAAAAGGATCCGAAATTTGTTAAAGGGCTTATGGATCAAATAGTAATGCAGATACCGGATCCTACACCGTCCTTGTTCGGCCCTTGGCTCGATGTGAAGAGCAATAAGAATTTTCTTGGTATACCGATAGAAAGTGCCGGTATGCAGTTCCAATTCCCTACTGAGAGAAAGCGCGCTCATACCTTACCCTTAGCTGTAGCCTTATCTAAGGCCCTTGATGTTCTCCGGATTCGGCCGGGTGGTGAACACCTTTCACCGATTCAGATAGAGTTCTTGATAGACTCCTATACCGGTGGGTGGGCCAGGCAGCTACCCCTAAGGCCTCTTATCGAGCCGGCTGACATTCCGATCATCGGGGACTTACTGGTTCGTATGCCGGACAATCCTAAGCAGCAGATCAACGCTTTCTTTGGGGAGTTTGAGCGATTAAGTCAACGAAAACAATCAGATATCGCAAGCCGGGAAGAGCTTAAGAAGCTGGGAAAGATGAGGCCTCTATATAATACCTTAATCAAAGTGCATTTTAAACGCCTCAAGATCTTCCGGGCAGATAAGGATCTTGATAAGCTCAAAGAGACCTATAATCAAATGACTGATCTATTGGCGAGGTTTGGTTTTAAATGATCTACTATAATGAAGATTGGCGGGAGTTTAAGGAGTTGATGAAAGCTCTGGCCGTCGTTTTAGTCTTTAGCCTTTGTATTCTATTCCACGTTGTTAGTTGGTTTACCTCTCCTCGCTATGAAAGCGAGATCTTCGATACCTCCTCTCATACGATGTACTAATTGTCAGTTATTCCACTAAGTGACAGATAAGTAGAATAAGCCGGTCGTTGTGACAATGGTTGGAATAAGATTTATTTTAAAAAATAAAGCTTGACACTTGTGTGTGTGTGTGTTATTTTGTTTTACATGAAGCCAATTTGTAAAGATTGTGGAAGTAAACAAATACTATTCAAGAAAACTACCAAAACTTTTTGGTGCAGGAGGTGTGGTTACGAATGGAAAAAAAAGTGAATTTTAGAAGTCCGCATGAAGAAGATTTTTCAGAAAGACTTACTGAGCAAAAGGTAAAATGGCAATATGAGCCTACGAAATTTAAGCTTGGCAAAACGTCCTATACCCCAGATTTTTACTTGCCGGAAGATGATTTATATATTGAGCTTATTCGAGGAACCAATGTACCTGTTGTAAAAAGAAAAAAGTTAGAGGTATTCCGGAGATGTTATCCTAAGGTAAGACTCAAGGTCATAGTCGAAATGAATTTTACCAGGATCAATGTGTCGATTGATAAAAAGACTTTAGCGTTGGTAGATAAGATAGCCATTAAGCATCATTGGTCTCGATCGAAAGTACTCAAGGTTGCGTTAGTAAATTATCTTAAGCTAAGGGGAGTAAGGAAATGAATATCTGGACTAAGAAAATTTGGCCCTGGTTGAAATTAGAGCTTTATTGCATGTCACCGCCAACAAACTTAGAGATTTTTGATAGATTTGTAGATGAGGAAACAGTAAAACTAAAAGGTAACGAGGAGGCAAGAGTGGAAAAAATATTTAGGTTTGAGTATGAAGATAAAGGTATTTTGGTCTTGGATGAAATTTGTTCAAATACAGTTTTAACAGCTATGGATAAACATTTTCATTGTACGCTTAAGGTAACTGAATTACCGGTTGGGCTTTTCAACCAAGACCATATAAAAAGATTTGACTACGGCAGAAAATCAGTCAACGACATTATAAAGTCTGAGGGAGAGCTGAGAGATCAGCGGAATGGTTTGCTTGGTTCGGTTGGCCGGCTTGAAATGGAGCTTGGAGTCGAGCACTTAAAAGTAAAAAGCCTTGAGGCTGCAATCGAAGCACTTACGGGCGGTGATAAGCCAAAAGAGATAACTAAGATAAAGCCTTTGAATTGGGCCGGTAGAATGGTCGAGTTTAAATTCACCAGTTTCTTTGAAATGTTGGCCGAGTTAAAAAATAAGCAGGACGAGATTATAGGTATCTTAAGAGGAGAAAAATAAGGTCAAGGTGAAGCAATGTACGTCATAAGCGATCAGAGTTATTACGATGTTTACTACAGGTACAAGGATTTTAAGGAATACTCTTATAAGATATGCCCTTCGTGTAATGAGGAGGTTGCTCTTGGCTTTAGGCGGATGGATAGCTGTGGAGGTTACGCTACCTCTTCCACTCATCGCTGTAAAAATACCATAGACGCCATGATGTTGACGAACGGCTTTCCTCAACAAGAGCTAAGAGACCGGGGGTTTATTCTTAAGGAACTGCCGACGCCGGATAGATGGGCCAAGAGATCCCTCGATCCAAGTTGGAGTTATGGCACTACCTTTTGGTATGCGATCGCTGAGAAGAAGAAAAGAATTAAAGACTTAGCTTATTCAAGACCACCGGGATATGGTGATCACTTATTTATAGATTCTTTATATTTGATTGGAGTGCCATGGTGGAGACGATGGGCTGTTAGATTATATATACACATAAGCGGACGGTATAGGGGAGGTAACTAATGCTTGATCAAGAAGTTTTTATGAAGTTGATCCGGAGAAAGAATAATCTGTTAGATATACTTCTTATGGATGTTACTTGCCCGCAGTGCAGCATTAACATCAAGAAGAAGATAGCCTTAGTCGATGGCGAAATGAAGGAGCTTATCAATCAGTCAAATGGAGTGATTGGGAGAGGTTAATTGATATCTGGCCAGCAATAAAAATTATGGGTAAATTGTTTCCTACTAAAGACGGTAATATTTGGCAATGTCCCAGGTGCGGGTCCTTGATCGATACCGGTCAAGATATATGCTATCGCTGTCAACAGGGGATTGATTGGCAGTTTGAAGGGGTGCAGCCACCGGATAATGAGGAGGTAGAGGGATGAAGAAGATTAAGTTTAGGGCTTGGACAGGGTGTGATATGAAAATTGTAAAGCAATTAGATTACGAAGTGTCATTCGGGAGTATGACTGCTGAAGGTTGGATAGTACCTAAATTTATTATGCAATATACAGGCTTAAAAGACAAGAATGGTAAGGAGATATATGAGGGTGATATAGTCAATGGTGAAGATGGATTTGGAAGATCATTTATCGGAGCTATAACTTATGAAGCAGGGGTTTATTACATTAGAGGTATAGATCAAAACCGGCCAATAAAAATATATCATATTTGCGAAATAATCGGTAACATATACGAAAACCCTGAACTTTTAGAAGATGGAGCTGATCAATAATATAAAATGGCTATGGGAACACTGGGCGAGGTTCATAACCAACAACCAGGTGGATAGCGGTAAGTTTAGATGTTTTGTTATTTTGACTTTGATAATGCTTATAATGATGGGGATAGGTGGGTATGCAGACTGGAAAAAAGAAAAGAAGCGAAAACGAAACAGCAGCCAATTGGATAGCAGGGACATTCGGTTTATCACCGCTTTGGGTATTAGTGGCTTTAGTTATTTTAATCTTATTCCTTGAATCACCGGATCCATTGATAAATGCGTTAGGCAGAAAAGGTAAGGGTAATATTGTCGATGAGGTAAAGACAGTGTTAGCCGGGAACCAGGGTTATTTATATAGGTTGAGTAGAATCAAGGGAGGAGGTAGTGGATGGAGATCAAGGTAATCAAAAAGCTCGGTGATGATTTGCAGATCACCGTGACCGCTGAGGGCAGTAACCTAACGGACGTTTTGTTCTTGGTTAGCCCGATCATCAATGCACCTAAGGAGTGCGGCTTGTGTCATGGTACTGATATCACTATTGAGACCAGGTACGTTAAGAACGGCGGAGCTAAATATATTAGCTATCTATGCAATACGTGTAAGGGCAAGTTGGAGTTTCACTCTTACTTAACAATCAAGGATTGCTATTACTTACAAGATTGGAAGGCTCCTTATCAGGGCGGATCGCAACAGTAAAAAAATCCTTGACAACTTTGTTGTTTAGGTGTAGGGTGAATTATCGTGGAAGAATTAAAGTTAACCTTCAAAATTATTGTTTCAAAAAATAAGTGGCGACGGCAGTTGTCTAAACACCAAGCACCGCAGGGTGCGCTTCCACGAGCCTGCCGGTACGCCTTTGTCTTTTTAACCAAGGAGGGTTATGGATAAGCAAGGTTACTTTTATATTATCCCGGTCAAGTTAGCTGAAAGCGGCCCACCAAGCAAAGCATTATTATTTGGTCTCATCACTAGCCTTAGCAATAGAGAGGGCCATTGTTGGGCTACTAACATCTATCTAGCTAAAAGGTTGGGGATGAAAGGTATCGCCCAGGTATCAGCGCTTCTAAGCAATTTAGAATTAGAGGGATATCTAAAGATAGATTTCGCAACATCGAAGAAGCGCATTATCCGGCCGGTTTACAACCTTCTGAATAATCAGAAGCAACCTTCTGAAAAATCAGAAGGTAACCTTCTGAATAATCAGACGGGTAATAGAGTAGTAAAAGAGAGTAATATAAATAAGGATAAACTTGTGCAAAATACCAATCAGTTTTGGGAGTACTTCACCTTAAGGACAGAACGTAAGTTGAAGCTTACGCCAGACAGAAAGAGGCTAATAGGGAAGTGCCTCTCCAACTGGTCTTTAATGGAACTGATGTTGTGTGTAGACGCCTTTGTGGTAGATGAGTGGCCGGGACGGAAGGAACATATGGATCTAATATACTGTATTGGCCATCAGAGAGGTAAACCTGATAACGTAGAGAAGTGGTTAGGCAAGAGCAAGAAAAGCGAGGTGCGTTATCATTAACCTAAGAAAAGCCAGCTATCTCATCCGGTTAGGTGCTGAGTGCGACGATGAGATAGACCAAGTGAATAAAGATATAACTTTTTGGCGGGAGTTTTGGCATAAGTTTAATAACCGAGGCTGGCTCGATGTGCGTAAACATGCCGGTCGATTTATCGCTATGGCGGTGGAGGAGAAAGAGAAAATACTATGCAGGAAGGAACGCTATCTAAGCATTGGGCTGAGGCTCAGCGGGTTTGCAAGGATGCCGGGGTTAGAGGTGAACCAAGGTTTCCTACAGGAATAAATTTTATAGACGAGGCGACCGGCGGGATTTTGCCCGGAGAGATTTGGATGATCGGCGGACGTGCCGGCAGCGGCAAGACCTCACTGGCTGTAAACTTCGCTCAATCGATTGCCGACAACACTGAAAACAAAGTATTATTTTTATCACTTGAAATGCAGGGCTGGCAGTTGGCCCTAAGGATGTACTGCGAAATGAACGGCGTTAACTACTTAGACGCTGTTACCGGTAAACAACCGATCAATCCCGGCCATAGGCAAGCCTTTCAAAAATACATCGAATCAGTTAGTTTTGAGATCGAAGAGTATGGATATCGCTTCTCGGAAGTCGAGACGGCTATCAAGAAGCATTACGCTGACTCCCGGCCGGATGTTATCTTTTTAGATTATATACAGCTTATCGAGTGGCGATCCTTTGGTGATGAGAGGATCGCTATCTCTGAGTTTAGCCGCAGGCTCACTGAGTTGGCTAAAAGGATCAACGTGGCGATCGTCGTGGTGTCACAGCTCCGCCGGCCGCCGGCCGGGGCTAACATGAGCCGGCCACCTGAGCTTTCTGATCTAAAAGGCAGCGGCAGTCTTGAGCAAGACGCCCACCGGGTAATATTTATCTACCGGGTATCACGGGATGAACAGCCGGACACGCATTTTATTAACCTCGCCAAGAACCGGTCCGGTCCCACCTTAACCCGCCGGGTTATATTCGATGGTCAGTTTTACAAGTTTAAAAGTGTAGATGATGAGGACCAGGTCCAGAACTTGGTTAAAGAATTTGGAGGTAGTGCGCAATGAAGAATATTTTGTTAGGATTATGTTTAGCTCTAGTTTTGTCTGGTTGCACTTGGACTATGTTCGGGCTTCAATCAGGAACACCTGGTTATTATGGATTAAACGAAGACGGGACTTGTGATGAATTATGTAAAAAAGTTCTTGAAGAACAGCCGTATTGTGATTGTAACTAAAAAAAAGGAGGTGATAGTATGTTTCCATGAAGCGGAGAAGTTGGAACTTGCGACGTTAGAACACCAGCCGGTATGCCTATTAAAGATAGGTTGTTAAACGAGAAAAAGAATTTGGAGAAGCGGATAACCAGCATTGATAGAGCTTTAGAGCTTTACGCAAAGAATCCAGATATCGAAGAGTTAACTAATCTTATTGGAAGAATGTAGCAAAATTAACCTGGTCCGCTGGTGGGGTTTTTCTTAACTCGGGACTCTCCTGCCGGCACCAGGGCCGTATTTATGGGGGCTGTAGCGTAATTGGCAACGCGAGGTAAACAAAATCTAGGTTGGAAACCGAGTTGTAGGTTCAAATCCTACCAGCCCTCCCAGTATTCATATTAGTAGATGTAGATAACCGGGGAGACAAAACATGCCAAAGAAAAAAGGCTTAAGTAATTTTCAATGCTATGCGATCATAATCGGCGGATTCGCCATGATGATTATAGTAACCTTGACTTCTTTAGGGGTAGGCTGGGGCTTTATGTTGAGTATATTAGCGGGTATCAGGGATTTTTTTGTGAGGCGGACCGTACCGAGCGTGATATTTTTAGCTTATGTGCTTTATAATGAATGTAAACCTCATGGCTTGGTTCGATGGGTAGGCAGAAAGATAAATCAACGGTTGGCAGAATTGGTTAACAAGTTGTTCGATGGGAATAATGAGGAAGATCATCCATAATTAAAGAGGAGGGCCAAGATGGAGATATACACAGCAAGGGAGATAAAGAAAGCAGGGATGATCCTAGGATGTATAGGTTGGATTTTGTTCTATATTTTAAATTGGAAGATAGCCGGATTGGTTATGATTTGTATGTGGGGGAATAACTTGGAGAGGATAGCGGATAGAATGTCGGGGAGGTAATCGATGAAGGGAAAACTTTGGAATTGTAAGGGCTGTCGGTTGGGTTGCGTAAGTACGTTTAAGGTCAACGGATGTGTTTTGCCGGTGAATGAGATAACTGAGAAGGAGAAAGAAGCCGGACAGTGTATTTATTTTATTGACGCTAAGTTTAAATTCCTACCGGCGGTAGTAGGGTGAGAAGGTTTACTAAATTCTTCAGAGTAGTTGTTAAGGAAATCAATATGACCGAGGCGAATAAGCAATTTTCTCTAATGAAGTCGGCGGTCGATACTGAGTACACAGAGCTTTGTACTTGCCGGGAATCTATCAAGCGCTATGGTAAAAAAGGAGATTGTGCGATATGCGGCAACTTGATAAGGTAATTAACTTACTTAAGAAGATGAAGCTGATACTGAGTTGCCATTGCACCTACAGCCACGATACTCATAGTCATAGCCGTGAACCTTTATTTTATTGCTTGACCTGCAAAGGTCGGGGTTGGTTTTGGCGAAAGGATTGCCGGCCGTATATCATCTATAATTCAGCTCAAGGTGTAACATCGATAAGATTTTTTAGGATATTTAGTTTGATTGCTTATAACCGCTGGCCGAACTATATCAAGTTATTCAAATGGGAATGGAGTTTTAAGCATAAGAATAAGTGCAAGTGTCAGTCTTGCGGTGGAAATAGTAAGGCGGCTGAATGATATTCAAACGTAAAGAAGTAGATATTCAGCGATCAATAATCCAAGGTTTAAGGACGTGTGGCTACGTCTGCGGCAAGACTAAGACTATGGGTGTAAAGCAAGCCAATGGCGTCCGCTATGTCGACAAGTACACCTTTAGAGGCTTCCCGGATCTAACTGCCTTTGTGCCGTGGTTGTTGTTCATTGAAGTCAAAGCCCCAGGCGGCCGGATGAGGCCTGAGCAGAAAGATTTTCAAGCGATGTGTGAGCGCGTCGGAGTCCAGTATATTGTTGCTAATAGTTTTCATGATGTTTTGCGAGCAGTACAGGAGGGTAGAGGAAATTTAACCTAGTGAGGTGATGAGAGTATGAACAGAGAAGAACATTTAGAATGGTGCAAAAAAAGAGCATTAGAGTATGTAGACGCTGATGATTGTCCTCAAGCCTATGCTTCTATGGCTTCGGACTTGAGAAAACATCCTGAAACTGAAAGACATGCTGCTATAGGTCTTGGTATGCAAATGATGATGGCGGGATTATTAGATAAGCCCAGTGATATGAGGAAGTTTATAGAAGGATTTAATTAAGCCTAGCATAGCCACTAACCCTATATAACTATGATGGAGGGCAAGATATGTTAGATATATTCATATGGACTTTTTTATTTGCTTATGTTTTTGGCTACAGTGTGAGAAAATATGAAATCAAACAAGCGTAAAAGTAAGCATGAGATAACTGAGGATCTTATTAAGCAGCAACGAGCTGATGATAAGACTCAAGTCGTCTGGCCGGAGGTTATCACCCCGCACGTTGTCCGGGAGTATGACTGCTTCTTTGGAGACAACTGGCGGATCAAAGCTTTCTATGTTCTCTTCCGGTTAAACTGGCGCGAAGAGTGGATATCTCAGGCCATGGATATCTCAATTCGTAACGTCCGCCGTATAAAGAAAAAACTCAAAAAACTGTCCTATCCAAAACCTCTCCGATAACCAATAAAATCAATACCTTTCTTGATTTGCTATAGCAAAAGTGTCCTATTTTTTCATATATATAGAGGATACTATGCTTTAATATGGCAAAAAAGAAGCGTAAACAACCCCCAAAGAAAGTCGGTCGAAAGTCTAAGCTTGATAAGATCGACTTAGGTATAGTTCAACGCTTGGCTGCTCAAGGCCTCACTGATGAGCAGATGTCTAAGATCCTTGATGTATCCGTTCCCGCCTTCAATAGATATAAAAAAAATCCTGAATTTCGTAAGTCCTTAAAAGAAGGCAAGTCTGATCCTGACCGGAGAGTTGAAGCAGCTCTATTTAACAAAGCTGTTGGCTTTAAGTACACCGATACCGTAGTCCAAAAGATAAAGATTGCCCGGTACAAAGAAAAAATAGTTACGATTGAAGTCGATAAGGTTCATCCTCCCGACACCTTGGCTATAATCTACTGGCTTAATAACCGTAAACCCGACGACTGGAAGCAACGCCAAGAAGTCGGGCACACTGTTAAGGGTAAAATTACTCTAGTCAACCAAGTACCTACTCACTCAAACAAAAAGAAAAAATGAGCGGATTAACAATAAAAGATATTCTAAGGGCTAAGAAGTTGGCTATACAGACTAAAAGCCCTATTATAAAAATTGATGGCATAGAATATTATATATTTGTCGACGAGGCCAGGGAGATAACCGAGAAGGAATACAATGAGCACAGAACAAGAAACAATAATTAAGAATTACGAACCTCAGCCCATGCAGCATAACTTCCACGCTGCACCTAACCGCAATAAGCTCTACGGCGGCGCCATGGGAGGCGGCAAGACCCGGACACTCTGCGAGGACATGAACGCTCTTATGATGGAGTACCCCGGCAACCGCGGTCTATTCCTCCGCAAGATACTCAATGACTTCATGAATACTACTTACCTGGTCCTGGTAGAGAAAACTCTGGCCGGCATGATCGAAGCCGGACTGGTAACTGAGAACAAAGCCAAGAAGTGTTTTAATTACTGGAATGGCTCAAAGCTATTCTACGGCGGACTTGAAAGCAACAACCCGGACTCAAACAAAGAGCGCAAGAAATACTTCTCAGCAGAATACGGAGTTATTGGAATCGATGAGGCCAGGGAGATAACCGAGAAGGAGTTCTCCGAGCTCAGCTCAAGACTACGGCATAGACTCACTAATGGCCAATTCCCTCCCTTCTTCATGCTGCTGGCCTCCAATCCTTCACAGAATTGGCTCAAGACGCGATTTATCTCTAACCCAGGGGAAAACTATGCCTTCTTCCCGGCTCTACCCCGTGACAACGAATACAATCCACCTGACTACAACTCACAGCTTAAGGAGACATTCAAGCATGATCTTCAGATGTTAGAGGCTTATGTCAACGGTAGCTGGGACTCGATCACCAGTATAGATGATCTACTTTGTATGGCAGATATTGAACCATTGATACTAAGAAACGATAAGTTAGCTATTCCTCCTTTCTGCGGCCGCCTGACCTCTTGCGATCCGGCGTATTTTGGTGATGATAAAACGATAATATATGACTGGGCCGGCGCAAGGGTGGTCGCTACTGAGAAGTACGGCAAGAAAGAGCAGATGGAAACTATTGGCCGTATTATGCACCACGCTATGAAGAACAAGTCCACCGTGATAGCTACGGATCCTATTGGTTCACCTGGGCTGGGTAGCCGGCTGCGTGAGATCATGACCGAGAGCGTCTACCAGGCCATGATACTTGAGGTAGACTTTAGGCAGAAATCATCTAACTTTGATAAATGGTTCAATCTCCGGGCTGAGGTTTATTGGAACGCCCGGACAATGATCAAGAACGGCCATTGTTCTTTGCCTGATGATCCTAGGCTGCATGGCCAGCTATGCTCAATCAAGTATAAGTTTGTAGGCGGTGGTAAGCTTGGGACCAGGATCCAGATAGAATCGAAGGATAAGATAAAGGTTCGCTTAGGCGGTTCACCAGATGAATCAGATGATTTTGTTATTGGTCTTTGGGGTTTGCCTTATGCTAAAGTTAATAAGCGCCAAGCGTGGCGTGATTCATACAAGGATACTAATTCAAGAGCTCAGTCGCACATGGCGGCTTAACTAGGGGGTAATGAATGGCACACGAGGGTTTGAAAATCAAAGGTAAGAATAGCAACAAGGTGATCAAGGTTCAGAAGGCTGAGAACGGCTTTGTCGTCAGGTCTATTAACGAGTACCCCGGCGACGGAAAAGAGCGGGTCAAGGTTGCTAAGGATATGAAGGAAGTCAAGTCTACTGTCCAGGAGTTTTTAACATAATGGATTTCCATAGGGAAGCAACTCAACTGTTCAAGCTGCGGAGGATAATGTCTAAGGCTTGGATCCCTATGGGTATCAGCAGAGAGGAAGCTGTGGATATCTTGTTATGGGCCGTCGGGGAAGATGTATATACTCTTCATATAACTAAGTGGCCGGCAAGGATCATGGACCGGACCGGGATTAAGTTTGACCCGGCAATAACTCCATTGATCAAGCTTTTCCGGGTGATCGGTAAGAAGTGGAAGGATCAGAAGCCTTTAATATTTCATTCTAACTAGGGGAGGATTTAAGATGAAAAAACTACTGTGTCTTTTATTGGGTTTGATTGTACTGCCTTATATTGCTTATGCCGGCATGACCGGAGATCCTACTACTATTGATGAAATAAATCCGCCTACTGGTACTTTGACAGTTGGCGGCAAACTTGTTGTAGGCGGTGGCCCTAACGAAGAAATAGAGTTCGATACCTTCGGCGAGAAGATACTGCAAGATACTGACGATGTTATCACCTTGCAAGGCAATAGCGGTTCTTCTGATAGCGATATAAATATTCACTTAGACGGCGATCCTCAGATTCTATCCAGTACCGGAACATTAGTGTTAGGTGGATTTGGTAATACGAATAATGAGAAGTTGGCTTTAGATTTTGAGCAGAGTACCAATGCCGTAAGGTTTGAAACCTCTACAAGTATTAATAGCATATCTCTTATAAATATGGATTTAAGTTTTGCGGATGTTTGGGGATTAATTTTTGGTGGAGGAATTGACGCTCGGATGAGATGGGAAACAACAAATAATGACAGTCTACAGATAGGTACTGGTGTCGGAGAAACAACAGCAACAGGTTATATCTCTATTATGGAGCGTGCTGATATGAGTAACGCCAATCGTTCTCCTTTAGCGGCTTCTGTTGACCCTGTATTAAGAGTTTATTCGAGTGATGCTACAGAGGCACTTGATTATATTGAAATGTTTCACGACCGAGTTTTGGGTGTTATTAAAAATGGAGGCGGTGATTTATATTTAGATGCAAGTGAAGATATACGTCTTGATGCTGGTGGTGCAGGAGATACATCGAGGGGAATTGAATTGAATTTATCTACTACGAATATGGCAAGTATAATGATGAATCTAAATACTGACCAAGTTACTTTTGGTTTAGATGATGATGGTGGAAATCAATTAGTGATAACTAATTTTGATAATGATGGTAAAGACCACGATCACGGTCTTACAACCAACCCTACATTATTCATCCATTCTGACACTGACCCTGATGACCAGAATACTCAATATTTATCAATAACCCACGACCAAGACGATG
>SDBT01004041.1_pt1 | contig 25044 bp, 24 predicted proteins | sample 2277101 | NCBI WGS metagenome assembly SDBT01 (sample SAMN10404973, study PRJNA504765) | marine sediment metagenome | isolation source: marine sediment core GS10_PC15, 103 cmbsf | place: Arctic Ocean: Southern Knipovich Ridge | collected 2010 | reverse complement strand
AGAATACTTGGAATATCACTATCTGCGAGGTTACTAGTTCCGTGACGGTACCTTGGGATCTTGACGGAAATGGTTGGCTCAATAGTGCCGACTTCATCTGTTACTTTGTCATCCACGTGGACGGACTTGGCATTTATGAAAATATTACAATTGAAACACCAGTGATTGTACTTCAACCTCTTGAGGTCAATCTGCAAGTCCCTACTCTGACTTATAGTGATCAATCTACACTCAACCTTCAACTGCATCCTCTATACGACCCCTCATTCACTGAGGGTCTAGACCTAACAATTGCACTCTATGTTTCAAATGACAACTCCACTTGGGTGTCCATTGGTGAGTTCACAACCACTACTTCAGGTTGGCAAAGTATGAACTGGACCTGCACAGACTCAGGCACGCTCTTCTTCAAGGTCGAAACAATGAACACTGAACTTTACACTGAGAGTATCGGCTATGTGAGCTCAGCGGCAATGAAGGAAACAACAGTACTGACAATAGAAGGTGTAGGAAACTTCACGTATAGTGATCAAGGCGTACTTGTAGCCCTGCTTTCAACTGACGATGGTGAACCCCTGTCTGACCAGACTGCATTCTTAGAACTACTGGATGGCACATGGATTAGCATAGGTTCAGGTCTTACAAATGCGTCTGGTCATGTAAGCATCCTCTGGATTCCCACACTCCCAGCTGACACGTATTCTATCCAGATACGTATGTCACTTGCTGGTTCTCAATACTTTCTTTCACCGGATAATGCATTGGGACAGCTTAGAGTTAGTAAGGAACTAATTGTGATTAGTATTGATTTCGCAACCGCATCTCAGGGATTCATTCGTGCAAGGGTTACTGATGATGATGGTACTCCAATCCCCAGTATTCAAGTCCATTTCTATTCTGGTAGCAATCATGAGTATCGTGGGACTGGAACCACTGATAATGATGGATACACGCGTTTGAATATCACTCTGAGTGATGGCGAAATACTGGAAGCTGTGGTCAATGAGGATAATTACTATTTTGGTGCACAGCAAGAAGTTCCAATTGCTGTGCCAGCCGACCTTATGTTCCTCGGGACTGTAGTAGGAGCAATCTTCATGCTTGCAGCCGGCATTACCATAAGTCGAAAGATCATTCGTGGAAGAAGAGTATCAAGTCCACCATCAGTGTCACCAGAGGTTAGTCGAGCATTGGAAGAGGAACGTGATAGTATTCCAGAACGAGTGCGCGAACACTCTGAGAAACGTCTTGCTGAACTTGATGGTTTGGGAGGAGATAGTGGGGAATCCAGCGAAACGCTATCTTTTGACGAAGATGGTATATGAGGGAAAGAAGCATGGTACTCAGAGAAATGAAAACGGAGGACTATCTTGACCTCATCACAGCATCTCTAGATTGCTTAACTCTGGATAAACCAGACATAGTGAAACTCCTCAATGCCTTTGCAGAGAAGAATTTACCACAGGTCGAGATAGACTGTATCCTATGGATAGAGGAGGATAGTGATGATAGTCTTGCATGGACATTTCTAGGGTTGTGTTTCCTACTACGAGGTGATGAAGATGAGGGTACAGCTTTGCTCAATAGAGCGGTGTCTCTTGACAAAACTAATGTCTTGGCTATGAATCTCTTAGGGGACTATCATTGTGCCAACAAAGATGAGAAAGAGGGCGAGGCTTTCTTCTGGTGGTCTCTTGAGGTAAAAGAAGGCCAAGTATTTCCAAACAAGCGACTCTACTATCAGTTCGTGTCACGAAAAGAGTATGAGAAGGCACTCAGGGTCTTGGAATCCATTCTCCACATCAATCAAAATGATATGAGCACATGGGTAAAGATCGAGTCCTGCTTTAGTAAACTGGAACCTGTTGGTTTTGTAGAGGGTTTTGTTACACGATTCACCAACTTCTTTCCTGAACAGTCACGGGCTTGGTATCTAAGGGGTTCTGTACTTTATAGTGCAGGGCGTCTTGAAGAGGTAGAGAGTTCTGTGAGGAAGGCTCTAGAGATGAGGGAAGACCATGCTCTCAGTTGGATATTGCTAGGCTCGATACTTGATGATACTGGAAGGATGCAGGAATGTGTAGACTGCTATCAGAAGGCAGTGGAGTGTGAGCCAAGAAATATGCGTGCTTGGATGTGCCTATCAATGGTTCATCTGAAAGCAGGGAATGAACCTGATTGGGAACATGCAGTGGACAAGGCTGTTTCTCTTGATCCAAAGGGTGCTAAAGAACTACTAGACCATCTAGATGATATAAGCAAGAAAAAGAGAGGATGAGCCATGAGTGATATCGAAGACCAGCGAGACCAACTGAACCAATTGATCCAGAACGGTCATCTCTTTGAGGCACTTAGATTAGCAGAGGCTATCAGACAGGATAATGATGACCCCTATATCTGGCTGGACTATGCGATGCTGTTTATGAGCACAGGGAATATGGCTGAGGCTATGAGAGAACTTCGAAAATTACTCAAGGTCCATCCCGACTTCTCGCATGGCTGGCATAACCTTGCAGGACTCCTCATGAGCGATGACCTGTACGAGGCAGAGAAGGCTCTTAGAAGAACCATCCAACTTGCTCCAGATGATGCCACTGCAAGAATGAATCTGGGCTATGTCTTCTACAGAACTGGGAGGACAAAGTCAGCCATAACCTCTATGCGGAAGTCCATCAGACTAGAGCCTACCGCAGAAGCATGTTACAATCTTGGGAGGATACTCCGAGTTGCCGGTCGAGCGGAAGAGGCTCGGAAGCTCTATGAGAAGTCACTGGTATTGAATCCAAATTTCTCTCCAGCGCAGGATGAATTAGATGAAATGTTATAGAAACCGCTCTTGTGGCGCTCACAGTCCTAGCCTTCACAATATATGCCACATGACAGGAGGGACAGATCAGGACCATCTCACCACTGGCAATGTCGTCGGATGTTGCCCTGCCAAGGGTCTTCCACTTAGTGCCATTTTTCAGAACGATTGTCTTACACATAGGAGTATGTACTGATGAGGATTGAAAAGCAACTACAAAATTCCTAGCTGTTGGAGTTTACCATATCGGACTATACCACGTCCCAATGGTCGATTGCAGTTCACCATTGTGAATCAGAGTCAACCACAAGACTGGACCAGTATTAGGACTATTGCAGCTGAAAGATAGGTCTGTTCATCGTGACGTTTCCGATCAGTCTCATAGTGGTAATTCTCTGGTACTGCTGCAAGGACGATTGATCAACCAAGGTTAGGTCCACTGAATGCTCTTCCACATTTTGAGCAGAATTTTGCATCGAATATTTGCTTTGGAGTGCCACAGTATGGACAAAATCTGACTGATTCATCCTGTTGTGGTGTTGGGCGATATTGTGGCGGCTGAGCGGGTTGTTGAGGATCGGGATGAGGTTGTGGTTGTTTCTTCTTATCTTTGTCACTCTGTTTTTTCAAGCAGACGTAACAGACACAAATGAAAACTAGGATTAACACTATTATAATTATAATGAACAGTCCACCACGTGCTTGTTGTGATACTGAAACAACTGAGCCTTCAATGTGTTTGGTGATTGATTGGTAATTGTAAAAGACGACATACCATGTTCCTGATGATGGGACTGAAAATGTAGTGGTCAGAAACCATTCATTCTGCCATCTTATCGCAGCGCGCCAGAAAACCCCATCTATGAAGCCAGTATAGTTCTCATAATCGAAAATGTAGATGTTTATTGATTCACCTGATGTTACTTGGATATCGATAGAAATATCATCCCCTTCAGCAAGACCTGTCATAGTGACGGTATAGTACTGCCCTGACGGGATCCAGACATCTATAGAAGCATGAGGACGGAGCTCTCTGGGTTGTGGAGAGGCCGCATTTACTGGAAGAGGTAATGAAAGTCCCACAACTATTAGACAGATGAGTATACGACGGTCCATCTTGAAATCCCACCACAGTCCTACTAAATCAACTCACCATATGAAATTTACCCCTACCTAGTTTGTAGTCGTTTATAGATTCTCGATAAGCATACCACTTCCGAGCGAGATGTCCTTCCAGACAGCAGATAAGATGGTCAAACGATTACAGGTTCCTGCACCTTCAACCGCTCCACACCGGACTCCCTGCCTGGTGGAGGTCTGGAAATGGGACTTCGAAATCTATGCAATGGCACGATCTCTGAATATCGAAACTTCAAGAGCTAGAGATGCAGCAGAGGCTCATCGAAGAGAACCAACTGCAGACACCAGACAGGCACACATCGACATTTCGATAAGGATTTCAGAAAAGGAGCTTGAACTCTATAACATTCTCAACACATTTGTGAGTTCGAAAAGACTTGAGGATTAATATTAGAGTGAGAAATAATGGACATGTCTGTAGAAGAATCCTATGAAGTATTACTGCATTTCTCAGAGGATGTGATTAACTGGAGTAAAGAGCAGTCATTTGAATTTCGGGAAGAAACTCTCTATCTGCCATACCTGATGAGTATTCAGAATTTCGGAGCAATTTTCCGATTCCAGTATGAATTAATTGTCAGGCGGCATCTAAATACTTCATTAATACACGAGTTGCGTTTATATTTGGAAAGTGATATCAAATCTTGGAAAAGAGTTGACAAGATATTTTCAGATTTTTTACTCAGTACATCAACCAACTTACTACCTATAGAACCTATGTCAGAATTCACCTTAGCCCAGTATGTTTTAGAAGAAAATTACCCTGTTGAAGAAATAGTTGCATATTTTAATGATAGATTGCATGGAAGACCGCATAGATTTGCATGTAGGGTAATGTTACATGGAATCTCACTTGGACAGTACGATGGACATAATATCCATCCTCCGATGGATAAGGATCTATCTATAGGAGCAGTGAAACTGCGGCCAATTCAAGAACAGGATATCCTTCCTAAACTAAAGACCGAATTATCGTTGAGACAACACTACATAGAGGATGCTCATTCAATTCTTGAATGGCCTATTATTGTTCCACCATCATCTTTGCAGATTGATGTTCTTCAGGAGAAAATTCTTGAACAGGTGAAGAGATTCAGACTTGTAGTTGGGGGAGAATGGACACCTACAAAGTGGTATTTACAAAGCATAGATAGCCCTTGGGTATCACAGAACCGACCATATCATATATTGTCTAAAAAGAAATACATTGACAAAGGAGAAATGTTCATTCTTGATCTAGCTCGGAAACAAGATTACAAAGATATTGGAGATATTGTCGAAGAAAGGCTCTCAGATGGCTCCTATCTTGCCAAACGAGTATCCATAACTATTGAGAAATGGGAGGATGCGACATACAAAGAACCTGTGGATTCAGTATGCAACTGTATAATTGGTCTTGAAACTATTTTCAAGAAGAAACAGAGAGAAGGAGGCCTTACGTCCAAAGTTCCCAAAAGAATTGCGGCAATGTTCGAATCGGTTGGACGCTCTGATGCAGATGTATTGAAACTCATCGAAGACGCATACACGATAAGAAATGCTGATTTGCATGGTGAGATTGCTGATGAGGAACTTGCATCTAGAATCAACTCAGATGTTTTAGAAATCGTTCGAAAAGCAATACTAATGTGGTTACAGTTTCAAATTGAAACAGAATCCTGTATGAAATCCCTCATTTCCAAACTTGATTCATCACCAGAGGATGTGATATGGTCGGATGGAAGACTATTGATCTAAGCTGCCCTCCGAGAAGCCGCATCCATCTGTTTCGATGCGACTGAAGACTCTCAATTCGAACAGAACTTCATGGAGCAATTGAGAGAAGATGTGGCAGAACTTATTGCTGATGAAGAACTAGATGGTGTTTTAGAGAATGATACCTTTATTGCAAGAACCAAGCTTTCCCGCAAAACAGTACAGTATCATGTCACTATTGATTTCAATAGCCTGATCTCGCAGTTGAAGAATAAGGGAATTGTCCTTCAAAAGATTGATTGCCCCTCCTGTGGAGGAGATTTGGAACTTCCTGAGAGTGGCGATAGTATCGTATGCAAGTTCTGTAGCAGTACAGTCCATGCAACCGATGTTTTTGAAAAGTTCAAAGCTCTCCTATAGTGGTTTATAGGGACAAGAACGACCATACTACTTCCGAGCACGATGTCCTTCCAGACCGCAGACGGACTGACCAAGCGAGATTTACTCAAGATAGGTCGTATCATCAATCTCCCTATTGCGTGGTTGGCTATATGCACCTTTATTGCTGTTGCAGTTAAATATCAACAATCCAATGATTAACATTACCGCACCTCCATAGAAATAACTCAATACTTCAACACGAACCACTCCATTAAGCAAGTCATCAATGAATTGTACCAACGCAACCACAATCATAAGAAATCCCACAGACACCGATAACATGACACACTTACCTGATGCACGATCTTTACTCATTCTACTCACTCATTGTGGTTCGCTTTTCAATCAGTAATTTGATTGGAGTTCTTAGAGAGTGTTTTCTTCACCGCTTAAATATCCGTTCCATTTACATCTAATCTGAATCTAGTACTACAGAATAATTGTGGTCTATAGGACAAGGGCTTGACGTATCTCTTCCCATCGCGCTGAGGGGGATAATCTTCTATCTCGGAAGACCCGAGCTTCCAACTTTACTAATATTCTTAACATATGCAAAATATATTCTCAAAAGAACTGGAGGGCGTTCCTATATCGGTTCAAGGTGAATGTTTTGCCAAATGAAGAAGTCATGCTAAGCAAAGAAGAAGCTGAGAAAATACTCAAATTGTATCTTGGGTCTAGCAGTTTGATAGCTGGGAACTTTACTTATTTGAAGAAACATCGAGCAAAACCATTGGACCTAGAAGAGATACGCAAGTCAGGTCAAATTAGTAAAGAAGATTTACGAAGATTTCTTGGAGTTAAGGAACTGGTGCAATATGATTTGGACACTCATCTCGGACATCTTGCGCGATATGCAGGGTTGAAGGGCGCACATCCAGCAGGTGCAGGATTTTCTCCAATCTTTGATTTAATTGAGAAGATACAAGAGAAATTTCCAGATGAACAAGTTCGTCTTGGGTCAATCTCACGTAGGATTGCATACTTATGTTTCCTAAGAGAAGAATTGAAGTATATGAACAAAAGGTATGATTACGAAGAAATTCCAATCATCTTTGAGTTTTACACTAACAAAGTAGAAGTCTACACTACACTTTTGGTAGATCTATTGATGGTCATTGCTGAACTATGGTGTGATTACCCTGATTCAAAACCGGAACCTGGTCCAAGACCTGAATATTTCGGAGAACTATTTGATTGTTTCACACCTCTTGAACAGAGTGGATTCAAGTTATTCGAATCAATCAATATGATGTTAGAACTAAGTGCCGCTATAGCTGTACGACACATCTACGTACATGATATTGGTCCTGAAATCAATCTAACGAATGAGGGAGGCGTCATTACTTACGAAATACCTCACAAACAGAGGTATGGTGAATTCGAACAATATCTGCAATTTGAATTGTATGACCGGTTAGAGAAACCTCCACCATCAAACCAGACCATAGATGTATATGATCCAAGGTTCCCAGAATTTGAATATTGTCTAAAACGTGGTAAACAAGGCCAGTTTGATTATCAAAATTCCAAAGTAAGATACAATGGAGAAGTACAGCAGTACATCGAGATGTTAGATCGAATTCTTGGGATGATAGCAAACGCTGTTTTTCGATCCATTTTGAAGTGATATGGTTGACATCGATTAGTCTGTCTTTAGGATATAAGAAATTGAAATGTGATGAAAGATGAATCGTAGAGAAGCATATCAGAAAGCAATGATTGAGAGTATCAAGAACTCTGGAATGTGGCTGAAGGAAGCCAAGATTGTTGCAAAGAAAGGATCAGAGAGTCATGCTCAAGCATTAGTAATTCTATCTGGAGAAGAACTTGGAAAAGCGATAATGTGTTGGATGACAATCAATGGTGTATTTCCTTACAATCACTGGGAAGTAGATTTCAAAAACAAGAAGAGCATCTTCCGTCGACATGAATTGAAGAGTGCTACAGTCATGGGTTTCTCTTGGGGGATGATATCTTCAGTAGACGATGCTGAAGAATCAGATGAGATGGTTACTGACATATGGACAGGAGAACCTATTGAACTCAGAAACTTGCTGAATAAAATGGGCGCATTTGCTTCATGGGCCAGAACTACTTGGATGTATGTTGATATTGAGCAAGAGGAAAAAGGAAAACTGAAAGTATCTAGTCCATTGGAAATAGAGCCTTACTCAGTGGATGGTGCTATAGCTGATATGACTCATTCTCTACAAACCTTCAAGAAATTGATCCGTTCTGCTAAAGAATACTCTGATGAATTTGCAGAAATCTTTGATGAACTTAGAGCAGAGCTTGAAGAAAAGGATGAAAAGTTTCCAAAACATCCACAATGGAATTAACTTTGTGTATAAAAACTCCTGATTGACTTGGCAAGACGTTCTACCTACGATTCTTCTGAGAGTATGTTCGCGCTGAGTGGCTTAACCTTCTATCTCGGAAGAGCCGAACTGTAAATTTCTTATTCCTCATAATATCCGAGATAAGATATCTAATAGAAGAAATCATCTCATAATCTAGGAGTGTAAATTGATGAATCATCGAGAGCAAACCAAATCAAAGAGAGCTGTCCTAAATGTAGGAAAAGATGATGAGTATGCATATTGGTCACTCAATCCTGGTCTTGCAACACCTATTTGGGAGAAAAAACGAGACCAGATCAAGACGCATATTTTCTTGACATATGGGTTTGAAAGCAAGTTCAATTGGGAGTTCAAATGTTATCAGACAATGAAAGAAGTTGCTTACCGAATCAAAGATGATCTTGAGTGGTATAGAAGCAATGATATAGAAGTAAAGTTGAATTTCAACCCTGAACCAGAGAGAGAGTAAAATTGCAGTGGGCTGGCATGGCGTGCTACCTACGATTCTTCTGTGTGTGTATGTACGCGCTGAGAGGGATAATCTTCTATCTCGGAAAAGACGAGCTGATATTTTGAATCAAATTGATTAAATCATTAGTAGTAGGAGTGGTACGGTATGAAGGAACTTGTGAATACTCTATTCAAATGGGGGCTGAATCTTCGTGACATACGACTTCATCTTTTTCAGATCCCCCACAAATTCCCTAGATTGAGCGAGATAAGGAAACAAGCTGAATTTGAAGACATTACTAAGGAAATACACAAGTCATTATCTTCGGAGTTTTATACAGAGAAGAAATTCTACGATTTAGTTCTTCTTGATCTACTCGATTGTAAGTCATACGATGATCTGAAGCGAAAGAAGAGGAGTAGATATTCTGCAAAACAGCAGAAAGACAGAGGGGGATACAGTTGGACTAAAAGAAAGAAAGAAGCACGTGAACGCGACGGTAACAAGTGTGTGATAACTGGAGATACCAAGCCTCTCTTTGTTCATCACATCAATGGTGATAAAACAGACAATCAGCTTGAGAATCTAATCACTGTATCCAGACGTGTCAATGATGCAATTCATCACGGAGCAAGGGACTTTCATCCCGAGGACTTGCAGCATTGGACGCAAAGAGGTCCTGAGTATGTGAAAAGATCTATTGATCGTTACGAATTATTAGAGAAATATATTGCATGGTTACAAGAGCATAGATTTCCAAATGCGTGCTTAGAGAGTCTACCATTATCTGAACTTGCGACTGGTCAGTGGAAACGGGGAGCTAACAAAGATATCCATTTCTCGATGTTTCGTAAGAGGAGTTATCAGAATCATTATTGGATTGCTCTGTTAGAACCCACTGGGCTCTCATTTGAAAAGATTTCATTTGATGAGTCCTATCAAAAGAGGTACGGACGTTCCTATACCGATTATGACGAAGATGAATTAGATTTTGAAGATAATGTACAAGAAGAAGAGTTTGAACCAACTTGTCAGAATTGCATGTTCAATGGAACGGAAGGTTGTCCTTTCATGGATATTGGTGATGAAGAAAAGCCACAAAGATGTGACCAATGGCATGAGATAATCGAGGTATAGGTGGATGAGTCAATAAACGAATCAATAATACAGAACTAACCGACATTTTACGAGTTTCTTATCAGGGTCGCTTTGTACAGAAACCAACCTATCTGTCATGAAGGTCTTCATGCTCCCACCAAGTCATCACTCTAAGATTACTGGCTCGATTATCAAGCCTATCCCCGTTGATATGATGGACCACCTCGTCTTTTCCGAGCTTGCGTCCTATGACATAGACCTCAGCAATATGAACGTGAACCAAGCGGCGAGAATCTGAATACCTCTCGTATCCATTCGGACCTATATAGGTTCTAGAGCCTCTTTTCGGAGTCTCCTCATATTCATCTTCCAAATGTTGCTTTCCGTTAACCTCGTGGTCATATGGATGGGAGGATGTCCATTCTTGTTGAACACTGTCCTTGTAGTGTTTCGTTTTAGTTGGTCGATCAGAAATCAATCCGTATATCCAGAAGGCAAGGATGACTATGACGACAATCACGAAGATAATAATGATGAGTTGCCAAAACTGTGCTATAATCCACAAGACGATGAAAGCGACACAAAGAAAGGCACAGCAGTTCTCTTGAAAGCTATTATCTTTTGGCACTCCTAATCACTCACATCTTGACAATGACCAATATTGAAGGGCGTTATACGGATTGAGATAAATATTCCTTGTCAAGACTTATCTTGGATTTGTACTAGAACAAGAATCATGGAGTCAGGGGCATGAGTATCAAGCTGACTTACACAACTGGAAAGCGTAATCTTGATGTTACAGCAATGGAGTCAATTGAATTTACGAAAGATGTTGAAGAGATTGACCTCATTGATAAAAGAATTACGAGCATCGTCCTCACACCGCTCAGTGCTTGTACCAATCTTCGTAAACTCAATCTTAGTGAAAACCTGCTCCAGAATATTGACCTTGCACCAATCAAGTCAGCAACAAATCTGCATACTCTCTTGTTATACGAAAATAAATTGCAGAATATCGATCTTTCTCCTGTAAGCTTCTGTAGTAATTTGCAGGATCTGGACCTATCACACAACAATCTCCAAAACATCGATCTTTCAGCTCTCAAATCATGTACAAATCTCCAGCAGTTAGATCATTCCTCGGACTCATCCAAATTGAGATCACCTGTAGCGAGGTCCCACATCATTTTCGCAGGACCAGAAAGCTTTGGACGGGATGGATTCTTTGCTGCTATAGAAAGACAAAATGATTGTTTTTCTTCCTCTCCCAAAGACCCCATCATTACACTCATCTCCACCCAAGCCATTTTTTCTTTCTGAAGTGATTCTTTTTCCTTTCTCTTCTCTGATATCATAATCTCTTCAGCTGATTTTTCAACAATCGGCCAGATATCATCTAACTTCTGACCTAACTGCAAAGCTCTTGCGGCCATTCGTACTTTCATATCTGGCTTTTCAAATTCTGAGAAACGAAGCCAAGTTTTTGACCGCTTTTGGAAGGGAGATCTATCAATTGGTGTGATTGAATATTGGAAGGGCCAAGTGACATCTTTACGATTGAGTTCAAGTTCTGATAATGTCAGACCTGTCCATGCGTAGTTACTTGTGGCATCAATTTCAGTTGCCACTCTATAAGCTAGTAAGGCAATCCCATGAAGCTTCAAATCTGTCAATAGAGATCCTAGCTGCACCCAACTACCTTCACTGTCAATTTGGACAGCTAATGCTTGTTCTAGTGCCTTTTCAAATTTAATTATGGTATCATTCAAAAAACCTACCACTTCTTTCGTTTCATTGCGTTCTTTTTTCCCAGATAAAGGACTCAAAAATCTATCATATAGAAGAGAACGTAGCTGGTTTGCTCCATTGATTGATTCCTTTAGAGCATCAATTATAACTAATCGCTCGTTTTTCTGGTCAATTCTAGAAATCGTCGGTTGTTTTAATCGTACCCATTCGAAGAATTCCTTGTTATCATGGAGCACCTCATCAGCTAGGTTGTCGGGGAATCTGCCAATTTTTATACCATCTTCTTGAAGTTGAAGTTCACCATATCCTGCAATTACAGGATTTGGATCTAATGTTGCTATCCAGACCTTTCGAATATTTCGTGATTTTATCCATGAGACGCATGGTCTTTTATCATGAGATCTGACTGTGCAGGGTTCAAGAGTAGTAATGAGATCTGCACCTTGAACATTTGGATCCCCTCCAGCTTTCTTTTCTAATGCGATATATTCCGCATGTTCAGCTCTACCTACTTCACCTCTGTATGCAGAAGCTATGATTTTTCCTTTCTTCACAATTACTGCACCTACCTTTGGATGCAATTTTCCAGAAGTTTCGGGTCTGCATTCTTTGGCAATATCAACAGCTTTCTTGAAATGCGTGTATGTGATTTTGTTTGGACCATACACATTAGAGGTTGCCTTTCTAACACTAGATGTAGCCTTCTTCGACATCTCTTCACCACACAATTCTGTTCATATTTTCATATAGCAATACTTGTTAAAAAGAACTAGCTCACAGAAATAGAGAAGTGAGCTTCTTATGAAAATTATGTGGAGTTTTTCAATCCAGATATCCACAATACAATGGTAGATGTCGATGTGCAACCCGAAAGATGAGAGAGATGTTTGGCTCCTGCTAGTAACTCTTCAAGAGATACCACCAGCAACACTGTTTAATCGTACAAGTTGTGATTTTGCAGAGAGAGCTTTCAGTCCAAGAGCTATGCTATCATCTTAAGAATTAGCTACACCTTCAATTCGATACCTTTGACTGTAATCTCGTAGGGAATCACATCCATCGAGTGCATGGTTTCTCGCATCTTGACAATACGAAGTTTCCTACCTACAGTTCTCTCCTTTTCATCATATCCTAATTTGATCACTCCATGTGACGCATAGCGTTCCACTCCTACTCCAGCCTGTTCCAGCTCTGAAGTAATAATAGTTGTAAGAGAGAGACGAGTGAGAACCGCGGCTAATTTGAGAACACCATTTCTTCGTTCAGTCCCTTCCATTCCATCAAGAAGTGCTGAGATTGGATCAATTACTAGACGCTGTGCATTTATCTCTTCTTTAGCTTCGGATATCAATCGGGTCACTTCATCAATACTGAACTTGCCTATTGGTACAGCAAGAGGAAGATTAGGCTTCAGTCCAAGCCGTCCTGAAAATGCATCAATGATTATGAGTTGTTTAAGGTCCATCAATCGTTCAAGATCCCATCCAAAGGCAGAGGCCTCCCTCATCACATCATCAGGGCTCTCATCTAAACACACAAGCACTGCTGGTTCTGGGTCCTTTGGATTCTCAAGAATTCCAGCAATGAGAAAGTGTAATGATAGTATAGTCTTGCCTGTTCCTGGAAGCCCTTCAATAAGGATAGTACGTCCTCTGGGTAATCCCCCTAGTAGCATCTCATTCAATTCTCTGATTCCAGTACTACATCTATCCGTCTGTTTCAATGATATCACCTTCAATTGTAATAGTTGGGTGCTTGAGTAAATGCCACTTATGACTGAACCTTCCTTTGTCTGAATTTCTTGTAACATCAACATAATTTGTGGAAATGTACTTCAATGTAGCAAGACCTCGGTCAGAATGTACCCCTTTTCCTACAAATGCCAAAAATCGGACCTTGGAGAAGTCTTATGCAATGATACGCAAACATCGACTAATTTCTTCATCTGTCACCCCTTGAGCCACCATATCAGAAGGAGACCACCATAACCACCAGGTTGCTTTGATTGACTCAGCTAGCTTTCCAAGGCGATTAAGAACTCCTTCTACATCAGCAGGATTCTCTAGAAAGTTTTCACTATCATGGTCACTCACACGTTGGCGTAGTGCAGTTCGAGCAGTTGGTTCATGCCTAGTAGCGTCAATGAGAGTTGTATTTTCTATTTCATCATCTATTGGTTTGGAGTGGATTATGGCTTGAAACTCATCCCCAATAGCGTCACGTATTTGCTTTAGTACAACATACTCTGCTTCAATTGGAAAACTGATGATACTCAGACCTCTGGTTCCGAACCATTCATTCAATGGGATTGTAGTAATCTTCATCTCCTCCTTTCTGTCTTTGTAGAAACAGTCGATTCAGAATCATCGATTGATGAAGATTGACCATACATAGGAATACCATGAGCTTGGTCAAGAAGATGGGAAGTGACAGAATCTCTTGCCATATTTTGTTTACGATAAATGTTAGTCTTCAATGCTTCAATATCTGTTGTCATTGTGATGCAGTTTACTTGCAACTCGTTCTGAATTTTATGTACATAGACTGTTAGTGGTGCATGTCCAATACCTGTCTTGAGATAATCTATGAGCCCTTTGATGGTAGATTCCAACTCAGTCTGAAACTGGTATAGTTTCGAATCAATGGTCACTTGGATCAGATACGGGTTTCCAAATACTGACGGAATAACCTCTGGGACATATCCTAGAACAAGACCATCATCTTCTAATTTTCTGATATGATAGAGAGATTTCTTTCGGTCGATATCCAAGGCACGACCCAAACATGCTGCATTGCTTCTAGCACACTTTCGTAGTGTGAGAAGTATTGTTGTCCAATCTCTATCGAACTTCTGACTTTGTACCAAAATATACCCTCATTATTGAGTTCTTATTGATAACAATTGTAACATTGTCGCATTTCTATTTAAGAACATTCATACAATGTCTGATTTCATTCGTACATTGTACCAAAATGCTTGAGCTAATGGTTAAGTAAACTAAAGGCAAGTTCTTTCTTGTGATATAAAATGTCGTTCGATATTGTAGAATTTCTTCTTGGACCGGCAGAGATCCTCACTCAGGGTCTAATTGGTCTAATTACGGGTGTCGGAATGATGTCACTGCAAATTTGGCTCATATACGAGATTGTGGTGACAGTTCCTCCTCGTGCTAAGAACCTGATCGATGCCATAGATATGGAGCTCGGTCAGACACAGAACTTTGGTAGCATGCGCTATCGAATATACACTGCCATCTTCCAGTTGTTCTTACCACTGATTATGGTCTGTACTTGCTACATGTCCTTCTGCTTATTGACTGACTATGTAATGATGCTCTTCTAAGGGGATAGAATGATGGGTAGTAGAAGGTTCAGTATTGCGTTCATTACAGTCATGGTCATTCTCTCAGTAACGACGCTGTCAGGTTCAGCACAATCTACCAGTGACAATCCATGTATTATACTGGCTCAGCCAGATGAAATGTACGTACTCGGTTTGAGTAGTGTAAAATCGGATACTGAGTATCAGATCACGATATCCTTCAATCACACAAAGAGTGTGGCTGAACGCCTTACAGTAAAGGGAATCTGTACTGTGGTTATGGATTACGCGGTCTACTACATCAGTAATGGGACCGACAATCTCTGTACAGTTACGTACGCTGGCTTGGAACAGGTGCTACTCGGTGAGCAACGGGCTCGATTGGAGATCACAAGCGAGAACTTTCTTGTCTATTTGTTACGGATTGACACCACAGAACAGTTTGTAGACTTGGATATTCCACAGTCCTACCAGATCATCGTTGCCATATGTAGTCTAGTTCCCTTTTTCATACTAATTCCAGATGCAATCACAGAACTACAGGTGCAACTCGATGCTGAGGCCATGTCAAAGGGAGTCTATGGACAGATACTTGCTCTGTTCATTCCGCTTCTTTCCATTGGACTGACATTTCTCTTACTGGGGGGTTTAGATGTCTTCAAGTGATCCATATCAAGAAAAATCTACCAGTTCACGAAGACAGAGAGTAGCTCAGTATTACGCAGACAAGATGAAACGTTTTTCCAGAGAAAAGGATTCAACGCCGATAAACTGGGATAGATCCAGCTCATCCATGAAGGGGGCGATGACTAAATTTGGTTCTGAACTTGATGTTCCGTTCAAGTCAATAGCCATGTTCGCTGGTTGTTGGATGTTACTAGAAAGTGGCTGGCGGCTCTTAGTGATATGGGGTGTTGCTTCAGCAGGGTCTGTTTGGAATATCCCTACTGCGGTTCCCTTCACATTTGTAATCATCTACGGACTTGTCTTAGTGAGTGGATCTAATGTGATAAGGAGCCTGATTACACAACTAGGAGGAAAAAGAGATAATGTTGTCAAAGCACTCTTTCGTGGATACTTCTGGGGATTACTCTCTGTTGGACTAGTTTTTCTTGTCCACGGATATTTCCATAGTCACCTGCCACTCCTGTTCTGGATTCCCATATTCTATCTGATTCCTATATCGATAGTAGGTGTAACTGTTCCATTCCCCCTACCCTTGGGAATTACTGGATGGTATATGGACATGATTGCTATTATCATCATGTATGTCGTTGGCATCACAGGGAGTTGCATCGGCGGGATCGAGATTCTCAAATATTTCATGGACAATTCAGCTCAACGGGGAATCTACGGTGCAATCCTTGCGGTGCTCCTTCTTGCCATGTTTCCAGCAATGAACATCTATTTTTCTTCGGTCTTCTTGACAACGATTCTAGAGTTAGTTGGAGGTTTCTAAACATTGGTGTATGATATCCTTGCACTCATAGGAATGATAGTACCCCTCGCGCTTCTATTTGGAGTGAGTATCATCAGTATGACCCTGACCCACCTTGTATTGTCGTCTACTGGTAATCAGTTCAGGGTGGAGATCAGTGGAATTCTAGGATTGGTCATATTCATTATAATAGAGTATGTGATGGGAATATTCCAGATTCCCTTGACTCTGGTCATGGTCCTGTTGGTCACCCCCTTTATGATATTAGAGGCAATCCGACCGACCACTGGGAACAGGTTGGAGTCACCAGCACTTCTTGATATCAATGAGCATATTGGGTCCATCTCTGAGAATGTGCTTTGTTTTGCTCAGAATAACTCCTACATTGGCTTTGCTGCTGTTCGAATCATCGGGATTCCAGTACAAGACAAGAAACACAAGCGTCAAACTACTGATGAGTCCGATCTGAAGGGGTTACTTCCTCTCTGGGAGCATGGACAAGGTTCAGCAGTGACATACACCTTTGAATCAAAGGTAGTGGATGGACTGGTGGAACTCACTGTCTTCACTACAATTCGTGATAAGGACTGGAAGACTGCTGTTGAAGAGTGCTGGCGTTCGGTCCATGTTGTCGAATCATGGATGAATCAGATGGATTATAGCTATGAGATTCTAGACTCCGCACAACTACAGCAAGCGTATCAGAGTCTTGACCATGGAACTAATGCAGCGATAGCAGCAGCTAATATCGCAAAGGCAGACGACCAGTACTTTGGAGTTCTTACTGTTGATGGTCTGTCTAAGGACCTCTCTTCCAGTGTGGAACAGCTCCTAAATCGGATGATAGAGAGTGGAATCTCGGGGAGACTGCTTCTCTCATTTAGTGCAGCACCCCTTCCTCAACTCAGTGGAGAGTCTGCCAAGTTCAAGCATGGGTCAGAGGGAGAAAGGACCCCGTATCGTGTGGAGGACCATCAACTTCGTAGCATCTACAAACAGATGGCTGAGGTTGAGGTCTGTGAGGAAACTGGAGCATTTCGAGCAGGTGTATCTGTAATTATCGAGGGAAAATATATTGATGAGGTGGAGAATAATTTGAGACTACTTGAAACAATGATCAAGGGCGTCTGGAGTGGGGTGAAAGTTACCATATCTTCAGCAGCCCGAGCAATACGCGGATGGAATCGATTCCTTCTAAGGGACTCATTTGGAATGACGACACCTGTCAGTGGTGCACGTCTTATAGGATTCATTGATGTATCTAAACCACTTCCAGGAATATCTGGCAATTTCCTTACTCCAGAGTTCATACTTCCAGTCTATGAATCATGTTCTGATGATATGATTCCTATTGGATATCATCTTAGACAGAAACAGCAAACCAACCAAATGTATAGCATCCATAAGGATGACTTTCCGACTCATACATTGATTGTTGGAAATACTGGAAGTGGAAAGACAAACACTGCTCTGCATATAGTCAATGAACATTATCAGAGAGGAGTTCCCTTCTTGGTGTTATCTCCAGCAAAGACAGAATGGCGTCAGTTAGGAGACCATTGTTCTGATTTGAGAATATTCACAGCTGGGGATGAATCCACAGCACGTTTCAGGTTCAATTTCTTTGAAGTACCTCCGGGTGTACCAATCCATACACACATTGACAATATCACAACCTGCTTCATTGCAAGCTGGCCATCAGAGGGTATTCTAACAGAACACATTGCGAAGGTCTTCAGGCGAGTGTATTCTAACACTGGATGGGATGTGCTCACGAATACCAGGGGTCATCCAATCCTACTGACAGATCTGTATGATGCCATGAAACAAGTCGCAGGTGAACTGGATTATGGGTCCAGATTGAGTCAAGATTTTGTTGGAGCTCTAAAAGCTCGGTTCGAATCCCTACTAGATGATGAGATTCTGTCTGTCATGTTCAATACAGAGCGTGGTCTGACCATTCCAGATTTACTAAATCACCCAACGGTCTTAGAGATACGAGGGTTTACTGAAGCTAAAACCTCCTTCATCACCAGTCTAATCCTAGTGGGAGTTTCAGAGTATCTCGATGCACAACAAACTCCTGCAAAACAAGAACTCAAGCATCTCATAGTTCTAGAAGAGGCTCATCATGTACTGAAGAGTGTTGATACAAGAGGATTACTTGAGGGGCATTCCTCACAACAACAGGCAATTAATACGATAATTCGCTTATTGCGGGAGTCAAGGGGGCAAGGGCTTGGATTGGTCCTCGTCGACCAGATGCCAGGGGATTTGGCAGATGCAGCTGTTAAACTACCAGGTATCACAATCATTCACTATTTGAAAGAACCACGAGAGCGAGCAATTGTTGGAGGGCAGGCAAATCTTAGTGACGAGCAATTGTTCTATATCGGAGCTTTGGAGTGTGGTGAAGCAATCATTCATCAAGGATTTTATCAGCATGCTGCAAATATCCAAGTATCTCATTTTCAACCAAACTCTTCTAGGAATAGTGGAATTTGGGATAATCACCGAGTAATCCAGCTAATGAAACCGTTCTATGAGAAGCACAAGCACCTTCAATATCAGACTATTCCAAGAATTAACTCTTGGGAACCAGATCCTGTAGTTCTATGTAATTTGAAATATGCAACTGAAGATCCAAAGTTTGTAGTTTCTTTCAAAAATTATCAAGAAAGAGGACCTGAAATTACGCAATTGTATATTCGAAAGCTTGTCGAGAGGGTTACTAGTATAGTGGATCCTTTGACTGCCGACCAATATGCATCACTCCTTTTGGATTATTTAGAAAATATCTACCCTTTGGAGGAATCATTCAATGAAAGAGCTAGATGAGTCAATAAAGGAACTTGAAGATCTTGGTTTTTTGGAAAATAAAAAACTAACACCTGAAGAGCGAAGTAATATTATTTCAATGGTTAACTCTGAGTTCTTGTCACCTGAGGATCGTGATGAGTTAGTTACAGGATTGAATATTGAATTTTGGAGTGCCCATAGTGAATCAGATGGTGTTAGTTCAAAGAAAGAACCAAAGATTGGTGACCTACGAATATCAAAACGTGAGAGTGATAACAAACTAGAAGTGATTCAACCAAAGATTATTGATAACAAACAAAAATTTGAAGCTGTTTTGAGTGCATTTCCAGAAATTCAGCTTAGAAGAGGATTTGTTACAAATTATCGCGAAGTTGGAGATTATTATGAAAACGGTATGATGGGTAATGTGCCATCGTTAGTTAAAGAAATAGATGGAAGAGCAATGCGTCGTCTTTACGAGGATATTCATGGGGGGCCTCCAGAGGTTCGCATTGAATCAATGAGAGATGTTGATAGACTTTTAAAAAAATATCCAAAAGAAAGAAAAGAAGATAATTTTCAAGAACGCTACAGAAAATCTATAGTGTCTTTTGAAGTCAGAGATAATCATTCTATGACGAATAAAGAACTGGTGGAAATATTCGATATCCCTCAAGGGAAAGTCAGTAATTATCTGAATGGAAAGGAAACAACATTAATTTCCCGTCTACGACGATATGAAGAGAATCAGATACTCGAAGAATGGAAATTAACGGATCTAAGCAGTTACATTCACAAAAGCGAATTAGATATTATAGACAAATATTCTAATTCTGGTCAAATTGAAATAAACGGTGCATTAGAAAGTTCGATACTCAGAATTAACAGTTCCAATGTGCTAGATATGCTTGATTTAAAATCAAATTCTGTCGAGGATCTCACCTCTATTGCAAGTGAAATCTATCAAGAATTATCTAAGACTAGTGCGAGTATAGCATATCTGAAAATCAAAGATTTTCCAGCATTAGAAGAAACGTTACAAGACAATAGAAAAGAAATTGAAAGGAAATTAAGACACCAACTATCGGATGAGAATGTCCGTGTTGGAATTGTGGAAGGGAGAGTGTATGTATGGACTCCAAACATTACATCTAATGATATGATTAACGTGTGGTCAGATAGGATTTTTCATTTCAAGACAAGCAACCTCTCACAAATCATATTAGATGTTGAAAAACATCTGCAATTTAATCAGAATGGATATGAAACCCTGCGTCATCTGAATATCCTTGTTAAACAGGTTGTTTCTACAAGACCAACTGATAAAATTCTAATTAGAGATGGGGAATCTAAAATATTGGGCGAAATTCTACATCTACAATGTGACATTTTGGGAGTATCGCCAAGAGCCTTTGAAGATCAGATTGAGAGAGTTACAGGAAGGAATGGACATGGGGGAATTATTCATCCAAAACTCCTGAGAGGTGCAGAACTAGAAATTCTTCGAGCAAGACTTGGTGCAATTATCAATAGTGATTGTTGGTTAGGAGAAGATAGTCGATTAATGTATTCTGAGGCAGATATCGAAAGGATAGAAGTTGTAAAGAGCCTATTTCAACAACTAGGAGATATGCCGCTCTCATTAGAACCTAATGAGAAGAACAATAGTTTTCGTATGTGGATACCAAAACCAGTTGGTAATGCATTCATTTACTGGGGTTTTACTTTTGGAGACAAACCTATCCAAAATAAACGACTTCCTAATATTATCAGGGAAGGGTCACTGGAATCCTACAAGGCTTATCTTGAAGATTTGATTTCTGAAGATGGTAGTTTTGACCACATTAATGGATTTAGATGGAGTCGAACAATTGTTCTAAAACTGGGGACTAATGATACAAAGTATAGTATGGAATCAAAATTATCCCAAGAGCAAATCCAGTTTCTTGCAAGATTCAAAAATGCAAGGAGAGATTCGGATGGGGTTTTTATTCCAATTACAAGGCTTAGGAGAGATGTAAAACACCTCAGGGAGTCTGAAGCTGAAATTGTTAAACACATTCTTGAGGTAGTAAAAGAGAGTAGAAGTAAATTGTTAGACGATGAAGCATTGCTGGCTGAAAATCTAGGAATCAAAATCCAGTGTATTCCTGAGTTTATTGTGATTTACAACGATACTGGTAGAATTTCATTGAAATGGGTAGCAACAACGGAGGAAAAGGATGATGCAATAATATGGGCACTCATTGCGAGTCCTAATGACCCTCGAAAGAATGGGATGGTTCAGAGATGGCTATTACAAATACCAGATGATGTTGAGAGAACTAAGGAACAACTTCAAAACGATGAGCTCGGATATCTCATTTCTTCATATGAGTAGTGAAACCAAAATAGAATCGATTTGGAATCATCGAATCGATTCCCCATCCACGACTATCTTCTTCTTCCTTTTCGGAGATTACGTTTTCTACGTAGTTCTGCTTGTAGTTCTCTAAGTTGAGTCTTCATTTCCTCAGAACTTTTTTCAAATTTTGCAATTCGTTTTATACCGTCTTGCACAACTACAATCTCTCGATCGATTTTCTCAGTCACGTAGTTCATAAAATCATGATACAATCCCTTTTGAATACCGATTTCGCCCACTCCTTCTCCTTCTCTCTGTATGTTTGGCCACTGATATCCTTGTGAATTGAATATTCTCATGTACTCGTTCTTATCATTTTCATTCAAGTCAACTATTTTTCTTGGTAGAACCGGTTTCATGTTATTCAGAACAAAATCTCTGAGTCCTGTGAGCACATTGTATTCTAAGTTGCCAAGTTCACTGACCAATATTGGAAATACAATTCGCTGTAAATCGCCTATGAGTAGAAGATTATTGATTTCAATATTCTGGGGTTCTAGAAAACCCAAAATTGATTCAGCCATTGATGTCTTTATTTTGGAAGTCACATCATCAAAGTAGACAAATCGGAAATTGTGAGCAAATACATTTCTCACTGGTTTGAAAGTGTCCAAAAACGCTTGCGAATAATAGCAAAGATCACTAATTCTCTCAAATGTTGGAGCAAAGACTCGTTCTAAGAAATTCTTCTCAGGAGAACTGAAAGAATCTGGATATGGAATCGCGGATAGATTACAAATATCTTGATGATTAAGGGAACCTTCTGACAAAAGATCTTGTATTGTATCCAGTTTTCTACCAGGATTGATTAAAGAAGCTGTAACATTTTTCAGATTAGGTTCTCTGGTTGTCATTAATGTATAAGTCGTGAGCAATGCACCATGTAACGTTTCAATTCCTTGGATTGCTGAAAAGACATAATCAGCGTGGATTGATTCATATAATCCATTTTTACTGGGTAGTTTGCCTGTCGTTCTATCGATATTTTCATCCAGATATTTTACATTCTGTTCATGCCGATAAGCAAAGTATTCCATTCTAGTTTTAGTTGCAGTTCTCATTATCCCAATAACATGCAATAATTTCTCTTCGGGTGTTTTTGGTGGTGGTGTTAACTCCATTTTACCTATTTCTTTTGACATAATAGAAACTCCCACATATTTGTCAATAGATTGAAAATAAATAAACTGCTCTAATGGTAGATTTTGTGACTCTCGCGGCCTCCTCTTTGTCGGAAAGGAAGCAAGTTGATCCTCCTTCCGATGAGTTGACTAATATGACGAAGAATGATTATTACATCGATGTCAATGGGTACTACTAGATTCATTTACGGTACAATTCTATAGTCAGAGTCTGCCTGCAATATTGACACGAAATGGGTACCTGCTGCTTTATCTTAGATACTCCATCGACATCAATTGCAGCTCCACAGTTCATACATATCCATGATCCAATTCCAGCAGATATCTCTTCTATTGTAGTTGGTAACATAGCGATATCCTCTCCCATGCCCTCAATAACTACGTCAGCCTGATTACCATCAATAGGTCCAGAAATGAGTGCTTGCACAGCCACCTTCTTGCGAGTGTACTTGCCTTCAGCAAAGCCTCTGATGGTTCCAGTGAAATGACCACCAATTGTCCTTTGATCAGAGTCAATGATATGGAAGTTCTTTATTGGAAGTAGTTTCTGAGCCTTCTTGAATATGATTTCAGGATTCCAGTCCAGACTTACCTTTTCGCTTGTCGAGTCCATGTCAATTATCAGCTTTTCAAAGGCTTCAGGCGTTTTTTCTAACGGTTTTAGTAGGTCACAAACAGAACGGATAATGTAGGGCTCTACTGATTTCATCTGTAGATTGTTCTCGTGATCAACATACGAAACCGAAGCAAGAAGTTGACCTTCAACACAGTCCTTTGTGGGCGCGAAAATGAACTGAGGAGATCTAAATCCAGCAGGTTCGATTCGAGATAACGTCTTCATACTACTGCCTGAAATCTCCATACAATCCTGAGGATAGGCAACGACTGTTACAGTGACATTGTTGATAACAAACTTGGTTTCGTTACTGACTTTAACCTTGTATTCGAACTTTCCTCCAACAATCTCTCCGCCTCTAAGTATCTTAACTCCCTCTTCAGGAATCTTTTCAGGGTCTTTCTTCATCATTGATTGTTGTGGAGTTAACTTAGTTAGAGGTGGTTCTGGTTTTGTTTGTGGTGTTCTACTTTGTTCCAATCTAGACAAGAGGTCAGGAGAGAGTAATCCATCTTTCCATTGAATTTTATGATATTTCAGACCTGCTGGTCGTGCCAGCAATGCCTCTAGTTTTGAATCAGCTATCATTTTGACGCCATAATCTAGTTCCACTTCTCCAAGGTTTAGTAGGAAGAAGAGTGGAGAGAGATCAATTTGCTTTATGTCATTACTTGTGAGATTTAGACGATTGAGATTGGAACAGTGACTCAAAGGTGTAAGATTGATATCCTTCAGACTGTTACTTGAGAGGTTGATTTTCTGAAGCAAATGGCAATCAGAAACAGGTGTAAGATTGATATCCTTCAGACTGTTACTTGAGAGGTTGATTTTCTGAAGCAAATGGCAATCAGAAACAGGTGTAAGATCGATTGAGGTGATCCCCATATTCCACATGTATAGTTCCTTTGAGTCCATGCGAAATCCTTGGGTAAATGCAGTACCAAGAATTCCAGTATAATGAATTATGATATTTCCTATCGCTTTAGACCCACTCCAATTCACTAACTAGTATTCTAGAAACTCTTAGACAGTCTAATATCACTTCCTAGTTTAGCGACCTGTTATTGTTAGACAGTTTAATGGAATTAATATGAGATGCGATCTAAACCAGTCTGAGCTACTGGGGCATTATTGACATTTCCCGTTAGGTGATGTCAATCGCATTTTCCATGTGAATTAGAGATAAAGTTTTTGTCTAGTACCAATCGACATTTCCAAGTAACGGCTTTAATGCACGAGGTGGATTTGCTTCTTTGAGTTTCTTATCAGCAGTCAGTTTTACACCTTCATCCAAACCCAATTTCATGAGATTTGGGCACCTGAATAGAGCCGAGATATCGAGTGACTTTATCCCATTGTTATTGAGAGTTAGATTGCGCAACTTCTTGCATTTACTAAGGATTGACAGGTCAATGGTTTCAAGCTTATTCTCATAGAGATGGAGCGCCTTCAAATCCATACACTGAGCAAGAGGTGTGAGGTTGATTTCTCGGAGTTTATTGAATGAGATATCAAGATGCATTAGACTTGGACAATCAACCAATGGGGAAAGATCAATCGTTTCAATGACATTGCTACCG
>SDBT01004040.1_pt1 | contig 25049 bp, 24 predicted proteins | sample 2277101 | NCBI WGS metagenome assembly SDBT01 (sample SAMN10404973, study PRJNA504765) | marine sediment metagenome | isolation source: marine sediment core GS10_PC15, 103 cmbsf | place: Arctic Ocean: Southern Knipovich Ridge | collected 2010 | reverse complement strand
TCTTAATAATGAGTGTTTTATCCAATGCGAACCAGAAATTAGCGATAAAAGGTCGTCAAACTTATATTTGGCGACTGTGAACGTTAGGAGCAAAGCATATGAAAAGAAGAAAGGCTTGGGAAAAGGATGAGAATTATCTCGCTGAAGGTAAGACTTTAGACGAAATCGAAGCCATACTCAAGAAAGAATCTAATCAGAAGCGGCAAACCGCGCTAAACAAGATCACCGTGAAGGAATAGTGACATATTGATAACGGACAATGGTTGCATAGATTGTAGGACAAGTAGACCGCGAACCTATCGGGTAAATAGGAGCGGTAGCTCTACTGTAATTCAGTATATCAATGGGCTCACACCCTCTCTGGCTGATGTATGCTGTAGTCCTCAGATACCCATGAATACGAAAGAAAGCTTAGTTAGACGCCTCGAAAGATCTAAACGCTCAACAAGTCAGAGTGGAGCGACTCTTCTGAAGGATAGGGCTGTTAACCCCGATTCCCTGATTTGGGGTCAGACTTCTGATACAACCGTTAGGAAGATAAGAAGAGACGCATCTTCGGATGTGTATTTGCGAGAAGCAAATTTAGGGGTATATAAGCATTCTAAAGGTATCGTAAATGTTCTTGTTTGGAATCTCGGGAGAATTGCACTTAGACAAACCCGTAAGAATGATAAGTGTAATAGTCGGAGTGTTCATAGTAAGGGAAAGGTAGGTTATAAGTTAGTATATATACTGACAAAATACACGCCTTGGATAGAAACTAACAATTTCAAAAAGACAGAAATGCGCCCTGAAGGGACACAGTTAATTAGGGGGTTCAAATAATGTCGCAACGGCAGATGAATGTTTCTGCAATTGTGTCGCGGCGTCAGATGAACCTTGCAGATAAAGCAAAGAAAGACGCGAATTATAAGTTTGACGACAATTACTTGTCAAGTTTATGCTTTGTGTGTTTTCGAGTCTGATAGTTTGATCCTACCAAACCCTAACACACATTGCTTTAAATATCTTTCTCGCGAAAGATACGCACCTTCTCGGCACGCATTAACTGATCTAAAAGGGTATTGAATATTGAAATGTGTTTAGCAATTCCTGCTCAAGTTTTGAAGTTTATTGATGACAATCTCATAATAGCAGATTTTTCGAGAGGTGTACAAAGGGAAGTTAGTACTGCATTGCTAGGGGAAGATTTAAATATCGGAGATTGGGTTATAATTCATACTGGTTATGCAGTTTCAAAAATGGAACCTGAAGATGCAAAGGAAACACTAGCATTATGGGAGGAAATCTGGAAACATGAGGAAAAAGAAAGATCTCTTTTAGACTCATAATATATTTATATTAACACACTCGTGGAATTGGCTCTCCTACAGGCTTATCGAGTATCCTGTGTCCCCCAATTTTTGTTTTTAAAAATACTTTTCCTTTCCGTTCGTCCTTTGCTTCACCGATAATAGACGCATTACGCCCTATTTCAGATGATCTTAATGATTCAAGTACTTTATCCGCGTCTTCAGGATGAACTGCAATTATAGCCTTTCCTTCATTTGATACGTTGAGAGGGTCAATACCAAATATATCAGATAAGACTCGAACATCCTCGGCGATGCAAATCTGTGATTCATCTATCCAGATGGAGACTTGAGATTTAGTAACCCATTCTCCTAAGACTCCCGCTAATCCTCCTCTAGTTGGATCTTTCATTGCATGAATACGATTATTTAAAATTGGGAGAATTATTGAAGTTAATGGAGCAACATCAGATTTTAAAGTAGTTTCGAATTCAATACCTTCTCGACTAGCTAACATAGCAAAACCGTGATCTCCTAAAGTTCCAGTCGATATTATCAGATCTCCAGGTTGAACAGAGCTATCTGTAATTCTTTTCCCTTCTGGAACTAATCCGATACCTGTAGTATTAATTAGGATATCAACATCCTCCATTGAATTTTGAGGCATAACTTTGGTATCCCCTGCAACAATACCGATATTATCATCAGAAGTAATTTCAACAATAGTATCAATAATTTTTCCTAGAACTTTAAAGCTAAGACCCTCTCTAATGATCAAAGCAAGTGTAAAAGCTAATGGTTTAGCTCCCATCATTAATAGATCATTAATAGTTCCCGATGCTGCTAATGTACCAATATTTCCTCCACGGAAAAATAAGGGAGATACTGTATAGGAATCAGTAGTGATTACTAGATCTGTTGTAGCTAAATTAACAGGAATTATTGCTCCATCATCAAAAGATTCTACTCCGATGCCATTTTCGGTTATTCTCTTAATTTTGATTCGATCTGTGATAAACTCTAAAAGAATGTCCATCTTTTTTCCTCCCATTCCCATGTCAAGCTCGACGATTCTATTATCTAATTCCTTATCTTGCATATTTACCTACACTTCACTGTAATAGAGGTGAGTTGCTTATTTTTTATGAACGGATTTCAAGAATCAAAGTTAACTATCAACAATTTCCCCCTCAGAAAACCTCTATTAATATATGGTTTTTGATAAAAAGATTAGTGAAATCCTAATAAAAAGAAAGAAAAAAATGGGAATGTAATTATATTCAGGAGAATACGATTTTATGTCAAATAAATCATATGATATGATATATTATAATGCTAATATAATAACAATGGATCCTACTAGTGAAATTGCTGAAATGATTGGAATTAAAGGAGATAAATTCAGTTATGTGGGCAAGTACAAACCCAAATTACTAGATAAAGCAATAAATGCTAGAGATGTTGGTGGAAAAACAATAATTCCTGGATTCATTGATCTTCATACCCATTTATGTAAGGAAGCTGAAATAATTTCTATCAATCTTGGATCGTTAAAAACCTATGAGGATACAATAAAAAGGATAGAATCGGAAATTAGGAAGAAAAAGGATCAAGAATGGGTATTTGCCTCGAATTGGGATGAATCAAAATGGGAGGATAGAAAAGAATTCCTTACAAAAGAGGATCTTGATAGTATAAGCCCTAACAATCCTGTGTATGCAAGTCGAGAAGATGGTCATTTAGTATCCGTCAATTCATTAGCTTTGAAGCTCTTACCCGTTTCTAAAAGTCACCCAAGAATTGTAAAGAATCCTGATGGATCCCCTACTGGAATATTAAAGGATGTTTGGTTAGATTTATCTCCTTTTTACAAAGATAAAATACCTAAGAGTATTGAGGAATCAACACACATCGCAGCCTCAAAAGGAATAACATCAGTTGTAGATAATCTTACAATAATGCCTGAAGGTCAAAAATTTTTTATGAATGCCTATTTTTCTTTGGATTTAGATAATAAATTAGCAATAAGAGTATTTCTTAATCCAACTCGTGAATTGATGAAGGAATATGTCAAATTAGGGATCCAACAAAATTGGGGGTCATCTAAATTAAGATTTTCAGGATTTAAGGGTTTTTATGACGGAGCTATTGGAGCTCATACAGCTTTACTTAGTTTCCCTTATCAAGATACCCAAGGACTGGGAGAACAGTTTATAGATGATGATGAACTAATAGAACAAGTTATAATTGCAGAACAGAATAACTATACAATGTGTGTTCATGCGATTGGAGACCAAGCAATCGGAAAACTCCTTAATTGCTATGAGAAAGGAATAAAGAAAGCTGGTTTCAAATCCTCAAAACGGCAACATCGGATTGAACACGCAGAAATGATTACCGATGAACAGATTCAAAAAGCAAAGGAATTAGGTATACTCCTTTCAATGCAACCTAATTTTCTAAAATGGGAATATACAGGGGAATTATATGAACATCGTTTAGGAAAAGATCAATTTCAGAAGTTAAACCGTTTTGCTATCATTCTTAAACATGGGCTGAAGTTATATTTTGGTTCAGATGATATGCCTTTATCTCCTCTCACTGGGATTCAATTGGCAAGTTCTTTTCCTTCATCTGAAATAAAAATTTCTGTTAACGAAGCTTTGAAAGCGTATACAATTAATAACGCCGAAGCTTTATTTATGGATTCATTATTAGGAAGCATTTCAGAGGGGAAATATGCAGATTGTGTAATCTTATCCAAATCCATTGAAGAGATTCCACCATCTCAAATATCGGATGGATTAATTGAAAATACTATTGTAGGTGGGAACCAAGTCTATAATGTTAAATAGTTTGATTTGTTCAGTCTTTCAAAATCGTGATGAATATGAATTCAAAGCCTCGAGTTGTTTGCACACATGAAATTCCTGAAGCTGGAATCAAGATTTTAAGGGAGCATATGGAAATAATTGTTCTAGATAAAAATTTATCAATTGAAGCTCAATTATTGGAGTATCTCCCATCTGTGGAATATTTGATTCCTTTGTTATCAGTACCGATTAACGAAGAATTAATCAATTCGACTGATTCTCTTAAAGGCATTGCAAATTATGCAGTAGGTTATAATAATATCAATATAGATGTTGCTCGAAGAAAAGGTATTCTAGTAACAAACACCCCTGATGTCCTAACAAACGCTACAGCAGATATTGTATGGGGATTAATACTTGCAGTAACTAGAAGAATCATAGAGGGAGATGTAATATGTAGAAATAATGCATTTTCAGGATGGTTACCTGATTTTTTAGTTGGATTTGAAGTGACAGGAAAAACGATAGGAATAATTGGAGCAGGAAGGATTGGAACAGCTGTGGGTAAAAGGGCGGCTGGATTTGATATGAAAGTGATTTACTATTCAAGAAATAGACGAAGTGATAGTGAGAATGAATATGGGTTTATTTATAAGGAAAATCTGGATGATCTGTTAAAGGAAGCTGATATAGTAAGCCTAAATATTCCATATACATCTGAAACACATCACCTTATCACAAAAAGAGAACTTAATTTGATGAAACCTTCTTCATACCTCATTAATACTTCTCGTGGGAAAAATATTGATGAAAATGATTTAATCGAAGCACTAAAAAATAGAACTATTGCTGGTGCTGGATTAGATGTTTTTTACAATGAACCAGATATATCTAAGGAGTTAAGCGCATTATCGAATGTAGTTTTAACTCCCCATATAGGTTCAGCAACAACATCCGCAAGAAATGCAATGGCGGTTATGGTAGCTGAGAATATTTTAGCCATCGAAAGAGGAGAGATTCCCCCCAATCTTATTCCAGAGTTGAGGTAAAAAAAGGAAAAGTTAGAAGAGTTATTGAATTTTTGATAACTCTCCCTTACAATATGGACATACGGTAACACCGGTTCTAGAGATATTGCTGTGACAATCGCCACATACTTTTCGAGAACACTGATCACATTCGTAAGCTGAGTCTGTGGATGGATGTTTTTCGTTGTCAAGTTGGCAGAAAAAAGATTTTCTTTCATCAGGGAAATATTTGTAAGTTTTTACTGCTTTTTCAACCTTTGTACCACAATTCTTACAGAATTTACTACCAGATTTGATTTTATCGCCACAGCTTGAGCAATTCTTTGAATTAGCTGGTGTGGTGACAGTTGATACACCATAATCTCGTCCCGAAATTTTACCTCCACAATTTGTACAATAAACCTCCCCTGATTTGTAATTGAAGTTACATCGATGACATTTATTGGGAGCAACTGTTTCAGTAGTAGAGGATGTAGGAGTTGTGGTTGTAGTTGCTGCAGGCGCACCAGGAGGAGTCGCTTTACGAGACGTTATTCGTTGAATGATTGCTACTAGTAGAATGAGGACAAAAATTCCTCCAATAATCAATAGAATAGGTTGAAAATCTATCCATTGGTCTTCATGCGTTACTCCAGTATCATAGGATACATCAAATGTTATTTCAACAGATTCTGCAGGATTAACAAAAGGATCGAGATAGACAAAAAAATACCAATTTCCTTCAGTAGGGACATTGAATGTAGACTGTTGTACGAGATCAACATTTTCTATAACAACATCAGCAGAGCTAAAATCAAAAACACCGATAGCAGAATAATCCACATCATAGTCAATTCTAATATCAGTTTCTCCTGCATTATACCACACAAGATACCAATCTTGAGCATGAGGCACAGAGTAAGTATTAGAATAGGAATCTTCATCAGATCCAACAAATGAAATTTCAGTATAGATAGTTTCCCAATTATTCCATCTATTTAGATCCTCAGCATCTGCAATAAAGAATTCTATTTCACCCCCAGATACAGAAAACTCAAAATCTAATGAAGAACCAGTTTTGAGGAAAAAACCTAAGTACTGATAATCATGTCCCCCTTGCACAATTAAACTACCATTGTGATTCCCAGTGATAGTATTTGTTTCAGGAAATGACTCAAAAGGTTGATCCCAGATGAGGAAAGTAACCTCGCTATATGCTTGCATAGAATATGTAATTTGTTGGCCAGACTTCATCGGTTCCTTTTCATACCAATACTCATTGAAGTAAAGTGTTTGGGTGTCTGCATATGTCACATTACCATCAGAAGATGCATTAGTGAAAGGAAAGGGAATAAGGGCCATACCTATGAGAGGAAGAATGATTAATAATGCAATTAAACCAAAGGCAATTCCACCGCCCCAATAGACAGGAGCTCGATACCAAGGACGGTATGGGTAACCCCACCACCAATTCCAGTGCCACCATCTTCTATACCATGGTCGATAGTATCCACCCCAATGTCTTCGCCTCCCGTAATGACTTCTCCGGTGGGATGAAGAACGTGGAGCACGTGAAACTGTCCTTCTAGATCCTGTACGACCGAAAGGACGACCAGAAGATCTTACTCTTCCTGATCTGAAAGTACTACTTCCCCCACGGAATCCCCCACCCCGGAATCCACCGCCACCGCCACCGCCACCCCGGAATCCACCGCCACCACCACGAGGCATACGAATTTAGTCCTCCTCAGAGACGGGTGAAGATGATTCGCGAAAGAGAAAATCACGAAGTACAGCTGCTAAAAGACATAATATAGCAAGAAAACTTAGAAATAACCCGAAAATATCATAATTGATACTTGAAACCCGTAACGCACCAGTCATAACTAAGAATACAAATAAGATCCATTCGATTAAAATGATCATAATACCAGTAATTAGTCCGATTCTTTGCCAATTGCGTTTTAGCTTAACAAGGTTATAATCAGCATAGGCCCATTGAAAAATAGCAAAAGCACTGAAAAGGCCTAGTATTAAAAATATTAATCCATACCCAGTCATTATTAACCAAATGCCTTGAAGATCCCAGTATCTTACTAAAAATCCTCCACCACGAGCTTCTAATAAGTAATATGTTGCCGTAAACCCTGTTCGACCTGCTATTGGAGCACGTAAAAATCCAGAAATGCCAATCAATGGGCCTATAATACCAAATAAGAAATAGAATAGTATCATAATATTCGAAAATGCATAATTAAAAAATCTGGGATTTGATACAGGAATTAATCCTTTTTTGTCCTCATATTCTTCAGGTAAAAATCCCCAACAGTCAGTGATCGTGGCAACTCCAACGAGTTTTTCTTTTTCGATTACTGGAATAACAGATACATCTAAGTCGCGCATTCGGGAGAAAGCAGTTGATACGGGAGTATCCTGGGATACAGGTTCAATAGTATACATTATTTCCGTAACTTTAGCCGTCTCTGCGGATAATCCTTCAGCTACAAGATTGGTTACTATATCAAAGTCAGCTATTACTCCCAAGACTTTATCCTCATTATCTACTACAATCAAGTCTGGAATAGCTGCTTCTTTCATTTTTAATGCAGCATCTTTAACTGATGCTTCAGCATTAATAATATCATATTCATCATCAATTGTTAGATCTCTAATAAAGAATTCCTTAGTTTTTTTCAAAAGAAGGTGAACCTCCTACACAAATTCAAAATGATTTCATTTAGTAAGGATTCCAAATAACCAAATAATATAAAGCTCTCCATGACGGAACCGTTTTGAAAATCTTTTCTATTAATGAATATTCTAACATAGTAATATTCTTTTTCACACATTTATGCTTTGAATTTTTTGAATTTGGTTTGGAGACAATAATTAGAGCTAGGATGGATCACTTTCGAAAAAAACACCAGGGTTCATAATTCCTTGTGGATCTAAAGTCATTTTAATTGATTTTAATAGCTTTTTACCTTCAGTACCAATTGTTTGAGATAACCATGGAATGTAAGCCCTTCCAATTCCATGATGATGACTTATTGTACTTCCCTGCTTAAGGAATGTATCAATTATTTTTTTCTTGATCCTAAGAAATTGCGTAATTTCATTATCCTCTTCTTGAGGTGCAAAGATATGAAAGTAAAGATTTGCTCCATTTTTATAGAAATGACTCGCATGAGACCATAAAACAGGACATTCATCTTTGAGTCTTTTTCTGACTGCTTCATATAGGGGAATAATTTTCTCCCACGTCATACTTGTTTCAAATGTTTCTAGCAAGATTCCATGATCAAGAATTGGATCACGAAGATATGGTGATTCATACCGTGATTTTATCCATGATTTTGCAGGAATCGACCATAAATGAAATCCCCCATGTTTTTTTGCAAATGTCACCGCTTTTTTTCTGGTCAAATTTACGAGATCTGAATCTCCTTCAAAAACCATAATGGCTAAACAACGTTTTCTCTCAATATATCCACGTGCTTTGAGATATTTATAGACTGTTCGCATGATGAATGAATCTTTGGGTGGATCTTTCATCAATGTTGAAGCTTTTTCGCTATAATATGTTTCCTCAGGATCATAAAGGCGTATAATAGCAGGATTATACCCATTCTGGAGGAGCTGTCTAATTGAAGTTAAACCTTCTTCAAAAGTTCGGTAGAAAAAACCTGACATCTTTCTTATCTGAGGTTTTTTCCATACACGAAGAGTTACCTCGGTGATTATACCGAAAGCTCCTTCTGAACCAGCAAAAAGTTGATTCCAATCTGGACCTGTTGATCTTGCAGGAGCATTATTAATATACAATGTGCTACCTGTTCCTGTTACAGCTTTGAAACCCATCAGCATATCTTCAATTTTTCCGTATAATGTTGAATTTTGGCCTGCTCCTCGTGTTGCTACCCAACCTCCGACAGTACTAAATTCCCAACTCTGAGGGAAATGCCCGAGAGTAACATTGTTATGATTCAAGCTTTTTTCAAGTTCAGGACCAAAAATACCTGTTTGAGAGGTAATATAAAGTGATTCTGTATTGATTGATAAAATTTTGTTCATATTCTTTAAGTTAACTGCTATTGATCCTTTAGGAGCTTGTACTCCTAACGTCATACTTGTGCCTCCTGCTACAGTAGAAATAGGAACCTTAAACCGATTACATAGTTGTATTATGGCGATCACATCATCGTGTGAACTAGGATAGACTACCAATTCAACAATTGAGGGTATATCAGCTAAACGTAACCGAATTAATTCCAAATAAGATTTACCAATTGAATTTCTTAGCCTAGTTGTAGGATCGCTAGAAATCTGTGTTGACGAGAAATGTGTTGATAATTCTGAAATAAAATCTTCTGACAGTTTAGGTTCAACATCAAAATCACTCCATGAATACTTTTGTGGATAATTTTTTTCAAAGGCTTTTGGATCCATTTGAAGTTGTTCTAAAAGAAAAGCTTTGAGATTAGTGGTAAACTTCACATGATCTGGAGTTTGTTCGCCCCATCTAGCAATTGAAATGAAGGGTTCCATTACTTTTTTCACATTTTAGCAGTATATAAGACTTAAAGGAATTTAGATAATGAAGTTATATTAAGTTATTAATTAATCTTTATATTGGTACTATTGTCGAGAAGGCTGCAAAATGGATAAAAAATATATTTTAGCAATAGATAGTGGATCAACAGGGATAAGAGCGATCTTATTCAATCATAAAGGAGAAATAGTAAGTAGAGAGTACAAAGAAACTCCAGCGAATTTTATGGAAGATGGGGGTATAGAACAGGATCCCTTAATGATGTGGAATACTCTATGTCATGTTGTGAAAACAGTTTTGTCAAAAAACAAAATTACAGCTAATGAAATCGCTGCAGCAGGTATTACGAACCAACGGGCATCTTTCTGTTTATGGGAAAAAAAGACTGGTACTCCAGTGATAAATGTCATAAATTGGGGTGATGTACGGGCAGTGACAACTGCAGATGAAATAAATAAAAAATTTACCGTAAAAGTACGCCAAAAGGCTGCTAAATTATATGGGAAGATCACTGGTAATACAATGATGAAAGCTTTTAGTATGCTTGAATTTAAAACTGATCATGCGTCTGTTCGATTGAAATGGATACTTGATAATAAACCTGAGTTGCGATCACGTTGTAAAAGAGGTGAACTCCTGTTTGGGACGCTTGATACTTGGTTTATCTATAATCTTACTGGTGGAAAAATTCATGCAACGGACTATTCGAACGCTGCTAGTACGGGATTATATGATTCTTTTAACTTAACTTGGAGTCCAACCATATTATCCATATTTAATATTCCAAGAGAAATTTTTCCAGTTGTCTTATCTACCAACGGTAATTTTGGTACTGTTGAGAAAAACATCTTTGGTGCCGAATTTCTGATACATTCTGCAGTAGGAGATCAACAAAGTGCTTTGTTTGGTCATTGTTGTATTAATCCAGGGGATACAAAGATTTCTCAAGGATCTGGTTCGTTTGTGGATTGTAATATGGGAAATAAGCCGAAATTATCTAAACGAGGATTATTGCCTTTAATAGCTTGGAAACTGGAAGAAGAGGAGAAACCAGTATACATGCTTGAAGGCTATGTTGTAACAGCTGGGACTTTGATTAACTGGCTTGGCCAAGGTATTGGATTAAGTGATACGCCTCAGATCCTTAATGAGTTTGCAGGTCAGTGCGATGATACAGAAGGGGTCATTTTCATTCCTACTCCTTCTGGAATCAGATATCCGCATTATAATCCCCGTACTCGTGCGACAATTTTTGGTCTATCCTTGAGTACTCATCGCCGACATTTGGCTCGAGCTGTGCTAGAAGGGATTGCAATGCGATTAATAGATATTATTGAAGTGATTCAACGTGACACTGGGGTAAAAGTCCAAACCATCAAAGTTGATGGAGGAGTATCTAAATCTAATATTTTACTCCAGATTTTAAGTGATTTTGCCAATATTCCTGTTGAAAGATCTCCTGAATCAGATATGACTGCCACTGGTGCAGCTTATTTAGCAGGATTAGGAGTAGGTTTTTGGAAAGATCAACAGGAACTTCTAAAGTTACCGATAGATTATAATATATTTTCTCCTTCCAGTACTGAATCGTATCGCTCCCAAAAGCGTAAAAGATGGAATAGTGCGATTAAAACAGTTCTAAAATTTGAATAAGAATCTAAAAAACTCATATTTCCTTTTGGACTTCCGTTTAATACAACTATTTTCATTTTTTTCATCTTTGATATGTTAGAAATAAAATTCATCAAATATTAACCTAGATTTGACAATAGAAATCACTAGTCCTACTAGAAATAGAAGAGGACACAGCAATACAACATGTTTTGCTATAAATATAATCTTATCTTGTCTATCATTTGTTTACATTGTATCCTTTTGCATTTTTTTGAATATTCTCTGTTTATAATGTTCTAGTTAAAGGATAACTAGAGATAAAGCCAAATGCTATTAATAATAAAACACCTTTTTTTCAGTACACTTAGTTGGAGGTTTTTTCCTTCAAGATGACGTAATAAGAATGAGGATTTTTCCTTAGAATCCAAACCCATTTAAACATTCAAAAAGCTGAACCTTATCTAATGAGATCTAATAAAATTTCCTTATATCTAATGATTTTACTCGTTTTTAGTTCAACTCTAGCAATTGTCAGTCCTCGTTCACCTAGAGTTGTTTCTTCCTCTATTAAAATGGAAAAAGATTCCCCGTACACCATTTCTTCTAAACTACATGCTCAAAATGACGTTGTTCGCGTTCTTGTTGACGTGGCACATGGGCTTGAAGTGTTCATTCCCCCAGAAGTTTCCCCTATGGGGGCAATTCTAGCGAAACGTGGGTATGAAGTGATCCCCCTCATGAATGGTGACCGTTTTAATCAATCACTTTTAGCCACAGCGGATGTGGTGATGATTCAAACACTAAATCCCTCAATGTCTTATACTCAAGCAGAATTTGATGCCTTGATTGCTTATTGGAATGGGGGTGGAAGTTTGCTACTGGTTGGAGTTCCTTTAGTGAAAACTAATACACAACCAAATAGAGAATTGAATCGAATTCTCTCTTCATTAAATATAGGAGCCTCCTTTGGACGTCAAAACGCAAATATATTTGGTCAGGAAAGTTGGTGGGATCATCCAGTTACACAAGAAGTTAAGTCGATTTACATGCGATGTGCTTGTATTGATTTTTATAGAGACGATGAAAGATTTTCGGATGAATTTGCATTGACAGTTCTCTTAGCAAATAACCATGGTGACCCAGGCTTGGTTGTATTCGAAAATCCTTCTTCTTCCCAACGAGCAATATTAGTAGGAAGTGTTAAGCCATTATGGGAATTCTCCTACAACCAGAACAACCAGAGAATTAATTCTACAAGTAGTTACCAACTTATTTTGAATGTTTTTCAATGGCTTACATATCAGGATTTTCGCACCGTTGGTGATTCATTGTTTGACAACACATCTGATTATGATAGTATAGAAGTTACCACAACAACTAATACATCAACTTCTACAACAACGACAACTTCTACAACAACGACAACCTCTACCACAAATTATCCCCAGATTTTCGTGTTATTTGTTACAGTCAGCGTGATAATCATCCTGCGGAAGAAACGCGAGGAATGATCCTCCCTCTTTCTTCCTTCCTTCCTCTGAAATAAGATAGATTTGAATTCCCAGATTGTTTTATGTCATTACACGTTGGTTATACGGACGTTTTGTAAACAAAATGTTAACAATTCTTGTATATGTCAAATCATACCTCGAACATAATCATAAGCATCTTATGAAGTCTAATCAATTTTCTCTTGCTTTCCTCGAATTCGTCTGCGTCAAAAAATATTCCAGAACCAAGTAGAGAAGAGAACTCTTGGATTTGAAAATCTTAACCATTTTTTCTTTTCAAGTCCATTAACACGTTGGAGGGAGAGATTTTATTAATACCTTCGATGGAATCAAAATGGTTATCAAAAGTGACTATATCTTGAATCCCTAATTCCTTCATACATGCAATAACTAGTCCATCATCAAAATCCAAATCATTCTTTTCCTGTTCTGAAATAGCATCATGAACTGTGGAAAGAGTAGGGGAGTAAATACTTAAACCAGTATATGAGTTCAAAATTTTGATGAATTTCTTCGTTTTTTCTTTATTCTGTGTCTTATGCTGAATTATTAAGACAATTGAAAAAACTAAGAAAGAATTGATCCAGGCGCACGGTGAGGCTGTTTCTAGGTATGTTAACAGTTCTTTACATTCTCCTGCCTGTTGTTGGTTCAGTTCTATCTCAAGAAATATATTAGCATCAATGAAAATCATAAATTATGATACCCTCTTATTCTTTTAATAAAAGTTTATTACCTAAATGCTGTAATTCCACACTAGAAAGTTTTATTTCTTGTAATAATCCTTCTAATTCCTGTGTAGGATTGCTGATCATAGATAATGTGTTATTTTCGGTCAATAACCACATATCGACAGCTTCTTCTAGTGCTTTCGATAAAGCTCCCTTTCGATAGCCAAATTTTTTCATAGCCCGTTCCCTGAAGAGTTTTTCTTTTTGATTATCAAGATTAATTTTAATCGCCATGAATATTCACATATGAACTTATGACTATATAACCTTATATACTTATTCACCTACATTTGGATTTACTCTTCCTTAATGTATGGTATTTTTTATAAAACAAGTTTATGTGAATCTACCATTAGACGGTTCTATTGGAGGGTTACACAGAGGAGATGAGAGATGGGAAAAGGTGACAGCTTGTCAATCACCGAATTTCTATATAACCATTTGGTTGAAATGGTATTTTTATAGGACAAATGTTTTACATAAAACTTTTTAAGCCACAGATGTTGTAATATACTTGAGAAAAAACAAACCAAATACGATTCCAAAGGAGTTGAGAACCTGCATGGATCGAATAAAATATGAAAAGAAAAGACAAAAAGCAACAAAGAAAAATCTCAACTCCAAAGAAATTAGAATGTAAAAGATGTGGACATATCTGGTTTTCCGCTCAAAATTGAAAATCACTGATCTTGGGCTTGTAGATGTCGAAAAATTTCAACACATAGATAGAACTATTCGTAAAATAATATCGTTAAACCAAAGATACATCTCCGCCAAAACCTTCAAAAACTAGAAATATTCGATATTTTTTTGTTAAGGATGGAAAATAATGCAGTACAAGAATCTTGGAAAAACTGGTCTCGAGGTCTCTCGATTATGTTTGGGGGGCTTCTCATTTGGAAACCGTCAAGAATGGCAAATCGAAATCGATCAAGCGAAACCGATTGTCGAAAAAGCCCTAGACCTTGGAATAAATTTCTTCGATACAGCAGATATTTACTCCGGAGGAAGATCTGAAGAAATTCTTGGAGAACTCCTCAAAGATTATCGAGATGATGTAATAATCGCGACTAAGTGTCGATACCAATTGGAAGGGATTTATTTAGATGATCCAGTGCCAAATAAAGGAGGCCTGTCTCGTTTTCATATCTTTCGAGCCATAGAGGCATCTTTAAAACGTCTTCAACTAGAATATATCGACTTATATCAAATTCATAGCTTTTGGAGCCTGGATAAAAGGCCCCTTCCAGCATTAGAAGGACTTTTGCGGACCTTTAACCACTTAATTGATCAGGGTAAGGTCCTACACGTTGGAGCCAATAATATGCGTGCTTGGTTGTTTGCAAAGAGCTTTTGGATGGCTGAACGTTACGGTCTTGAACCCTTTAGCACAATGCAGAATCATTACAATCTTGTTTTCCGAGAAGAAGAACGAGAAATGCTTCCATTATGCGAAGATCAACAAGTTGGCGTGCTTCCATGGTCCCCATTAGCTCGTGGATTTCTTTCGGGTAAATATAAACGGACTGAAGGCCCCCAATCAAGTGATTCTTCCAGAGGAAAAACTGACCAAATGATGACTAGGAGATACTTTCGTCCTGAGGACTTTGACGTTGTTGATAGGGTTGTTGAGTTAGCAGAAGAGAAGGATGTTACACCAGCCCAAATTGCTCTGGCTTGGCTTCTTAATAAACCAGTAATTACTTCACCAATAGTTGGATTTTCCAAGGTTGAGTATGTTGAATCTGCGATAGAAGCATTAGAGATTAAGCTTTCTTCTGATGACATTAAACACGTGGAGGAACCTTACCAACCGCATCCTGCCATGGGAAATTGAATTATATTTTTAGAAACTATCATATTAGACTAGCACTAGTTGAGTGAAATATTATTTAATTAACTAATTAAATTGAAGTCTTCGATATAGCAATTGTTAAGTTATGCAATGTTCTAGGTTATTTTTCAAAGTGGTCGAAATTGGAAAATTTTTAACTATCGATGGTTTCAAAACTATATGCAAGAAAAAAAAGATAGAAAAGCTTGGAAATAACTATAATGGTTGAAATAGACGAAATAAGCAAGAAATTTCTGCATGACGAGGACGCATTGATTTTAACTACTGTTGGGGTAAATTGTAAACCCTATATTGCTGGATTTTACTTCATGTATCATGAAGAAGAGGGTGTAATCTATATTCTGACAAGACCCAACATCTTGACGATCCGAAACATCCAAAGGAAGCCAGATGTGGCTCTCTTGGTTCATCATATCTATAAGGATGATTGGAAGAACCAATATGTGATGATAAGAGGAGTAGCTGAAAATGTTGAGGACGAAGAAACCATCGAAAAAGTAAAGTCAATGAGAATCAAGAAGTACCATTGGCTTGAAGAGGAACAATTCTTGGCTAGAAGGAAGACATGGGCTGTAATTCGGGTTAAACCCTCTTATTTTCGTTCATTTATACGTGCTAGAGACACAGGTTTCCCACAATTAAGACCCCCTGAGCATTCTCATTGGGAGGAATGATCAGTGATTGAGGTGAGGTAGGACTGAAATATAATTACAAATGATCATGGAAACATATTCACACCTTCACTGAAAAACCTAAACTCTCTATTGTTAATAAAAACCACCCACAATTAGGACAAATTCTATTTATTTCAATTAATGATTAATAGAAATAATTTGTTCGCCAACTGATGACAAGAGGCACACCTGCCATATCTCCTCAAGGTGAGAAAATGAACGTAAAACGCGTACCACCAAAATATCTTAATGGAAAAGTGAAAAAAGAATTGAATCTATTTCTTCTCATTAAAAATTAACCCTTTTCCTAATTATCCAACATTAGTGGGCAAGTTCTATTAGCAATTGGTCTTGAAATTCTCCTTTTCGGTAGCACTACTCAATAGAGAATGAGCTTCTGAATGCAAAGCATGTCCATGGGCAACGATCGCTTTTTTAAAGCTGAAATCCAGTAATTTTATCATTGAATGGCGGTGTTGGGTTGGGTCCTGATTGTACGCATCTGGCATTGGTTGGACTTCTCCTTCTACTGTTTGAAAACTATCACCTACAAGTAAAAGCTCTGATTCTTGGTCTAATAACAATATATTACCACGAGTATGACCAGGAGTATGAATCACCAGTAATCCTTGATAAATTTGTCCATCTTTCAGCAAATCGTCCATTTTTACCTCTACCTGCTGACTAATTGATTCCACTTCTAACTCGTGACAGGCTATTCGTGGCTCCCCTATCTGTGCTTTTGCATTAGATAATCCACCAATATGATCTATATGAGAATGTGTTATAATTATTGTTTCTATATCTGTTGGTTGATACCCGCAAGCTTTTATTTCTGCAATAAGTGTTTTAGCAGTATCTTCCATTGCTGTATCTATTAAAATTAATCTATTTGCTGTTAGTAGAGCTGTGTGACTCATGGTATCTAATACATAGACATCTGATCCAATTTTTTCCATTTAAAATCACCTTTTGAATTAATACAATATCTCTTCTTGAGATTTAAAGCGTTTTACCTAAAACTAAGTTTTCTTAGATCTCTTTTTCCGTCGATTCATACTAAATCGCATGATTATAATCGTTGCTATGGGGAGAATTAGTACCGTACTTGGCTAACGAGTCGAGTTTGACACATAAGACTCTGACTCACTAGATTTGAAGCCAGTTACTGGAATATCAGATCCAACTGGGGCGTAATAAATAGGAAGAGAAAGGTCGACATAAGGCGTATCGTTATATGCTCCACTTTCCCAATACCCACGATAATCAAATGTTGTCACATTGATATATGCCACCCATTTAATCCATTTATAGCCGTAAAATCGGGGACAAACAAGTCGTAGAGGGAATCCGTGTTCTGTTGGTAAGGTTTCCCCATTCCTTTCATACGCAAGGATAACATCCCCCCAAAAAGCTTCCTCTACGTTTAAACTTGTTGAGTAACCGCGGGGGAAATCAGGAGTATGGAAGGAGATGTCTTTTGCTGTAAAATAATTTATTTGAGCAAGGCTTAGAATGTGCAACAATCTTACCCCAGTCCAATTAGCGACTCCAGTTAATGAAGTGGCTCCATAGCTATAAGCAACACACGTCAACCGTACAATTTCCGAAGTAACAGGCATTGCTTTGATTTCTTCAAGTGATAGATTCAATGGATTAGCTACTCTTCCTGTAACCACCAATCGGTAGTTGTCAGGCTCTATATCAAAATAATCAACTGATTCAATAAAGAATTCATCGTTTGGAGTAATAGGGATGTCATTATTTCCTTTTATATTGATCAGTAGATTTCCAAGGGCAATAATCAGTAAAAAGCTAATTACAATAGATCTAACTTCTCTTATTACCAATTCTCTTAAAACTTCCTTCTAGAATCGAAGATAAATTCAGATAAAAGTTTAACTATCGATACTCGTGAGGATTATAAGATCTCAATTGTTATTCCAGAAATAAAATCAGAACCCCAAAGTCCTATAACTGGTCTTGAATCTAGAGATATGTTGAGCTTTTCAGGATGATTAGTATCTTTTTTTTATTCTAATTAGATTCTGCAACTTCTACAAACTACCCTATGACTCTTTCTATGAGTTTGAGAGCGTTAATTCCTATTATCTTCTCAATTTCTTGATCAGAATAACTCCTGGAAACAAGTCCTCTTGTAATATTGGGCCAGTCTTCTAGACTCTCAATCCCGTACATATACGGGGAGTTTTATTCCATTCCCACATCAGTTAAACTCAAAAAAGATGAGACTGTGGAGGTCTATGCTGATGAATTTCCTATGAAGCTCTTCCGCTCGCTCTTCTTCCTTATCTAATTTGATAAACCGCTCTCTTAAGAGTAATTTCAAATAGTCTTCTCTTGAAATCATTTTCTTTCATCTCTCTAGTTTATATTGCTTTTCTTTATCTTGTACCTTTATTAATGATTTTCGGAGCACTTTTTACCGAATATCTAAACAAATTGGATTATGATTAAGAGGATTCATCACATCCTCCAGTATCAAAGGCGGAGAGGAGGTGTTTTTTTTGGAGAGGCTTTTATTAGTTCATAATCTCCAGATCCAAGTCCAGCTGTTTCACAGAATTCGAACAAACGACAAGTTCCGAATTTTTCCTTACCAGGGGCTACACAGTCAAGTTGGTCGGCTTCTGTGCCTGGAATTCCTGAAGCTTCATTAACAAGATCCAACGTTGCTCTGTCTGCTGCAACCGGATCAGATGATAAAAGAAATCCTACATCAGGGACGAGAGGAACACTATTGACTGGTCGACAATCACAACCTGTCACAATATCATAAGCTGAGTTTAAAAATGTGAATTTTTCTTTTCCTACGACCTCTAGGGTCGCCTTACTAAGATCAACGATGAATTTTTGGAGGAGTTCTTCAGAGTGTAGCCCAGAGGGAACTATTGCTTTCGGGGGGCACAAACTCTTGCAATGTCCGCAAAGAAGGCATAATTCCTCATTGATTCGGGCTTTTCCGTTCGAGACTTCAATTGCGGTAGGAACAGGGCATTTGCTGAGGCACCTCTTGCAGCCATCGCATTTATCTTCATCTACATAGAGGGGAGGGTCGAAGTGGGCTAAATACTTCCCTGTTTTCGTAGTGCACCCGATTCCAAGATTTTTTAGTGAAGCAGCGATCGATTGGCCTCGTTTGTAAGGTGAATGCCCCTTAAAGTGGGAGATGCTGACCACATGGTCTACACCAACGAGTCCACGAGCTACCCAAGCTTTTTCAAGTACAAGATTGTTAGGAACTTTAACTTCGACACCATCTACTCCCCAAAAACCATCCAGAAGGATCAAAGGAGCTCTTACGGATCCAATAGTCAATCCATGCCAAGTTGCAGAGTCTATATAGTGAGCTGCAGATCTTTTATGGTTCATATATCCATGGCCGTTTGTTTCTGCAAGGAAAGGTTTTCCTCCAGCTTTGTGAATTATTTCAGCAACAGTTCTATAGACGACAGGTCGCACAACATTTGCGTTTCCTGGATCACCAAAATTCGTTTTTATGCAAACAAGGTCTCCCTTGTTTATTTTTTCAGAAAAATTTGCGCTATTGAAGATTTTACGAATTTTACGAATGATACTCCCACTTCTATCACTTGCATTTCGGTTTGGTAACCATGCGGGGGAAAAGAACACGTTTTTTGTCAATATTTTTATTCCTCCTGAGGATCTTATTGAAACAAATGGAAGTTTTTTTTTTAGAATTATAAAGTTTTTTAGTATTTTTTTTATAGGATTGTTAACAATTCTTTAAATTGGAGCAAAGGAAAAAAATGCTTGAGACCCCATTGTAAAACTAAAAAATTTTGAAAGGAAATATAACTATAAATCTGGTTTGACGGTAATGAACAAAATACGCTATATAGATAACTGTATGAGAAAATTTAGCAAGAATTTACAAGATTTACTGGAGAAATAAAAAATGGATGAAATTAGTGATGATGCAAAGAAATTCCTTGAAGAAGGAAGGGTATTGAGAATCGCAACAGTAGATAAAAATGGTTCACCACGTCTTGCCCCATTCTGTTATTGGTTTCAAGAAGATGTGGTTTATATACTAACAAGACCTGAGACAAAAACTGTAAGAAACCTTCGAAGAAATCCAGAAGCAGCAATAATGGTAGATCACTATGATGAAGACTGGAGTCAACTCAAATTCTGCATGATAAAAGGAAAAACAGCTCTCATTGAGGATAAAGAGAAAGTTCTAAAGCTTCACTCAATTAGGGGAAAAAAATATTCTCAACAGGGAGACCCTACGGGTAGAGTATTCATAGTGATACGATTAGAACCTTCCAAAATCGTGACGTTAAGACTATAGTTATTTTTGGTCTAGTAAGATTTTTCTTTGGGGTCAACTGAAGCTTGCTACAGACGCTAAAAGATTATTAAAACTACTTCGGGGTTACCTAAAATGATTTGCCTCAACTCGAAAAGGAAATGGTGAGAATCACGCTTAATCCTAAAGATACCAAAATTCTTAGACTATTGAAAGATAATTCAAGAATTCCTGCAAGAAAATTGTCAGAAGAGGTTGATGTCTCCCTCCCGACAATTTATTCCCATGTGAAAAATTTAGAAGAAAGAGGGATTATCAAGAACTTCACAATTGGTATTGACTACAAAAAACTTGGAAAGAAAATTTGTGCGTTATTGGGTCTCAATGTTCCAACAGCGAAAACCCAAGATTTGGTAAAGGCGTTAGCGAACCGAAAGGAAGTTTATGAGATTTACATTACCAATGGATCAAGTAATGTAATATTAAAAGTCCGTGTGGAAGATTTGGACATACTTAAAGGGTTTATCCAGGAAATTTCCAGTAAAGAAGACATTCATAGTTATCAAATCTTCATCGTGATGGATTCCATCCTTGAAGAAGTTACTAGTCCTTTCAAAGGTGAGTAACTTATGAAAGATGTATTTGTTTGTTTGACAGTGGATCTTGAAAGAGATTTAGGTGTAATGCCAGCACAATACAAAGGGATTGACAATGGACTTCCGATTCTTTTAGATACTTTCAAAGATCAAGGAATTAAAACCACGTGGCTGCTCGCATCGAAGGCCCTAGAGGATAGAGGAAAAGCTCTGAAACAATGTCCTTCAGATGGTCACGAAATAGCTGGACATGGGTACGAACATGAGCTTTATTTGCCCTCGTTACGTCTTCCTGTTGCTGAATATGAGAGTTTAGGCTTCCAGTTGAAAGGTAATGAAATGGATCTCCAAATATTCAAAGGGTTCGATCCACTCCCTTTTGATAAAAAAGAAACAGCATTCGAAATCATTGATAAAAGTACATCCCAAATTGAGAACTTCTTTGGTAAACGACCTACTTCTTTTAAGATGCCCTATACTACAGTTGATTGGGATGTTCTTAGATATTTAGACTCTTTGGGATATCTAGTGGATGTTTCGATCCCACACTGGAAATATTGGGATTGGAGACCTCCTCATCACCCCTATATTCACAAAATGGCTGGTGAGCTTGAAAATTCATTTGATTTGGATCTTGAAGAACACAAAGAAACATTAACGCTTTTAGAGATCCCTATGAGCTGTGATCCTCATCCTGAGATAGCAAATAGTATGATGGTCATACATAGGACATTTTCGATGCTTTCATGTAGAACTCTAGGATTAAAACGAGTTGAAGCACTTCTCGATCGTGTTACTCAACGAACTCCAGCTGACGTTCCAATAATATTTGTTTTTAAATCATCAGTTTGGGAGTTTGCGGAGATGCAAAAGGTAGGCCACCTAGAATTAGAAGAAAACATAGGCCAAGGAGCTGTTGATCTAATGAATCAGTTAATTGATCTTCTAAATACCAAATATGCAACTAATTACCTTACATTAACCGAATTGGCTGGTATCTGGGAGAAGAATAATTGTCCAATTCATTCTTCAAAATAATCGTCGATGTTTGATACTCTTCTACTATCTCAACCAGAAGGAAAAAAGATAGGTTTCCCAACTAGAGATTTAATTTCCCTTTGGAAATAATCTCAATTCCATCCAAAGAAACAGTAGGATTCCTTGTAGCTGTATCAATGTGCGTAACGCTTTGTGTATTGCCCCCGAAGTGGGTGTTACCCCCTAGTCCTATATGAGCAGATCCTTGAACTCTTTCATCCTCAATCAATTCGCCAATATAAATAGCTTTAGCGTTTGTTCCACATCCAACCTCACAGATCTTCCATGAATTATCATCACCTTCAGATAAGATTTTACGGAATTGATCTGCTTGTTTTGAGTCACTTACTATACTTGCTACTCCTTCAGTTACCTCAATGGTTATTGGTGGATCCACTAAACCTAATTTAGCGGCACTAGCGTTTATTATCCAAGTTCCCTCTACCTGTTTTTCTTCTAAGGCAACAGCTATTACACCTGAAGGAAGCATTGTGATCTTACCCTTTTCTCTACAGAGTCCATCTAAGTAAAAGGCTTTATGGCCGCTCAGCGTGAAATGGATGTCTGTTCCTGCATCGCTCTTGATTTCGACTTCCTTCGCTTCAGAGAATCTGTCAGCTACGTCTCGTGTGAGCTTAGAGAGCTTATTATAGTCAATATCTATACATCGTCTAATCATACTCTCGTCAGCTTTGACCATAGAAAGGACCCTGGCACCTGCTTTGGCAGCTATAACACGAGATCCACCAGGGAAATAGTCAGAAGTGCAGAGCACTATTAAATCAGCCTCATTCATGATTTGTTGATAGGACTCAGGCATACTCTTCTCTTTCAAGAGATCTTTTTCCATTACAATGAGCAATGATTTGCCTTCAAGTCTTTCTATAGCTTTTACTGCAGCCATAGGAATCTCATTGGCCTGTCTAAAGTCCGACATTACTAATACTGATTCTTCAGGCTGAAGATCAGCACATTGCTTCAAATTTGACTCAAAAATATCTGTTAGTGTTTTCAATTTTCAATTCCTCTCTAAAATTAGTTTGGTAGAACCAAGTCATTTGTAAAGGATCTAATGTCCTTAACTTGGTCAATATCTTGAACTGCCTCATATATCTTCTCTATCCGATGCCGATCTAAGACACCCCTCGATAGTTCTGCAATCTTAACTTTGAGGTCTTCATCAGACATAGGAACTGTAGGATCTCCCTTTGGTGACATCACTGTTGACTCCAAATATCGTCCATCCTTTAGTTTAACACCTACCGTCGAAGGCCAACTACCCCCTTCTATTGTTCTTTCTGCATGCATCCTTTCGAACTCCTCGTCCACCTCCACCTTTGTTCTTTCCAAAAGCCGTACGATCCTGAGATCCTGCAACTTTTCTGGCCATTTAATGGGAAGGTCAGGTTTACCATCCACTAAAACCGTTACTGCCTGGTATGGATGACTGAAAATAGCATTTACATGAGAGTAAAACTTGAGTGCAGATCTTCTCGCTGAATCAGAGTTCAATTTGATTATTACCTCATCAATGTGTTCTGCTTTCACCTTCTTATCCCAAACCAAGTTCAATGCTGCTTCGATAGTCGAGTGTAAGAACTTACATGCTGGCCACGGTTTAAAATAACCTTCCTCTATCTTGAAGCCTTCTGGTGTTCCCAAGTTCTCCAAGAACTCATCCCAATTACAATTTTCAGAAATAACTCTTCCAACGGCTCTTTCCCCCTCTAATATATCCTTAGAACCCAAGATTCCATGTTTTGCTAAGAAAGCCGACATTACAGCTCGTCTAGACTCCTGACCGCATACAAGGTCCTTCTCATTACCCCCACTTATCGTATACTGCGAACTCACGATTTGTGCTGATGCAGCCAACCCCATTGCACCCGCCATTTGTACAGTGTTCAATCCTAGGAGTTTCCCCGCAGGAACAACACCCGAAAGCGTAGAAAGAACAACAAACATCGGGCTCCTCTTTGTTGATGCGGCTTCTGCAGTCCGAAAAAGAACATATGCTAATCTTATGTACGCTTCATAGCCTAGAACAACTGCTGTTAGAAAATCTTTCCCGCTAGCTCCCACGCTCTCTGCTACCGAGAGAGCCACTGGAACCACGCGATCGTTGATATGACCTCCCATATAATGCCCATCACTCGAATCCAAAAAATTAGATAGCACACTATTCGTAAAAGCTGCATCCTCTGCACTGGTTCTTACTCCAGCACCCAGGATCGTTGATTCTTCTTTAGCTGTTTTCGCACGAGCGTAACCTAGAAGACTCTTTATCAATGGATGTTGTGTCCCATATCCCGCTAATGCTATCCCAGCAAAATCAAAAACAATACTTTTTGCCCTTGATATTGCTGATTCTGGTATGGATTCAAAATCCGTTTCAATAACAAACTCAGCAAATTTTTCCCCTAAAGTCATTTCCTTGATAGCTTTTGTCATTATCTTAATCCCTATCTCATTTTTTTCTACCCAACAACTTTCTTGATTATTTTTAGAGCGTTTTCACCAATTATTTTCTTAATATCTGAATCAGAATACCCGTGTTTTACCAAGCCTCTAATAATGTTTTCCCATTCATCTGGTGCTTCCAAACCAAATATGTATGGTGCTGCTAAAGCCCTACCTCCTCGTTTGATATTAAGACCTCCACTTGCTTTATCCATTTCCTTGTGATGTCCGACTTGGTCACCGAATACGTTATCTAAACCTATCATCACATGGTCGACACTGACTAATTCAACTATATAATCAATATGATTCAAATGGTCTTCAATACTCTGTTCTGGTTTGCTAGAGAGTTGATTTGGAATTGCGGAAATCCCAATCATACCACTTTTCTCCGCTATGGCTTGAAGCTCTTCATCGGTTCTTAAGCGCCCAACTGGTGGGTTCAAAGATCGGGCTCCCGTATGATTAAAAACACAGGGATCCCTTGAATGCTCAATTGCGTCCAGAGCAGTCTGAACACCACAATGAGACAGTTCCACTAGTATTCCAGCCTTGTTTAGGCGTTCTACCAGCTCTAGCCCTAAGTAACTGAGTCCAGCGTCTGTTTTT
>SDBT01004039.1_pt1 | contig 25052 bp, 28 predicted proteins | sample 2277101 | NCBI WGS metagenome assembly SDBT01 (sample SAMN10404973, study PRJNA504765) | marine sediment metagenome | isolation source: marine sediment core GS10_PC15, 103 cmbsf | place: Arctic Ocean: Southern Knipovich Ridge | collected 2010 | reverse complement strand
TTCTTCTGCCAAGTCGACGATGTAGATTTTCTTGGGCATTACTCTCCTCTCTGCACAGGCAAGTTTGCCTGTAGTTTACCACAGGAAGAAAGTTTGTCAAAACCTACCTGAAAAGGTACTAGCTATTACGCCTCCAAAATGGGCGCCCAGGCAATACGGCGGCGCTTCCTTGGGCTGGCGGAACGCTCCCTCGCTCCAACCACGATTCTGTCATCAATAGAGTTTGATAACTTCAATAGCATGGCCCGGGCACTGGTCCACACAGAGATTGCATAGAGTGCACTCGTCCTCATTCACGTAGATCGGCATGACCCGTCCCCCTTCGACCTGGAAAGCCTCCACTGGACAAACACGCGCGCAAAGATCACAGCCACTCGCCACCTGACAAGTAGTGGGATCGATTCCCAGCTCAATGAACATGCCCATTACTCTACGCTCCCATCCGATCGAGGTGCTCACGAACAGCAGCTACGATCTCCGAGTGAAAGTCCACGACCGTGATACCCGCCTCGCGCATAGCTCGCTGTTTCCCGCGGACCGAGCCACTGTCACCATGCACGATGACCGCCGCGTGGCCGAAGCGGGTCCCGGGCATATCGTCCACGAAACCACCCGCCACGAATGCCACGATAGGCTTCGAGTAACCCGTCTCTTTCACGAAACGGGCCACCGTCTCTTCCTGTACAGTTCCTGGCTCGCAGAAAAGCACAATGACCCTGGTCTGATCGTCTTGCTCAAGTAAAGGCAACAGATCCACAAAAGAGGACCCCAGAATGGGATCGCCACCGATATTGATCGCCGTGCTCTGCCCAAGGCCATTGACGGTGAGGAGGCTGCACGTTTCTGTGCACATGCCGCCACTACGCGAGAGGACCGCCACCGGCCCAGGCGTATAGGCCAGGTGAGTCTCATCCACCGGCCCGCCGATCGCCCCCACCTTTCCCTTGCCCGGCGATACTATGCCAAGGGAGTTCGGCCCCACAACCCTGGCCCCATGCTGCCGGGCAAAATTTATCGTCTGCACTACATCACCGCGCGGCACTCGCTCCGTGAAGACATTTACCAGCTTGACCCCAGCGTCAATTGCTTCTAACACTGCATCCTTGGCAAAGGCGGGAGGTACAGACACGAGAGCAACATTGGGATCGGTTGCATCAACCGCCTTGCGCACAGTGTTAAACACCGGCACGCCATGTACCTCTTGACCACCTTTGCCTGGCGTCACGCCAGCGATGACCCGTGTACCGTAGTCGATCATCCCCTTGGTGAAAGTGGCTGCTTCTCGCCCCGTGATCCCCTGAACCAATACGCGGGTGTTTTCATCTACCAGAATCGCCATCTCGTTACAGTTCCCTTTCCCGCATCGTGTCCACCGCTGCCTTGGCCGCCTGGTCCATGGAGGTGTTCCGGCCGAGGTACTGGATGCCGTACTTACGTAGAATCGCATACCCATCCTCTTCAAAGGCACCCGCTGAACGGAACAGAATCGGATACGTTCGAGGGTCGATCCCAAGTTCCACCATCGCCTTGACTACACCCCGCGCCAAAAAGTCAACCCGCGAGTTGCTAAAGACATTGGTGATGACTGCCAGCCCCTGAACTCCAGGCTTAGACAAAATCAACTTGGTCAGTCGGTAGATCTTACTGACTGGCGGATTACCACCCACCTCGCAGTAGTTGGCCGGATTCCCTCCATGGCGGCGAACTGCGTCAAAAGTGGTAAGGCTGCCGCCACCGGCTCCGATCAGCAAGCCCAGATTCCCACCGAAATCAATCACCCGGCCTGCGACGCCGCGGTAGTCTTCTTTGTCAATCTTGCTTGCTTCCAGTTCAAAGGTTGTGGGCGGACGCGGTTTGTCCTCACGGGTCTCGATCCCAAACTTGGCCAAGCGCTTGGCCTGGCGAAACAGCGCATCATCCTCGATTTCGATATGCGCATCGGCCGCCAGAATCTCACCCGACCGGGTCAGAGCCAGTGGATTAATCTCCACAAGGGTGGCGTCATATTCCACAAACACCTTCCACATCGCCAGGAACACTTTCTGGGCAACTCGCAGAGAGTCCGCCGGCAAACCCAGGGCATCGGCCAGGGTGTAGGCTTGATATGGCTGCAAGCCGCGGAAGGAGTCTACTAGCAACCGCTCCACCTTCCCGACGTCCTGCTCCACCGCTTCGTTCACATCAACGCCTCCGGCGGCCGACGCGATGACGGCGCGGCTCTTGGCAATCTCGTCGAAGGTAGCAGCCACGAACAGTTCCTGAGCTATGTCCAGTTTGGTCTCAACCAGCAGCTTCTCGACGGTATGCCCCTTGAGGTCAGCACCGAGCATCTCACCCGCCACTTGCCGCGCCTCTTGTGACGTATCAGCGAAGCGAACACCTCCGGCCTTGCCCCGGCCGGTCGCCAACACCTGGGCCTTGAGCACCACGGGCCCACCACCAAGTTCAATTGCTGCTATAGCCGCGTCTTCTGGAGTCCCTATTAGTTTGCTAGGAGGCACGGGCACCCCGGCCGCAGCCAGGATCTGCTTGCTCTCGTACTCGAAAAGCCTCATGAAATCAGCTCCTCGGCCAGTGCGACTCCCGCTTGGATCGCGCGACGGTTTAGGTCCACCGTCTGTGAAGGGACGCTGGTCTCCATGGCTGCGATCAGGCCGTCAACGCTGATTGTGCCGGTCAACCTGGCTGTCGCTCCCAGCATCACCGTGTTGGCGACCACCTGCCGGCCTAGTTTCTCGGTCGCGGTTCGAGTTGCCGGAATCCGATACACTGGCCCCGGCAACCCTTCAGGCACCCTGGTCACCATACCTGAGTCCACGATCAATGTGCCACCCGGTAACAACCCGCCAATATGCCGGTCCAGGGCTGATTGTGACATCGCCACCAGGATATCCAATTCTTCGGGTTCTGGATAGTCTATCTTTTCCTGAGACAGGACTACGTTGGCCATGCAGGCCCCGCCTCGGCTTTCCGCGCCATAGGACTGGGTTTGTGTCGCATATATGCCGTCCTGTTCTACAGCCGCCCTCGCCATGATCACACCTGCCAGGATGATCCCCTGGCCACCGAATCCCGACAAGCGCATGTTGGTTCTAGCCATTGTTCTCCTCCTCGCCCTCGGGCCAGAAGCTTCGCAGGATCTCACCATACTCAGGACGCTGGATGCTGACGAACTCGCCGACTACAATCTTACCCTGCAGTTCCTCGTGACTCATGCCTGCTGCTTGACCCACGCGCAGAGATGCGTTTTTCTGCCATTTCATCATGTCAGCACCGTCACCCAGACGGTTATTGCGTCCATAGTGAATGGGACATTGCGCGACAATCTCGACGAAAGAAAACCCCTTGTTCTGGATGGCCTTCTTGATAGCTGTTATGCTCTGTCGTGGATGAGCCGTAGTCCAGCGTGCTACATAGCTAGCACCCGCCGCCGTCACCAACTCGCAAAGGTCAAAGGACGCCTCCCGATGACCGCTCAGTGAGGTTTTAGTGATACCACCCAAGGGTGTCGTCGGCGAGAACTGGCCGCCAGTCATGCCATAGTTAAAATTGTTGACACAGATTGCCACCACATCCACATTACGACGTGCACTTTGGATCAGGTGGTTCCCGCCAATGGCTGAGGTCTCGCCATCCCCCATGTGGCAGATAACGGTCAACTCGGGGTTGGCCAGCTTGATGCCAGTAGCGAACCCCAGCGGTCGCCCGTGCAGGGTGTGCATAAGATCGTGGTTCCAGTAGGTGCACATGCGGCCGGTACAACCGCTTCCCCCCACCCAGACCACCTTGTCTGGGTCAAGTTCCAACTCTTCTATGGCTCTCACTGTAAAGTGCCAGACTTGCCCGATGCCGCAACCACTACACCAAATGGTTGGATCGCCACCTGAGCCAGGCTGGTAGTATTCCAAAGCAGGATGCTTCACTTGGAGCGCTTCCATCACGCCACCTCCCGGACAAAGGATATGATCTCGCGGGGCGTATGCAGAGAAACACCTGGCTTGGAGAAAAGCTTCACCTCTGCCGCGCCGGCCAGAGCCCGCTCCACCTCGCGCACCAGTTTACCCACACTCATCTCAGCCACCACTACGTTACGCGCCTTGCCCGCTGCACGACGAATGAGCGCGTCAGGGAAAGGCCACAAGGTTATCAGCCGCAAGAAACCCACTTTGACACCCTCGTCACGCAGGTCGCGGACTGCACGCTCCGCTGATCGAGCCACAGAGCCATAGGCAATTACAACAATCTCAGCATCGTCCAGGAACAACGTCTCGTAACGAGCAATCTGGTCGGTATGGCTCTCTACTTTGTCCACCAGGCGGCGCACCATCGCCGAGTGGACTTCGTAACTAGCAGAGGGTCTCCCATTCTCATCATGAGTCAAGCCTGGCACCGGCATGCTGTACCCCTCACCAAAGTGAGCCATCTCGGGCATCATGGTCTCCGGATCCGCTCTCCATGGTACGAACTGATCCGGAGGCACCGTGGGCTTGCGGCGCGGGAAGATCTCCACATGCTCTGGCACAACCACCCGCTCCCGCATATGAGCGATTGCCTCATCTGCCATTACAAAGGTTGGCACCCGGTACTGCTCCGACAGATTGAAAGCCTCTATCGTCAAATCGAACATCTCCTGGGGTGAGCTGGGTGCCAGGGCAATGATCGCATAGTCGGCGTTGCTGCCGTAACGTACAGTGTAAAAATCACCTTGCATCGTCTTGGTTGCGGCGCCTGTCGCTGGTCCTGCTCGCTGGCAATCCACCACGACCATGGGCGTCTCGGTGATGCACGCGTAACCGATGTTCTCCTGCATCAGGCAGATCCCGTTGCCGGAAGTGGCAGTCAAGACCTTTGCCCCACCCCAAGCAGCACCAATAATGATGGTCATCGAGTCTAGCTCGTCAGCGCCCTGTACAAAAGTACCTCCCACGGCAGGCAGTCTCGTCGACAGCCGCTCTGAAATCTCCGTCGCTGGAGTGATCGGATACCCAGCAAATAGCGTGAGTCCGGCCGCCAGCGCCCCCTCAGCGCATGCCTCATTCCCTTGCCAGAGATGTACCCCTGTCAGCAATCTTTTCTCCATCATGCAAGCTCCCTCTGCTCAACTGCTATGGCAAATTCTGGACAGTATATCTCACACAGTCGACATGGCGTGCAGTCCTCCGGTCGCGCCGCATAGGCGATATGCACGGCCTTATGATTCAGCTCCGGTGAGAGTTCCAACACCTTCCTCGGACAGAATTCTACACAGATCCGACAGCCCGAACAGTATTTTGAATTGACGTGGATGATTCCTCTTTTTTTCATTGTCCTACTCCCGAATGTCGTCTCCCTAAGTGGTAAAAGTCGCGTCAATGCCAGGATTGCGGTGGAATCCGCTCTCTCCGCCGGACGAGTGACTCCCGGCAGGAAAACGAAACGATCTAGTTCAGTTGCTTTGCAGCTTCTCCGATCCGTTCGAGGCCCTCCGCGATGTCGTCATAAGAGGTGCTGTAGGCAAGCCGGATATAGCCTTCGCCATACATACCAAACGCCGGCCCAGGGACCGTCGCTACTTGGGCCCTGCTCAGTAGGAACTCTACAAAAGCCTCCGATGACAGGCCTAGGGCTTTGAGGGCTTTGAGGGAAGGGAGTATGTAGAAGGCCCCTTTCAAGAGAGTACGGGCGTCACTACCTGCCCAGCGTTCGTATTCCGCCTGTTTGAGGCTGATAGGCTGGAACTGTCCTCGGCCGTCCTCCATGACCAGCTCGATCACCCTGGAGCGCATCGTACCCTGCGCTCGCTCAGCGCGACAAGATCTTGGCCACGAACTCACTGAACGCCTCCACGTGTTTGCGCAGGCGCTGCTTCACAAGATCGGCATCGTGCTCGCGCAACGCTTGGTAGATGCCGACATGCTCCTCTATCTGCTCTACCAGATGGTCCTGGTCTGACAGGGAGCTAACGCGCCCGGCGACATTGTCCAACCGATGCATTATCTGGCGGAGCTCTTGGTTTCTTGTGGCTCTGTAGATGATGTCGTGAAACTCGAGGTCAAAAAGCATGCCGGCGATCCTGGGGTTCGTGTCTGCCGTGGCACCTTTGGCGATCAGGCGATCGAGTTCAGCTAGCTCCGCATCGGTGATACGCTTTGCGGCAAGGCGACCGCATAACTCTGCCAGGTGCACACGTATCTCGTGAATGTCCTGGAGTTTGCTTAGGCTCAAGTCAGCAACAAAAGTACCTCGGCGAGGGACGCTCACCACCAAGGATTCCTCTCTCAAGCGAGAGAAGGCTTCACGGAGCGGGGTACGAGACACCCCGAACTGTTCCACCAGTTGTCTTTCGTCGAGGACTGCTCCAGGGGCGAGTTCGCCTATCATTATCATGCGTTTAAGTGCTTTATATATGCGGTCGCTGTCGCGACTTGATACCGTGTTGCTCCCCAATTCGAGCCTGCTGTTTGGCATATGTCGGGTACTTTCAGTGTATCAGTTTATTGTACCAAGATTATATCACAAATATACCCAGTTGTCAAATTACATTTTTGAGTCAGGTCGCGTGTCCGGGTCATATAGGTCTACCCTCAGCAAGCCCAATACGATCAGAGCGTACAACCAGCGGGCCCAGCACACACCAAACCCACCAACTTGCCGGCACTGTCTCCTGGGGTACCACCCCGGCCCAGAGTGCCGACAACATCACCAACAACCACAGTTGCCGCTCCACCGACGAGAACTGCGACAAGCGTAGCCCCAGGCCGTCCGCCGGTGAAAGTGCCGCCACGAACAACGCTGCCAGGGGGAACGACGCCCTGGCCGATGAGGCGGTTCAGCTTACCGGACCAGCGGATGGGTGATCCCTCTATGCAGGGCTGTTCAGTTCTAGGCAGACCAGGCTTCGGAAGTCCCAAAAGTGCTCCATCTGGTCACGTTTGGCATAGTTTTTGGCTAATTCTGCCTACGAAATGCTTGCTGGAAGAATTCCGAAGTCTCAACTGAGCGGTATTGGTTTTAGAACTGAACAACCCTGTCCCTCTATGCCCCTCGGGGATGACTCCCAGATAGGACAGCAGCAGCACCAGACCGATCCGTGCCATTCAGCTCAGACCTTCGATCAAGCGACGGAGGATTGCCTATTCTGCTTTTTGATGGTACAATTGTGCATGAGCCAGCCCTCCTCGCTTGTGACCCCGAGGATGGTAACGATCTATGGCCTATTGCAGTTTAGACATCATCAGGGCTGCTCCCCCCACTTTCAACGTCTTGGCTGGCTTGGCTAGCTTCCTCTATCCGGCCCTGGTTCTGGGCGCGGTGGGTGCGGTTGCGGCCCTGGCCAACGTCGCTCCGGAGCAGTGCTATCGCATTTACCGCTATGCCCAGGAGGGGCGGCACGAGGAGGCGCAGCAGTTGCAGTTGAAAATGATCCCCCCCAACACCGTCGTGACGGCTCGCTTCGGCGTCCCCGGCCTGAAGCAGGCGTTGGATTGGCTCGGCTACTACGGCGGGCCGCCAGTGCGCTCGCCCCTGGGTCCACTGGACGAGGCTCAGCAGGCCTCGCTGCGAGCCACCTTGGTCGAAGGGGGGATCCTACAGATAGGAGGTTCTCTACATGAGCATACTAGTTGACAAAAACACTCGTCTCTTAGTCCAGGGCATCACCGGACGCGAAGGTGAGTTTCACACCCGCCAGATGCTGGACTACGGCACCCAGGTGGTGGCCGGAGTAACGCCGGGCAAGGGTGGCATGGAGATAGCGGGTGTGCCTGTCTTCAATACGGCGAAAGAAGCCGTTAAGACGACCGGAGCCAACACGTCCATCATCTACGTGCCGTCCCGCTTTGCGCCGGACGCCATCTACGAGGCCGCCGATGCAGGCATCCCCCTCATCGTGTGCATCACCGAGGGGATTCCCACTCAGGACATGATAAAGGTGAAGGCGTATTTGGATCAGAGGGGTGCGCGCCTGATCGGTCCCAACTGCCCTGGCCTGATCACCCCCGGCGAGACCAAGGTGGGCATCATGCCCGGCCACATCCACCAGCCGGGGTCGGTGGGCGTGGTCTCCCGCAGCGGCACTTTGACCTATGAAGTGGTCTACGACCTGACCGCGCACGGCCTGGGCCAGTCCACCTGCGTGGGCATCGGCGGTGACCCCATTCTTGGCTCCGATTTCATAGATATTCTGACGTTGTTCGAGGAGGACGCGGCCACTGAAAAAGTGGTGCTCATCGGCGAGATAGGGGGCACGGATGAGGAGCGGGCGGCTGATTTCGTAGCCAGCAAAATGACCAAGCCTGTGGTCGCCTTCATCGCGGGAAGAACCGCCCCGCCGGGCAAACGCATGGGCCACGCCGGAGCCATCATCCAGGGCGGCACGGGCACAGCGGCGGAGAAGATCGCGGCACTGGAAGCGGTCGGCGTGAAGGTGGCTCGCTACCCCGGCGAGATACCTGACCTATTGCTTTCTTGACAAAACTAGAAGAGGGTGCTATACTTTTGCGCCAGGATGAGAAAAATGTCACGGCTTTCTGAAGGAACAGACGGCGAATTTGGCGGGGGATGCGCTCTGGAGTTCCCCCGCTTTTGTTCGCTAAGTGGGCAGGAAAGACGTGATAACGGGAGGATGAAGTGAAGTATTGGCGAAAGCCGCTGGACATTGAGCAACAGGAGATCCCTCGTGGTCGAATCCACATCTTGAAGGAACGGTGCAAGGGCTGCGGTTTCTGCGTGGAGTATTGTCCGCGCGATGTGCTGGAGATATCTGAGGAGTTCAACACCAAGGGCTATCACCTACCTCGCGTCAAAGACGAGGATGCCTGTGTCGACTGTCGTCTTTGCGAGATGCTCTGCCCTGAGTTTGCCATCTACTTGAATGAAGTAGAGGAGGTGCCGGTACCGTGAACAGAGATGGGGTTCTGACTGGTGAGTTCTTCATGATGGGCGACATCGCCTGCGCCGAGGGGGCGATCTCTGCCGGTTGCCGTTTCTTTGGCGGCTACCCCATCACTCCGGCCACAGAGGTTGCCGAACGCATGGCTGCACGGATGCCCCAGGTGGGGGGGACCTATATCCAGATGGAGGATGAGTTGGCCTCCATGATTTCCGTGCTGGGGGCTTCGTGGGGTGGGGTCAAGGCCATGACGGCCACCTCGGGCCCCGGTTTCAGTTTGATGATGGAGAACCTGGGCCTGGGGATCATGACCGAGACCCCTTGTGTGCTGGTGAACGTGCAGCGGGGCGGCCCCTCCACGGGGTTACCTACTTTGGTGGCGCAGGGCGATATGATGCAAGCCCGCTGGGGCTCGCACGGTCTCTACGAGATCATCGCCCTGGCTCCCAGTTCCCCTCAAGAGCTTTTTGACCTGACCATCCGCGCCTTCAACCTCTCTGAGAAGTACCGCACTCCGGTGCTGGTCATGACCGATGCTGAAGTGGGGCACATGACGGAGAAGGTGGTCATCCCCCCGCCAGAGGAGATCGAAACCGTCTCGCGCCGCAAGCCCACTGTCCCGCCCGATGAATATTTGCCCTATGAGGCCGACGATGACCTCGTGCCCCCTATGGCCAACGCTGGCGAAGGCTACCGCTTTCACATAACGGGACTTACCCACGACGAGCGCGGCTACCCTGGCATGGATGCCGAGACCCAGGAGAGATTGATCTACCGCCTGGTCGAGAAGATCAGGAGGAACAAGGATGATATAATCCAACTCGAAGAGGACGGCTTAGAGGATGCTGAAGTGGTGGTTTGCTCATATGGCATCTCCGCTCGCACGGCCCTCTGGCCGGTGGAGTTGGCTCGGAAGGAAGGCATAAAGGTGGGCACCTTGCGGTTGATCACGGTCTGGCCCTTCCCTGAGGAACGGATCAGGCAGTTGGCCAGGGAGGTGAAGGCTTTCGTTGTGCCAGAGCTGAACTATGGCCAGATTGTTCTGGAAGTGGAGCGTTGCGCTGCTGGTCAGGCCGAGGCAATCCTTGTCGGCCACGCCGGCGGCGATATACACCAGCCGGAGAAGGTGCTGGAAGCGATCAGGAGGGCAGCGCGATGAGCGACAGTCAGACAATGAACCAGAAACTCGAAGCCCGAGACTCTAAACCCGAGAGCCATCCTATGGACTACCTGTTACGAGAGGATCGGCTGCCCCACATCTGGTGCGCTGGTTGTGGCATCGGCATAGCTTTGACCTGTTTCATCAAGGCTCTCCAGAAGTCAGGGCTGGATTTGGACAAGGTGGCGGTGGTCTCAGGGATCGGGTGCACGGGACGGGTGGCTGGCTACGTCAAGCTGGATTCCTTCCACACCACCCACGGGCGAGCGATTCCCTTTGCCACGGGGCTGAAGCTGGCCAATCCTGAGCTCAAAGTGGTGGTCTTCAGTGGCGACGGTGACCTGATCGCCATCGGCGGCAATCACCTTATCCACGCTGCTCGCCGCAACGTCAACATGACTGTTATTTGCGTCAACAACTTCAATTATGGCATGACCGGCGGGCAGGCGGGGCCGACCACGCCGGTAGAGGCCAGGACCAGCACTTCACCCTATGGCAGCTTCGAGCACCCTTTCAACCTTCCCTACCTGGCTGCGGCCAGTGGCGCGGTGTACGTGGCTCGCTGGACGGCCCTCCATGTGCGGCGACTTGAGAAGTCCATGCTTGAGGCGCTGCACAAAAGGGGGTTCAGTTTTTTGGAAGTCATTTCCCCTTGTCCCACCTTATATGGCCGCTGGAACAAGCAGCGCACGGGCCTGGCCCAAATGCAGTACTACCATGATAAGGGCGTCATAAAACATGGCATTGATCCCAAGGAAGTCGGTATTGGGCTGCATGGGGAGATCGTCGAAGGGGTGTTTGTGGACATTGAGAAGCCTACTTTTCTCGATTATAGCAGTGCCGCATTAGCCAGGAGCGTTGGATAGCGAACTACCTTTTTTATGGAGGAATCATGGGTCGAACAGAAATCCGCTTAACTGGCTTTGGAGGCCAGGGCATCATTCTCTCTGGCTACATAGTAGGCAAGGCAGCGGCCATTCACGATGAGAAACAGGCCACCTTCACCCAGAGCTATGGCCCTGAGTCGCGGGGCGGAGCTTGCAGCGCTCAAGTGATCATCTCTGACGAGCCAATCAGCTACCCCCATCTTACTGACCCAGCCATTCTGGTCGTGATGTCGCAGGCGGCCTACAACAAGTATGCCCCAGACCTGGAAGAAGGGGCTTTGCTCATCATTGACCAGGACCTGGTGGAAACGGGCGAGATAGCTGGCGATGTAAAACTGCTCTCGGTCCCGGCCACGCGCCTGGCCGAGGAGCTAGGGCGGAAGATCGTGGCCAACATCGTCATGCTGGGCTTCTTCGCCGCCGTGACCGATGTGGTCTCCGTGGAGGCCATGCGAGAAGCAGTTCTCTCATCAGTCCCCAAGGGGACCGAGGAGCTGAACCTGAAAGCTTTTCAGATGGGCTACGAGTATGAGAGCGCAGCGGATTGACAGCGGATAAGTGGATTTTGGAGATGCTATGACGCCTAGAGCGGTATTGATCGTTGGCGGCAGCATGGCTGGCGTGCAAGCCGCCCTTGATCTGGCCAATTCGGGTCTGGAAGTTTGCCTGGTGGAGGGATCGCCCTTTTTAGGAGGCGATGGCGCCGGAATGTCTCAGCACCTTCTGGCGTCCAGGCTACTGGAAGCGGTTAAACACCCGAACATCAAGTTGCTCACCCAGGCCAAAGTGACGCAGCTTCGGGGGGGGCGAGGCGATTTCCAGGTCGAGGTACAGCAGCAGCCCCGTTACGTGGACCTGACCAGGTGCACGGCTTGCGGCGAGTGTGTCCCTGTCTGTCCGGTGACTGTGCAGCCAGGCGCCGAGACAGCTATCTACAAGCCCGACAACGCCGTGCCGAGCATTTTCGCCATCGCAAAACGCGGCACTGCGCCCTGCAAAGCCGCTTGCCCGGCCGGCATCCACGTCCAGGGCTACGTGGCCCTCATCGCCCAGGGCAAATTCGCCGAAGCCCTGGCCCTCATCCGCGAGGCCATCCCCTTCCCAGGCATCTGTGGCCGCGTCTGCCACCACCCTTGCGAGGATGCCTGTCGGCGGGCCGAGCACGACCAGCCAATTGCCATCGAGTACCTCAAGCGCTTCGTTGCCGATTGGGAGGGGAGGCAAAGCTCCAACCTCCAACCTCCAACCTCCAATATCCAATATCCAACCAAAGTTGCCATTGTCGGAAGCGGACCCGCTGGCCTCACCGCCGCCCACTTCCTGGCTCGCGATGGCTATCCCGTCACCGTCTTCGAGGCCCTGCCTGTGGCGGGCGGCATGATGGCGGTGGGCATCCCTGAGTATCGCCTGCCCAGGGATGTCCTGCAATGCGAGATTGAGGCCATTGAGGAGTTGGGGGTGGAGATCCGGACCAACACTGCCATCGGCCCGAATGGCGATTTGTCTTTGGACGACCTCATAATAGATTACGATGCCGTGTTTGTGGCGGTGGGCGCTCATGGCAGCCGCCGGTTGAACGTTGAAGGTGAGGACCTGGCCGGCGTGCTTCACGGGGTTGATTTCCTGCGGGAAGTGAACCTGGGCCCTTCGACAGGCCCAGGACGCGGCCGTGAGGTCACAGTCGGCGGGAAGGTGTTGGTGATTGGGGGAGGCAACGTGGCCATTGATTCGGCCATGGTAGCTAGGCGATTGGGGAGGGGGCAGGTCACTATCCTCTATCGCCGCTCCCGCGAAGAGATGCCCGCCGATCCCTGGGAGATCGAAGAGGCTGAAGAAGAGGGCGTCGCCTTTCAATTTTTAACGACGCCGACCAGGGTGTTGGGCGAGAATGGTCAGGTGACGGGTCTGGAATGTCTGCGTATGGAACTGGGAGAGCCCGACGAGAGCGGGCGGAGGCGGCCCGTGCCCATCCCCGGTTCGGAGTTCACGGTTGAGGCGGATACGGTCATCGTGGCCATCGGCCAGGTGTTGGAATCTGAAAGCTGGAAGTTGGAAACTGGAAACTGGATCGTTGCGGATCCTGTGACTCTGCAGACTAATCTGGAGGGCGTTTTTGCTGGCGGCGATGCGGTGACGGGGCCGGCCATGGTCATCGAGGCTATCGCGGCCGGCAAGCGGGCGGCTGAGTCCATGGCCCGATACCTCAGGGGCGAGCACCTGGCTGCCGGACGCACGCTGGGGCCGCCCGATACCAGTGGCATTGAGTACTACACCCCACCCGTTGTCGAGCCCGAAGCCAGGACGCACATGTCCAAGCTCCCCCTGCCTGAGAGACTGGATCTCGCTGAGACCAACCTGGGCTTCAGCGAGGAAGAGGCCGTGGCCGAGGCGGAGCGCTGTATCTCCTGCGGCATCTGCTCCGAGTGCCTGGAGTGCGTCAAGGTCTGCGAGCCACAGGCCATTGACCACAACGCGCAAGGGGAGCGGCTGATCCTGGACGTGGGGGCGGTGATTCTAGCAGATGGCGGGCAGCAGTGCGGAGAGGGTGTATATTCAGTCGAGCCAGAGGCAGTTTTGGAAGCTTCCGCTGTCGCCGCCAAAGTGATGGCCGACCTGGCTGCGTATCGAACGTTTCCTTCAGCCCCCTCTTTTCCCTTGCTCTCCCCAACTCCTTCCAGAATTGGCGTTTTCGTCTGCCGCTGTGGCGGCGAGATCGGAGCCGTCGTGGATGTTGAGGCGGTGGTAGGTGAGATCCATCGTTTGCCTGATGTGGCCTTCGCCTGCGATCTCGCCTTCGCCTGCCACGAGGAGGGGGCGGCGACCATCCAGCGGACCATCGCCGAGGAGAACTTGGATTGGGCAGTGCTGGCCGCTTGCTCGTGCTGCTCCCTCGACCAAGTGTGCGATAGTTGCACCTCCCAGCGAGTGCGCTGTAAACTTCAAACTCTAAACTCTGAGCTTCAAACGGGCTTCGAGTTCGTCAACATCCGCGAGCAGTGCGCCTGGGTGCACGCCGACGAGCCGGATAGGGCTACAGCCAAAGCCAGGGACATCGTTGCCTCCGCCGTGGCCAAAGTGCGCCAGGGCGAGGCCAGAGCCAGGGGTGTTGTTCCCCTCGACAAAAGCGTATTGGTGGTCGGAAACGGGATGGCTGGCGCAGTCTGTGCTGATGCGCTGAAGGCTCAGGGGTTCAGAGTGTTTCGGAGCGAGGCCCCGCCGCTGACCGTACGCGGTTCCTTGGGCAATTTCACGGCAGTCATGCCTGAGCCGGGTGGTGAGCTGAGAATCGGGGCCATCGTCCTGCCCCCTGAGGATGAATTCCAATATCCAATCCCCTATCCCCAATTTCCAATCTCCAATCCACAAGTCTGGGGCCTGGCCACTGCCTCCAAGATTGCTGCTCTGCTGAGCAAGGGCTGGGCCGTGGTCGAGCCTACCATCGCCCAGGTGGATCCCGCCCGATGCCGGGCCTGTGGCACCTGTCAGGAGATCTGCGAATTCCACGCCGTCAGTGTGCGCGAGAACGGGCGGGGTGTCCTGGTCGCCCAGGTGGACGAGGTGGCCTGCTTGGGCTGCGGCACCTGCGCCGCCCACTGTCCGTCCGGCGCGATCACGGCGGGGTATTCGACGGATAGGCAGATTGAAGTGATGTTAGCTGAGTTGGTAGGTTGTAGCGGGTAATTCTCCGCTATGTCGCATAATCAATAGTTACTGCGCTTTGCTCTGCCGTCTTCGCCATTACCATTTCTCCTCTGGGTAATGGATCGTGCGGAAAGGTGGGGAGGTGAACGTGGGAAGCGTGTTGGTGCTGTACGATAGCAAGACCGGCAACACTGCCAAGATGGCCGACTATGTCGCCCAGGGGGCGGAGGAGGTGGAGGGCACCGAGGTGCGGCTTCTTTCGGTGGACGAGGCATCTGCCGATGACGTCTTCTGGTGTGACGGACTGGCAGTGGGCAGCCCCACTTACGTGGGCGTCGTGTCGTGGCGCATGAAGCGCTTCTGGGATGAGGTCGTGCCGAAAGCGTGGGGCAAGGTAGATGGCAAGATCGCGTGTGCCTTTTCCTCTTCGGGCGGGTGGGGCGGCGGCGCGGAGCTGACCTGCCTTTCGCTGTACATCCTGCTGATGAACTTTGGCTTTCTCGTGTTCGGCGTCCCCGATTACGTCGGCGAGGCGTTCACGCTACACCACGGGGCCGTCGTGGCCCGTGAGCCGAAGCGCGAGGAAGAGATTGCCGCCTGCCGGCGCTTGGGGAAGCGGCTTGCGCAGTGGGTGGCAGTGTACGTGGATGGGCGTGAGGAGTACCGCCCAGGCCCCATCAAGCAGCGTTAGCGCGCGCGAACCCTCGGTGCAGGCGACGCCGCTTCGCGGCCTTGTATAGCGCCACGATTTGGCTTTGTGGGGCACGTTGAATTGATGGGAAGGATGGTTACCAGGGAGTCGGATCAGCCCATACAACGACATCGGCTTGTGGTAGCAGAAAGAAAGATTATGACGGAACCCAGCATCGTTGTGTTCACTTGCAACTGGAGCGCCTACAGCGCGCTGGAGACGGCTGGCTCAAAGCGGTTGGCCTATCCGGCCAGCGTGCGCCCCATCAGGGTGATGTGCCTGGGGCGGCTACACCCGGGCCTCATTCTCAAAGCGTTTGAGTTGGGAGCCGACGGCGTCTTGCTCCTGGGCTGCCCGCCTGGGGAGTGTCACTACGAGTTCGGCAACGAGCGGGCGGAGGAGCTTTTCCAGGAAACCAGGGCCATCGCCCATCTCTTGGGCATCGAGGATGAGCGGCTGAAGCTGGATTGGATAGAGGCGGGGGAAGGGGAGGCGTTTGTCCAGAAAGTGACGGAGTTTTATCGGCAGGTTGTAGATGGAAGCTATTCAGCAGATAATTAAGAACACCAAAGCCTATTACTGCCTGGAGTGCGGCAAGTGCACTGCGGTCTGTCCCATCTCGCGCCGGGAGCCGGACTACTCGCCTCGCCTGACGGTGGAGAGAGTCTTATGGGGTGAGGGGGAGGAGCTGCTGACCGATGCGCTGCTCTGGTCTTGCCTCACTTGCCAGCACTGCACGACGCGCTGCCCTTCGGATGTCCATTATGTGGAGTTTATCCGCGACCTTCGGGCTCTGGCGCGAGGAGAGGGCGAGGAGGGGCTCTGCACTCACGGCGAGGCCATCCAGACCTGGATGCGGATGATGGCTTCGCCCGAGCTGAAGCAAAATCGCCTGGAGTGGCTTGATGAGGATCTTAAGGTCTCAACTAATTCCGACACCGTCTATTTCGTCGGCTGCCTGCCCTATTACGATGTCCTCTTCAACAAGATCGGCGTCCAGGGGGTGGAGATCGCCCAGAGCGCCGTCAGGGTGCTCAACCGTCTGGGCATCGAGCCCATCGTCCTGGAGAACGAGCGCTGTTGCGGCCACGACCTTCTGTGGGAGGGGGACGTCGCCAACTTCCGCAAGCTGGCCGAGTTGAACATCGCCATGCTCCAGGCGACAGGGGCCAGGCGCATTGTTACCACCTGCCCGGAGTGCGCCCGCACGCTGAAGGTTGACTATGCCACCCACGTGGGCGACCTGGGGATAGAGGTGGTGCACATCGCCGAGTTCGTGGCCCAGAAGATAGCGGAGGGCGAATTCCGAATCACGAATCACGAATCACGAATAACAACATATCACGATCCCTGTCGTCTGGGACGGCACCTGGGCATCTATGACGCGCCCCGGCAGGTGATCGAGGCCCTGGGCCTGGAACTGGTGGAGATGGAGCACAGCGGCAAGAATGCCCTGTGCTGTGGCACAAGTTGCTGGACCAATTGTGGGGCGGTCAACAAGCGGATCCAGGTGGACCGCCTGCGCGAAGCCCAGGCCACCGGCGCCGAGCTATTGGTCACTGCCTGCGCCAAGTGCCAGATCCATTTCAAGTGCGCCCTGGACGATGCAATGGTCGGGGAGGAGATTGGGATAGAGATACGCGATCTGGTCACTTTGGTGGATGAAGTGCTGGCTCAGGAGGAGGGGGAAAATGGTTGAGAGAAACATTGTAGTCATCGGCATGGGCTATGTTGGCATTCCCTGCGCGGCGCTTTTGGCCGACGTGCCCGGCCACAAGGTGATAGGAGTGCAGCGTCGCTCCAAGCGCTCCGGGTGGAAGATTGACGTCTTGAACCAGGGCAAGAGTCCCTTCGAGGGAGACGAGCCGGGGCTGGCTGAACTGATCGCCCGCGTGGTGGACAAGGGGACCTTCCGAGTGACGGACGACATAGCGGTCTGCAAGGACGCCGACGTCATCTTGATTGACGTTCAGACGCCGACCGATAGCCGCAGGGTGCCTCAATATCTCTCCCTGCGCGAGGTCAGCGCCGGGGTGGGCCAGTACATGCAGAAGGGCGCTTTGGTGGGCCTTGAATCAACGGTCGCGCCCGGTACGACCCAGAACATCGTGCAGCCCATCCTGGAAGAGACCTCCGGCCTGAAAGCGGGCCGTGACTTCTATCTGGCCTTTTCCTACGAGCGAGTGATGCCGGGCAAGCTCCTGGAATACATGGTGGACTTCCCCCGCGTGGTGGGCGGCATTGATGCCCAGAGCACTGAGTTGGCGGTGGAACTGTACCGCACCATCGTCAAAAAGGAAATCACGGCCACCGATGTCCTCACCGCTGAGCTGGCCAAGACGGTGGAAAACGCCTATCGAGACGTCAACATCGCTTTCGCCAACGAGATGGCCCTGGTCTGCGAGAGCCTGGGAGTGGATGTCTACGAAATGAGGGGGCTGATCAACGCTCGTCCGGACCGCTACATGCACATCCCCGGAGCCGGTGTGGGCGGGCATTGCTTGCCCAAGGACACCTGGTTGCTGCGCTTTGGGGTGAAGGAATACGGCGCCCGCGATGTGGACACGGCGATGATCACCCTGGCCCGCCGCATCAACGATGCCATGCCGGACCACATGGCGCGCCTGGTGGAGGAGGCACTGGCTGAGGCGGGTAGGGAGGTCAAGGGAGCGCGGGTGGCGGTGCTGGGGATCGCCTACCTGGAGGATTCAGACGACGTCCGCAACACCCCGGCCAAGCCATTGATCAATACCTTGCGGGCCAGGGGCGCCTGGGTTGTGGCTCACGATCCCTTTGTCTGGGGCTATGAGGGCGAGGAGTTGACCCGTGATCTGGATGAAGCCCTGCGCGGGGCCGATTGCCTGGCCCTGGTCACCAAGCACCAGATGTACTTTGGGCTAGACCTGGAGCGCGTGAGAGGATTGATGCGCACGCCGACCATCGTTGATGGCCGCAATGTCTTTAGCGCCCAATCGTGCCGAGAGGCGGGATTTGTCTATCGGGGGATTGGGAAACGGTAATCAGTAAACAGTAATCAGTAATCGGTGCTACTGATCACTGGTTACTGATAACTGAAACAAGGGAGACGAAAATGGGTGATTTACCCTATGCGGAAAGTTTCCGCGATCTGTTGGTGTATCAGAAATCGCGGCAATTGTCACGGGAGATATTCCAGATCACAAAAGCATTTCCCAGAGAAGAGCTGTTTTCGCTGACGGATCAGGTCCGGAGGTCGTCGCGCTCGATTGGTGCTCAGATCGCAGAGGCATGGGCGAAAAGACGTTACGAAAGGCATTTTCTGAGTAAGCTGACAGATGCTGATGGCGAACAACAAGAAACTCAACATTGGATCGAAACAGCCGCTGACTGTAGCTATCTGCCCCCCGAACAGACCGTCGCGCTCAGGAAAAGATGTGAAGAGATTGGGCGTCTACTCGGCGGCATGATGGCAAAAGCGGATTTCTTTTGCGGAAAGCCAGCGCGAGCACTCCGTGAATTACCATTCGAGTACTTCGTCACTGACCAGTAGTCAGTAATCAGTGAACCACTGATCACTGATCACTGATCACTGATTACTGGCCACTGATCACTGTTTTTGGAGGTGCAAATGCCTAAACAAAACCTACGCATCGGCGTTTTCGTCTGCGACTGCGGGCTGAACATCGCTGGCAGTTTGGACACCGAGGCGGTGCGGGAGTACGCGGAGACGCTGCCCGACGTGGTGGTGGCGGTCGGCAACAAGTACACCTGCGCCGACCCCGGCCAGCAGGAGATCAAACACCACGTGGTGGAACACAAGCTCAACCGGGTGGTGGTGGCCTCTTGTTCGCCCCGCCTGCACGAGCCAACCTTCCGCCATTGCATTCAAGAGGTGGGCCTCAATCCCTACCTTCTGGAGATGGCCAACATCCGGGAGCACTGCTCCTGGGTGCACCTCCACGACAGGGAGGCGGCCACCCACAAGGCCGAGGACATCGTGCGCGCGGCGGTGGCGCGGACCCGCTGGCTCCTCCCCCAGATCGAGGAGCAGTTGCCTGTCACCGACGCGGTGCTGGTCGTCGGCGGAGGTGTGGCCGGCATCCAGGCCTCTCTCGACCTGGCCGACGCCGGCCACCAGGTCTATCTCGTGGAAAAGGAGCCCTCCATCGGTGGGATCATGGCCAAATTGGACAAGACCTATCCCACCATGGACTGTAGTATATGAATACTCGGTCCCAAGATGATGGATGTCGGTCGGCATCCCAGGATCGAGCTTTTAGCTTATAGTGAGATAGAGGACATCTCCGGCTACGTTGGCAACTTCAAGATCAGGGTGCGCAAAAAGGCCCGCTACGTGGACGAGAGTGAGTGCACTGCCTGCGGCGACTGCGTCCCAGTCTGCCCCATCGTCAAGCCCGACGAGTTCCAGACGGGCCTTTCCAGCCGCCGGGCCGTCTACATCCCCTTTCCCCAGGCCGTGCCTTCTTCGTACATCATCAACATCCAGGAATGTCTGGGCGACAACCCCATCGCCTGCGGCAAGTGCGAAGAGGCCTGCGACAAGAAGTGCATTGATTTCGACATGCAGGACGAGATGGTGGAGTTCGAGGTGGGGGCGGTCATCGTGGCCACGGGAATGGAACCCTACGATCCCACGGAGATGGACGAGTACGGCTACACCCGCTACGAGAACGTCATCACCAGCATGGAGTTCGAGAGGCTGATCTCCGCTGGCGGTCCCACCGAAGGCCATTTGATCCGTCCCACCGATCGGCGGACGCCCCAGCGCATCGGCTTCGTGCAGTGCGTCGGCTCGCGCTCCCAGGATGGGCGGGGCAACCCCTACTGCTCCAACATCTGCTGCATGAACACCGTCAAAGACAGCCTCCTGCTCAAAGACCACTACCCGGACACCGACATCACCGTTTTCTACATGGACATACGAGCCTTCGGCAAGGGTTTCGAGGACCTCTACATGCGCTCCAAAGCTGCGGGCGTCAAGTACATCAGGGGCCTGCCGGGCGAGGTGACGGAGGATGCCGAAACGCGCAATTTGCGGGTCTGGGTGGAGAACACCACCGCTCGGCGGCTGGAGGAACACGAGTTGGACATGCTGGTGCTCTCCATCGGCGCTGTGCCCCGCCAGGACAGCGAGGTGGTCAAGCAGCTTCTCACCCTCTCGCGCACGTCGGATGGCTTCTTCATGGAGTCGCATCCCAAGCTAAAGCCGGTGGATGCGCCGACCAAGGGCGTCTTCCTGGCTGGCTGCGCCGAGTCGCCCAAGGACATCAAGGACTCAGTGACCCAGGCTTCAGCCGCCGCCGCCCGTGCCGAGATACTGTTGAGTTCCCCCACCATCAAAGTGGAGGCTATCACCGCGGTGGTTGACGAGGTCTTGTGCAAACGCTGCGGGCTGTGTGCTCCGGTCTGTCCCTACGGCGCTGTCGTTTGGGAGAAAAAGCAGACGGCCCACGTGATCTCAGCCGCTTGCGCCGGGTGCGGCACTTGCGCCGCCGAGTGCCAGTACGAGGCCATCACCATGCGTCACTTCTCCGACCAGGCCATCTACGCCCAGATAGATTCCATGCTCAATACGAACGGGGCGCGGCCTCCCATCGTGGCCTTCGCCTGCAACTGGTGCTCGTATGCTGGGGCGGACACGGCGGGGGTAGGGCGCATGGAATACCCGCCCAACGCTCGCCTCATCCGCACCATGTGCTCCGGGCGGGTCAGTCCCGATTTCGTGTGGTACGCTTTCCGCAAGGGAGCGCCCGTGGTGCTGGTCTCAGGCTGCCACTATGCGGATTGCCACTACATCAACGCCAACCGCCAGACGGTGCGTCGCGTTGATGCTTTGTGGGAGGGCCTGGAGAAGCGGGGTGTGCGTCCTGAGCGCTTGCAGTTGGACTGGGTCAGCGCGGCTGAGGGGCAGAAGTGGGCCAAGGTGATGCGGGAACTGGACGAATTGTGGGCGGGGGTCACAGCGGAGGAAATGGCACAGACTCGCGAAGCGTTGAAAGAAGCCAAGACCCCCATCCGTGGTGCCCTCGACCGGCTGAAGAAACCGACGCCGGCCACGATGGTCTGCGTGCGCTGTGGCAACAAGCGGGCCGTGACCTACGATCCTGCTGTGGACGAGGAGCGCATGTGCTCGAAGTGTCGGAGCAACAGCGTGCGGGTGTTGGTGGGGTAGGTTGGCAGAGGTAGCTGATAATAACAAAGCCCCTCGGTTGTTAGTTTGCCGAAGGGCTTTGCATTTTTAGCAAGGGACTGATTCAAGTGTTCCCAGCCTTGACCAACGCCAGATGCTGTAGCGCGATGATGGTCTTGGCATCGCGGATCTCGCCGCGTGCTATCATGTCCATAGCCTCACGGAAGGGAAGCACCACGACCTGAGTATCCTCTCCCTCCGCCACGACACCGCCGCCCTTGCCAATGCGTTGGCCATGATCCACATCGCCCAGGAACAGATGAGCACGCTCTGAGGTGCCGCCGGGGCTGGGATAGATGGTGGTGATGTACTGCAAATCGTCCTCCACCTCGTAGCCGGCCTCCTCCAGCAGTTCCTTGTTGGCGACTTCCTTGACGGTCAGGCCCTCATCCACAACCCCAGCCACGATCTCCAGAAGCCACGCTTGCTCAGCGCTATCGCCCTCGCGCTCATCGGGGTCGAGGGCAGCATAGACAGGATAGCGAAACTGGCGGACCAGGATCACAGCGTCGTCCTGAGGATCGTGAAGCAGCACGCCCACAGAGTCACCGCGCTCGAAGTTGATCCGGGTGACGGGGGCGCTCATCTGGCCGTCGAAGCGGCGATACTGGAGCCTCGCTCGGATAATTCGAAACAACTCACCGAACGAATAATCCTCGGTCTGATCAAGGATTTTCACCCACGGGCTGGCGTCATTTGGCTGAGACGATCCTGACGGCATAATCCTATTGCTCCGATCTCAAGAAAGCGAAATACAGCCATACGTGGAAGGCAAAGAACGCCAAGCCGAATAGGGCCACTGGTCCTAGGACCAACAAGGGAAACGACCGTCTGGCGGTCAGACTCAATAGCGCTCCTCCCGCCACGTAGGCCACGCTGTTCAAGAAAGCGATCAGCACAGCCGAGTAGAAGAACACGGTCCACGGCTTGTCTGGGGGAGGGAGGGTCTCAGTCTTCCAGACAAAGGCTTCGCGCAGCTCATCAGGCTTGAAGTCTTTCACGTGCTGGATGTAGAAATCCTTGATCTTATTCATCGCCCCGGCGCTGTTGTGCCAGGCCTGGCGCAGGCGAATGATCTTCAAGAAATAGAGCCACCCGATACCGCACAGCAGCCACAGGAGCAAGGTCCCAGCAGCTTTCGGTAGGCCAGTGTTCTGTGCCAGCACGCCAACTACGCCCGAGACCATCACAGCCGTGACCAACAGGTAGAAGTTGACCATGGTGTGCCGGTCCTGCATCGCCTCGCTGGCAGTAAAGCGGGCGTATTCGAACTCCCAACCGAGGATGTCAGATGAGTCCAGGAACTCCTTACCCTGCATCGCTTGAGTTTGCGTGGGCGGCTGGCTGGGCTTGTCGCCGGCACGCCGGTTCATGGCCAGGATCGCCAACAAGGTCAATACGTTGGCGACCAGAAAGACAAATGAGATACCGATTTGGAAGATGATGCGTATCATACTCATAAGCAGCGACCTCCATAGACATTATCTGGATCAGTGGCATCATTGATGCCGAGGCTTACTTTGCTGGGCAGGTAGCAAGCGAGGGCAAGCCTCGCCCGCTACCTGAAGACCCATTCGCAGTAGGGGCCACTCTCATGGTTGCCCTCCTCTCGCAGCCGTGTGACGGTGTCTACCACGACTGGTCTCGGAAATCACTCCTCATGTTCACCCCTTGCCGTTGATTAGCCCTTTTCCCCTGCCTTTGTCTTGGTCCCTTCCTCTGTCTTTGGCTTGTCCTTGTCTTTGTCCTCTGACCCCTTCTCTGTTTTCGGCGCTACATGGTCCTTCCCTTTCGGTGTCGGGGTCAGCAGAGTAGCGGCCACATCTTTGAGCTTCTCCGCCGCTTGGTCGGAGAACATGCCGACCAGGCCGGCCAGGGCCGCAAAGCCAAAGGGGCTGGTTTCTTGGATCGTCGCCGAGGGTGAGAACAACCCACCACGGACGACAAAATAGAAAACAATCGCCAGGGTTGAGCCGACGAAGGGCAGCAGGATGTACTTCGCTAACCAGCTCCGCACCAAATCCCGATTGCCGACGTACCAATAGAGTGACCGGAGCGCATGTACCAGGCTGCCGAGTGCACCAGCTATCGCCATAATGAAGATCAAGCGGACCTCGTCCGAAACCGAAAGTGTCCAGAAGAGGAAGGCCACTGGCGATGAGGTCGGCGCCGACCCCGTGGCTGGGGTTGGGGGCGGCCAGAACTGTACCAGGCTGTACAGCAGGAGGATGGAGGCCAGGATGAGATAGGTTGTGATCAAGACAATCCCAATCGGGCCTACTGGACTTCCTCCCACCCCGGTACGCTCCATCGCGGCGGGTTCTTTAGGTTTTTCCTTCGTTTTTGCCGTCGTGTTGCGTTCCTCAGTCATCTTTCTTTCTCCTTTCGTTGTTATTGATGTGGGGGCGTCGGCCCACCACGAGCGGTGAATCCAGAATGTTTAGCACATATTCTACTCCTTTTTGCCTCAGCGTCAAGCAGATGAACGCGGATCTCAGCGGATGACGTCCTCTGCCTGCGTAGAGCGGCGCTCACCAGCAGTTCTGGCGGGGTCGAACCGGTCTGGCAGATGCTGATTATCAGCGTATTCTCTTGACCATCGTCAACTCGTTGCCCTCGGCAGTGAAGTGGAAACGAACCTCATCCATGAGTTGGCGCATAAAGTAGAGGCCCAGGCCCCCTTTCTTACGTTTGTCCAGGCAGCATGTGGTATCTGGCGGGGGAACGGCATCTGGCTCGAAGGGGTGGGCGTTGTCGCGGATGGTGACCACGAAGTCGCCCTCCGCACACTCGCAGCACAGGGCGATTTCACCCTTATCCTCCTCCCCGTAGCCGTGCTCGATGACGTTGGCGCAGGCCTCGTCCACGGCCATCTGTACTTCGAAGGTGGCTTTCTCGTTCAGGCCCGAGGCCTGGGCCGCTTTGGTCACAAACTCATTGATAGTGGCCAGGTTCTCGAGGCGGCCATCCACCGTCAATTCCCATTGTTTGGGCATTGTCTCTCCTCCGATGAGAGCAGCATTGACATAATGGCGCAAGCAAAGACCGCCGCGCTAGCTTGGGGTCAGGAGTCTGGCTCCTGACCACCAAGGGCGGTCTCGCGCCAACTATCTACGATGCAGATGGCTCTCTCAGAAGCTGCCCACAGCCTCGACGACGTTGGGGTAGATCTTGAAGAGGGGGGTGAGGCCGGCCAGGTCGAAGACATCAGCGATGCGGGGCGGCATGTTGGCCAGGCGCAGGTCACCTCGATTCCAGCGTTTACAGGTCTTGAGAGTCGAGATTAGAACCTTTATTCCCGCGCTGGAGAGATATTCCAGGTTCTCGAGGTCCATGCAAATGCGGAATCGGCCCGCATCCACGATTGACTTGAGGACCTCATCCAGGTCCGGCGCTGTAGAGCTGTCAATGCGGCCACTCACTGCGACCACGTCAACTCGCTTCAACTGCTTGGTGGTGATTTCCATTTCGATTTTCCTCCTGTGTATTATGGCAATAGCGCAAAAGTCACCCTGTTGACGTGGCTGCGAGAGACAGCCATTGCTGGCGGAGCTTGTCGAACTGAGCATTGATTTGTCGAGTAGATCGAGTGCGCAGTCGGAACCGCTCTTGAT
>SDBT01004038.1_pt1 | contig 25056 bp, 16 predicted proteins | sample 2277101 | NCBI WGS metagenome assembly SDBT01 (sample SAMN10404973, study PRJNA504765) | marine sediment metagenome | isolation source: marine sediment core GS10_PC15, 103 cmbsf | place: Arctic Ocean: Southern Knipovich Ridge | collected 2010 | reverse complement strand
AAAGTATTCGATTGTTATTACGGAAGCAGAATATGTAAAGGAAATTTCTAATAAACTGACCAGTGAATGGAAACTAAAAATACAAGCACAAGCACAGGCATCTTTAGACTTTATGACACAAAATAATAGGAATTAAAAATGATACCAAATATTGAAGATGAGATACAAGAACGAATTAATTTTAAAATGAGTGAATTAATGACTGTTCTTGAAAATAGAATAGGTATTGAATGGAATATTTCTTTTAATAATATGAGCCAAAAACATGCAAATTATATGGAGGCTTTTAAAATGTTAAAAGAAATGATTAAAAGAGAAATGATTATGGCAATTCCTTATGACAGTATGGCTGAACGACAAATGAATAAAAGCAAAGATATTGCAGTAGAAAAATTTGTAAAACTTTTCAATATTGAAGGTCAAAGAAATTATCAAGGAAAAGTTAGTCAAATTGTAAATATAATTGAGGAATTATGGCAACCATTTCCACAGCTACCAAAGGAGAAAAATAATGGTTAAAATAGATTCAGATGGAAATAAGTTATTAATTGGTCAAGGTGGCATATACCTGAAACTGATAAGAGAAAGACGACAACGACAAGTGTTTAAAATACAAAGCAGACATTGTGAAAAATATGTATCAAAAGGAAATATATTTAAAAAGATTGGTGGTGAGAATGGTGCAATTGGATTCAATCATAGTGCCTTAAAAATATTAAGAGACAAATTAAAAATAAATAAAATATCAATTAGAATAGGTGGACAAACACCATTACATGTAAAAGTTAAAGACATCTTTAAATATGGAAGTTTTTACAGATTCCTAAAAGAAGGATTTGAATTACAAATGTTTGTTCCTGTCGACAAGTTAAGAGAATTGTCAAAATGAATAGGAGAGAATTTGAAAAGAAACCTATCATTTTCGATGACCCAGACATGAGACCACCTGTAATGGAAGTTATGAAAAAATTAGGTAATGACCAAGTTGGATTTGTTTATTACCAAATAAGAACTCTCGATGTTGTTCAACATAGATACGCAGTAAGGTGTAACCCCATAGAAGTTACATTTGAAAAGGTATTTTTAGCAAACACATACATCGGGAAATACACAGTTGAGTTGAAATGCTTATCTTTCAAGTTATCATTAGGAGTACAGGCATGAAAAATAAAGTAGCGATTAAATTGTTACAGGAAATCTTGCGACAACTTAACTTATTACTGAGAATGCTAAAAGAACGCTAATCAGCAAGGTTTCCAGCCAATTTTGCGAGTTCAATTATGTCTCGGAAAATGGTCATTAACAGGACTGGGGTTGTCAAAAATAATATTGACCGCCCTGCTCCTGTTAGTAATTTATCATCGTCATCGTCCCCATATAAAGCCAACAGAAGTGACCATGCAGCAATTCTCATAGAAATAGCAACAGCTGGATTCTCAGCACTTTTAATCATTTGTAATGGAACACCAAAACCAACTCTACGAGCAATGAAATTAACAAAAGGAATAACACTTAAACCTGTTCCTATTATACTTGCCATAAACCGTGTCATAAGAAAACGTAATGCCATTGAGGCATCTCTATCAACAGTTCCATCTTGTAATTGTAATACTGGTTGTTTCCCTCTGAATAATTTATCAAACCTTTCTTTAACTGCTGATTCAGAACCCTTTAAAAGTCGTGACATTCCATCAATTAATCCCTTGTTGCCTTTTGTGAAACTTCCCCAAACATTAGCATCATGTAACATTTGGAACATAGGATAAGATTTATATTGCAACAATGCTCTTGGTATTCCTTCCCAAACTTCTGGAAGATATATTTGGTTCATACCAAATTGAGTTGCATATACAGTATTACGAGCAATTTTAACAGCCTCATTTGTATAATACATGGGTTGCACACCATCAGCATTCGTCGCAGACGAACCCAGAATACCAGATTCTCCAGCAAATGATAAAGACATTATAACTGATAATTTTCTAAGAGTTTCTTCTGTTCCTGTAAATGTTGTCCATTTCTTTATACTATCTCCACCCCAAAACCAAGACAATTTCCAAGATACCATCTTTCTGAATTTATCATCTGCTATCTTACCTAACATTTTCTGCATTCTCTCTTCAACAAGTTCTGGAGAATTATTCTGTTGCTCCTCTGTTAATGTTGCAAAATCATATAATTGACCCTTTTTTTCTCTTACTAATTGTTCTTTATTGTTATCAATCCAACGCTTCATTTCTTGGACATATTCAAGGTCTTTTCGTTGTTGAGTATTAATATGTTCCATTGTAATCATTCTCATAATAAGAGAATCAAAATCTTTGTTTTTATAATCAGCAAATTTTAACCTTGATAGATTTAAAATCTTAGCCCAGTTGAATAAATTTCTTGTTGGAATTGGGATAGGTGAAATTGCATCGCCCAACATTGAGAATCCCTGGTCACCAAATTTAAGTTCCTCATTTCCAGGCAACATTATATCATTAAACATACTTACTATATTTAATACACCTGTGTTTGCAATAATATCTTTCCATTTCGGGTCATTTAGTTTACCGAATGCTTTAGATAAAAAAGTACCACCAAACCTAATGAAATCATTCATAGTCTGTGTAAGGTTTCCCATTGCGCCAGATGTTCCAAGATAACGCATAGTCATAAGACCATTGATAACAAGTGTTAATTTTCTAACGCTTTCCGCATCGTGGTTGTCACCAGTGAACGGTAATGAGTTAAAGAATTCAGCAGTTTTTGTATAAGACATAACAGACTCAGTGTCAACATCGCCTTGCGCTATCTTAACTCTGTTAATTCCATAGTTAATCAACCCAACATCATTTCCCCTACCATCATAAAATTCATCCATTAAATTCGGTGGTATTGTTTTGATTATATTTCCAACACTTTCAATCAAATCAGTAGTAAGTCTATTTGAATGAAGATTTGTAAATGTTTGAAACAAATGGTCTTTAGCAACTTGACTGTCTTTACGTCTTAATGTGTCATCAGTCCATAAGACTCTATTCTTCGTAGTCAATGCTCTTGCGGAATCTCTAATTGCTCTTATTTTAGAATCATCAACCTCATCTTCGTCAAGACCATATATCAATTCTTTAAAATGTGCTATTTGTTCATTTATTATATCAAGTTCATCATCAGTTAGAGCAGTATCCTCAGCCTGTTTGTTCAGTTTATGGTAATTCTCCATTAACATATCATCAATATCTTTTTGATGCCACATAACAGGTGAATAGTTTTCTTCTTTATGACGAAACTGAGAATTTAAAGTATGTAACTGACCAGAACCATCTGTCCATGTGTAGGTCTTGATACCACCTATTGCATATATAGTGTCAAGCATTGCCTGACGTTGTTCTTTGGGCATTCCTTGTCGTGCCATTTCACGCCTCAATTCCAAATCAACCTTTCTACGTCTTTGTAATTCAGAACTTGCCATTCTTACTATTTCATCTTTTAAAATACTGTAAGTTCCTCTTGTCTCAAGGACAGCACCCCATATATTCTTATAAAATTCTAACTGTGATTCTGGGACATCAATTATTCCCTCAAACACTTCATTTGGTGGTTGTTTTTCTATTCGTTCAAAGTTGTCAAATACTCTTTTACCTGCAGCATCTGTGTTCTCTGAGATTTTTACAATATTACCTTTCTCATCTCTTTCTATAAATGGAATACCAATTTTAACAGCCTGTTCATTAGACTTAAACCAACCATCGGTAAAATGAGTCAAAGCACCATCTGCATTAATAATGTCATATTCTTCTTGACCATAACCCTTGTCAATAAACATTGTATGCTCATCAGTTTCTTCTGACCTTTTTGAAAGTAAATACACATTATATTGTTCTCCATGTGCTTGTTCAGAACTCTTAATCATTGCATATGTATATTCAAACCCAGCAGCATCAACAGTGAAAACATTATCAGCATGTAATCCAGCCTTTAATATTGAAAGAATTTCATCAAGTTTTTTCCCATCCCCATCACTTCTTCTAAATGCACGATATGCTGGATTTCCAATAGTTACTTTATTCTTATTAACTATTGTTTTTGTAGGAATGGTTTTCATTACAAGTTTTCTTGCTTGACCATGCATTATATCATTAAAAAACTCTGTTTTAAATTTATCAACAACAGCTTGTTTAATTTCAGAAGAATCAATTGAAAGTTTATCTGCAGGAATCTCTTTTTTATTTCCATCGACATCCTCTACAACATACCATAACCGACCAGTTTCTCCACCCCTCATAAATGAATTAACAACCTTGACTTTTGTTCGTTTCTTGTCATTAAGTTCTGCTGAAATGCCATCTAATCCCATATTGTTAATAGTTAAATTGCCAACATCATATAAATGACCAATAAAAGCATCCATACCTTTATTACTATCATCAATAAACTTTTCAAAACGTGCCATTGATTGTCTTACATTATCATTTAATGATTTTGAAGAAGCATCAATCCTTGTCATATATCCATATGGGTCAGTTTGTGCAAGGTATTCAGCTGGTAAATATATAGCACGTTTCCATTTACTCGGGTCTTTTCTGTCATTATTAAGTCTTGATTTTTGGACAAACTGTCTAAATGTTTTTAATACTGCTTGAGGTCTACGGAGACTTTGAAATATAGTTTTTCTATTGATAAGACCATTATGCTTTACCATCAATAATCCTTCAATTTGTTTTACCATATCCCAAGGATTTGATTGATATGCTGAGATAGCCATCATTTCCATTATATAATCATTCATTTCATTGAACAATTCTTTATGTGCAACCTTTTGTTCGGTTACACTCTTTGAATCAGTTAGCGAAACTTCTTGAGGTCTGCCTATTGCATATGTAACAGCTTCTGTTGTTCGTGTCTGAGCAATGTCTTTCTCCTCATCCATTGAAAAATCCCATGCTTTATTTGCAGTGCCACATCTTAAATTAAATGCCATAATTAATCCTTACACATATCAGTTTTTTCTTTTACTTCAGTTTCAATACTATCAAACCCAAAGTTTGAATATTTCCAATTGGCTGTTTTTAAATCAGTAGTACTAACATCAGCAAGAACATCACCAAATCTATGTAGATACTGACCAAGCATTACAGATTCCATAAGGTCAACAGGCAACAACCTTAATATATGAACACGTCTTGTTGTTCTTCCACGTTGATTTAAGGTTGGAGTTCCTTGCAGGAAGTAAATAGTTGACAATATTCTTTGTTGTGAGGTTAATAAATTATCAAACTCATCTTTATACTTATCAACCAATTGAGCCATTTCTTCTGAGTATGTATAATCCATTGAATCTTCATCAGTCTTTGCGAGTAACTCAAATATTGGATAAAAATCATCAGCAACCCTGTCCATAAATTCCTTAGCAATACGTTTATCTTTAGTTTTGAAGCCAATCCTTGACTCCATACTGTCGTAAGCGTTATCAATCTCCAACATGGTACGCTTGTGCGCAGTTTGTAATGTTTTTTTATTGTAAGATAGGACAGGATTACCACCATAACTTGTATATTGGAATGGACTGTTTTCAGCAAGTCCTTTTAACATTCTATCATGCTGTAATTGTATACTTGTCAACAGTTCCTCAATAGGAGTTCTATTGTCATTTATTTGAACACTGTTAATCATCATCAATGGAGATGGCTTCCTATTCATTTCCTTGGCACCATCTGAAAGATAAGGTCTTGTTGGATTGTTCAACCAAAAATCTAAGTCTGTTGCAATATGCTCAGCATCAAATCGTTTTCCAACCTTATCATAAAATCTTTTAACAATTGAAGTAGAAGTGCTAATAATGTCGTTAAGTTTTCCTGTTCTTCCATTGTAATTATTCTGTCTAATTTCACTATAATTGAAATATGCCCTAATTGCTCTTGCAACTTCAATATGGTCGGCTCTTGATATTCTACCATTTTTAGTTCCATCATTAATTTGGAACATTCTCTTTAATAGAAAATCTCTGTTAATCCCAATTTTAGCTAATAATCCAAACTTAGAATCATCAACTGCCATTTGTAACATGTTTGCCCATTCATTTTCTGACGTTGTCCTTAAATAGACTTTTGGTTTTTCTTCAACCTTTAACAATTCATTGTAATCTTTTTTATCAAGAACAATTCCACTATCATTAATTATAAAATCACCATTTGCTTTAATTTCATCAAATAAGTTTTCATTAGAAATATCTAATGATATATAATCCATATTAACACGTTGGCTATTTCTAATTGGAACAATGGCAACTCCGTTAGATTTATCAGGATAAATCTTTAACCCTTTATAATTTATAGCACTTAAAACAGATTTAGAATTTGTAATTGCACCAATCATGCCAGAGTTATTAAGAGTACTGTTTAAATATTCAAAGGTTTGAATGTAATTAGCAATAGTAGATGGCTTGAGACCTGTGTTAAACCAAGACAAAGAAACTGACTTGTCTCTGCTTTTCCATTCATCTGATTTCATCACTTCTTTAAACCTATCAGAAAGAAAAGTTGGCAATATCTCAGCAAATCCGTGGTCTCCATCAAAATCTCCATCAAATACATTTTTAATGTCATCAAAAGTAGTAATCATAACATCGCCCTCTGATGGTCTAATTTTTGATATTCTACGGAGAACAACTCCAGTAACTTTAGCAACTGGCTGACGACTTAATAATATATCAAAATCATTTTGACCAAGCCAGTCATTCAAATAACTGGTATCTATTATATCAGACGGAGCGAAGCCTGCGGCTTCGTGAACGGCTGCTATCAGAACCCTATTATTACCGATAATAACATCACCTTGTCTTACTTCGTTTCTTGCGTCAGGTTTATATGTCATTTGTGTTGATTGACCTTTCCGTCTTACTTTCATAAGTCCTCGAGCTAATACCTTGTTGGTAATATGGTCTAATACTTGCTTTGAGAAATTAGGATGCTCAGAACCTTTTCCATCTGGTCCAATAATATCTGCTAATTTCTGTAATTCAGTTGGAATGTCACCCTCTTCAACAGATGTGTTAATCTCTGACATTAAAGTAGACCTGTCAAATTTAAAATCAAAAAATCTATCCAAATAATCTTTCGCAACAGCTCTATAATGTTGCTTATATGCACTGACTAATTTAAAAAATACAGATTCTTGATTACCAGTTAATGCTAATTCTCCATGAGTTACGGGAAATGCTGCTCCATCTAATTGTTTAGGAATGTGGTCAATTCCAATTGAATGTCCATTTAATTTATGTATAACACCATCTTGAGTAAAATCACCTGCTCTCTGTTTAGCCTCATTATCTGTTCCTAACATATCAAACTGCTTACCATCTGGAGTTTCAAACCAAGACTCTCCATTCTTAATGACAACAGATGCGACAAGATTTCCTTTAGAATAAAATTCCGCTCCAGGAGTTGGCGACATTTGCATCATTTTAAACGCTACATAATGATTACCATCTTTACTACGTTGTCTAATGAATGTTTTAATTTCTTTTAAATTGGAATGACCGACTTTATTACCAATAGAATTAAGCAACCTTGTTCCAGATATAAGATGACCATCATATTGTCGTATTGTAGATTTAGTAATTCCATTGAATTTAACCTCCGTATCTTCTGGTAATATCATAAAAGAAGTTTCACTAAGTTCATTGACAGTCCATACATCATTAAGGTCAATCTTTAATCTGTCAAAATCCTCAGCAACAGTTCCATTTTTATTACCTAATAAATATTTGTTATGTTTAATTTGTTTTAAGGCTTCATGTTTTCCTATTACTTGTCCATATATATATGGATTTGTTTCAACAAACCTTTCAATACTTTTAATCATTGCATTGGCATGAAATTCTGCCATATTCCCATTAGCTATTTCTTGTTTGAGATAACCAAGTAATTGTTGTTCATTATAATTCTTATAAACATTTGGAACTTCTGCAAATATAGCCTTGCTTAAATCTCCACCCTTTGCAGCAACAAATACAGACAACTCTTTCCCATCTTTTTCATATAATTTGTTAAATAAATAGTCAAGATTAAGAAACCATGTTCCACTTAAATCTGTTTTTTTCCAGAACTCATCACCATTCTTTAAAGTTATCTTTTTAACTGCGTCTTTGAATGATAAATAATGTAGTTTTATATTTGTGTTTCCTCTGCTCATATCCATTTCATAAAAGTTCTTAGTATACCATCCTGGATTTTTCTTTCCTTTATTTAGATGATTCTTGTCAACCTTTTTAAATGCCAATTTTTTAAATGAAACATTCTCAACCCATTTATTGTTCATTCGAGATGATGTTGATTCAAATTCTGCTACTCTATGTATCCTTCCGCCATCTCCATGTCTCATTGACAGATGTATCTTATTCATTGCATTTTTATTGTACTCCTCTTTAAGATTTGATTCAGTACGTTTGGTAAATTCTCCATCAAAGTTATAATTCTTTTTAGCCCAAGTTGTTATCGCTTCTTTAAAAACTTCAAAATTAAGACTATTGTTAGCCATCTCCAGAATTGCTTTGTAGTCACTTTTTTTAATCCTTACTTTTAATGAGTTAGAGAAATAAGTAGTAGCAGCAATACTCTTTGACAATTCTTTTCCAGTCTCATCACTTATAGCTTCATTATCACCTATAAATTCATCTTGAATGGGCGAGAAGTTTGAGTCTGGATAACTAACATCTTGAACTTCATTATCCAATAAGTTTATCTGTGTATCTTGTGCTTGTTTGATTCGTGGATTTTCTAACACATACAAGTTCTCTGATGACCTGGAGAACGCAGTATACTTCATCTTATTACGTTCAATATAAGAATTATGCTCCTCTTCAGAAGTCATCTTTCTTTTCGGTCTTTGAGAAAACTTGCCTGGATTCTCTATACGTTGTTTTGCAACCCAAGGAAGAACATCAATATTAACTTCATCGACAAACACTTCTCGGATATTGCGACCTTGAGCCTTATGTACAGTACTTGCATATCCATATGAAATATGTTTATTAACTACATTTTCTTTCCAAGGTTTGTCAACTCTACTTTTATGAGCAGACATTGACAAATGATTGGTTAAAAACTCTTGGTAAACTTTCCAATTAAATTTCTTTTGAGTCCCAGTTGCTTGCCGTGCTTGTTTCATTAACATTGATAATCTTGCAACATATATATCTAAATTGTCTGGAGTTTCTTTTACAATATTAACTGTCTCAATAGGATTTCCCATTGGGCTTAACAATTCAACTTCATAAACCTCAATACCATCATTAGTAGTAACTTCTTTTAATGAACCAATCTTATAAACTGCTGAATTTTGTATTAACTTATAGGCATTTTCTCCAGTTCCTTTCATAACAGTCTGGTCAGCTAACATTGTTTCACCAACAATTAGTTGAGCCTTAACTCCAGGAAACACTGCTTCCCTTGCTATACTGTTCCACTTTTCAACGGTTGGATTTCCATATGCTAATATTCTACTATCCCTTTCTGCTTTATATCTCTCACTTGAGAATATCTTTTTAATGCCTTGTTTAAATTGTCCTTCAGATAAGAAATAAGCACTTCCATCATCTGACTTCATATTGACATGGGCAAATGAATCTTGCCAATTTTCAAGTCCTTCTCTGATGTTTGTTACAATTTTCAAAATTGGATTTCCACCTTTAATACGCATTACCTCTGTGAGTTCTATTTTGTTAGTAATCCTATCATCTAAAAAAACATCTGAAATAATCTCTCCAACTGGTGGCAATTGAGCACTGTCACCCAAGAATAAAACAGGAACACTCGTATTCCTAACAAGATAATCATACAAATTAGAATTAATCATAGATGCTTCATCAATTATAACAAAGTTGTAATTATTAATCTTGACTCTTTCCTTGTTAATTCTAAATGATGGAAGCAATGGGTTGAAATTTGCCAAATCCTCATCAAGTTCCATCCCTAATAATGATTGTAAGGTCAGAGCATCGGCACGACCGCTAATCATTTCACTTGCTACTTCAACTGCATTATGAGTTGGTGCGGTAATAGCAACAGCAGGTCGAACCCTGACCTTTTTATTTGCTTTCAACATATTAAGAACTTCATTCAAAATTGTAGACTTGCCTGTCCCAGCAAATCCTGCTAATGTGAAAAATCTATTTCCCACTTCTGGGTTTCTTTTGCCAATCTCTGCTGTAATCCAATCATGTACCATACCAAGTGCTTTGTCTTGTTCCACAGTTAATCTAATTCTTTTACCATCAGCAGTTGTTATTTTACTGCCATCTCCTTCTTCGTCTGGGGGCGTTGCTAATTCATCAGCTACATTATTTTTTTCAGCTTGACGTTCAACTTGCATAGAAATAACATTTTTTCTAACTTCTGGTCTAACTTGTTCTGATAAAACATTAAATACTTGATTGAATGCGGTTTCAAGAACACTGTCTTTTAGTGCAGTAATCCCAAATGCAGTTTTAATTGCTTCAAGTAATTTATTAAGTATTGATTTTTTACTTTTCGGGTCACGGATTCGACCTAATGATTGTTGGAACTCCATATCGGTATATAAACCTGCTATAAATTCCCTACCATCTTTAGTTAAATACTTATCATAAACCCTACTATTTTCAGCAACTTCAACTTTCGCAATATCCATAAGTCTGTCAATTTCAGTCTTAAAGACATTATCTTCAATATATTGTTCAGAAGTTAAGACATGCATCATCTCATGAATTGGAGTTGAGATATTTGCCTTTTTAACATCCAATAAAATCATCTTCTTAATGTCGTCACCAATCTTAACCTGAGCAGCAGTTCCTCGTTGTAATTGCCCATCTTGAGATAGGTTTTTAACTGTAAAAACATCTGTGTCTAATCTTTCTTCACTGATATTCTTTAATAGAAATTCCGCAAGGGGTTTAAGTCCACCTAATTCTTGGTCACCTAATTGTTTCTCAAGAACAGACTTGACAGTTTCTTTTGGAATGTTGGTTGTCTCATATTCATAACCACCTTTTTCTAAAGCTGATATAAACTCTGATGATATCTCTGTTTTAGGCTGTTCGTCGGGTTGAATATTCTTTGATATGGGCTTATCAGGAGTCGAGATTAACGATTCTGCGCCTTTTAATTCGGTAGGCTTACTTACCCCTACATCCTTAATAATAGTAGATTTATCCTCTATCGTAGGCTCTTTAATCTTTAAATTTTGAACCTTAGCTGACTCTATTTCAGCTTTCTTCACACTCGCTTCAATAACTTCTTCGGCTGTTGGAATTTTAGGTTGGATAGCTTCAGCAACTTGTGTTTCTTCAATAATTTCTTGGCTTAAAAAGGTTTTCTCTGCATCATCAAGACCTTTAAATTTAACAACAGGTTTTAAATCTCCCTCAAATGCTTCTGACTTCTCAACTTTAACAGTACCTTTCTTATTAAACAATGTCAATAATTCTCCAAAGACCGCCTTGTCATTCATTGCTCTATCAATGACATCTTTAGGAAGTCCTTGGTTTCTCAATTCAGTAAGAATAGCAGGTACCATAACCCTTGCCTGTGGATGGTCAATTATATCATTAATAGCCTTTTCACCACCAATCTTAACAAATTGTAATAACTTATTAGCAATAGAACTTTCGCCAGTAACATCTACTATATCACTAAGAGCCTTGTTAACATAAGTATCCTCTTTGCCAGGTTTAAGTTCAATTCCTTTAACAACTGATGTTAGAAATTCTTCTGGAGTAGATTCAATACCAGGAATATTTGCTTTAATATCTTTGACAGTTTTATCAACAAAATCCTTGCTAAGTATTTCCTCAGCAGTTTCATCTTTCTTTCCACCTTTAAATATTGATTTAATTTTAGAACCAACATCAGTTGGTAGGATTTCATCAATCTCTGAACTTCTAAAACTTCTAATGCCTCTAATTGCACCAGCACCACCAGTTACAGGAGCAAGACCATAAAACGCACTTGCAAATGCCTCTTTAGTTTCATCAGATTTAAATGCTTTCACTATTTCATGTCCAACATTGGTATTCCACTTACTCCAATCTCCACCGTAATCACGATAAACAGATTGCACAACTTCTTGTTGCATATTCTGAACAGCCTCTTCTACTGATTCAGAAATATGTGTTGCAGACACAGCAAGAGTACCCCTAAGTAATTTATTGTTTAACAATTTTCTTGAAAAACCACGTAGTAAATAACTACTTCCCGATACTTTAGAACCAGCAAGTTTCATTAATAAATCAGCTTGAGAAAATTCAACAACACCTGCACCAAGTCCGTATAATATAGATGCTTTCATTGCCATTGGAGATGCTTCTTGTGGTGTTTGACCTTGCTCGTCTACAAGATAACTCATTGCCTCATTATATTCACTGCTACCCTCAAGAGCAGATATTGCTAATAAAGATGCAACATCTGTGGATGTTTTTATAAGAAACGGAGCACTACCTCTGAACATAGTTTTAAAAAATGCTCCAGCAATAGTTCTTGTTCCTATCATGAAAGCAAGTGATGGGGCAGCATTGGCAAATCCTCTGACAATTAAATCAACAGATAACTTTGAACCCCACATTGGATTCTCTGCTTCCCAATTTAAATAAGCCTGTAAGTTTGTATCAGTTTTTACCCATTCATCAACCTTATCATTGCTCCATCCTCTTAAATCTTCTGAGAAGTTTAACCAGTCATGTTCACGAACATCGCCCATCAAACCATATGCTTTAGAAATTGTCATTGCTGCTGGGGCAAAGGTTTCAACTCCCATTGCTTTAACATTGAACCATGCTTTCCTGAAACCATCTTTTAATGTTGGGTTGTAATTACCTGGAAGGTCATCTCTTGGTCGCAACCATATTGGCAGAAAGTCTGTTGATGCTTTTGGTATTTTTTCTCTGTAATTGACATCAAAATCTGTTATTTGGTTGGCAAGTTCAGGTTTTCTTTTGATGTACATATCAGCTATTTGCTGACTACCCATATTGTTAAACAATTCTGGAGCATTGTTTCTTGCTATACCAGCAAGTTCCTTAACAGACAAACTAAGACCTTGTGAAAGTCTTGTTTTGTCATCAATGAGTTTTTGCTCGGCAAATTCAGTATCTGCTTTACGTTGTTCAATTGCTTGGGCAGTAAGGTCTATCCTGTTTTTTGTTACTGGGAATACAATTGGCATAATTAGTTAGTATTTAATGATTCATCTATTGCTTTATTAAAGTTTTTTCCAGACCCGTATTGTCCACTTATTATAAGCGCATTACTTGTAAATCCATATATCTCAAGAATTTTCTTTAAGTTATGTCTTGCCCCTTCTCTTGATTTAAATGTTGGAAATCCTCGATTCATATCAAGGGCATCAACTCTTTGCTCAATAAGGTCTATTCTTGCCAATTCATATTCTGGACTATTCTCTTTAAGATATGCTAATTCAGTTGAGCGATTACCATATTTATCCCTCAATCCAGAAAGATAATTAACAGCATCTTGAAGGTTCTTGCCGTCTGATTCTACATTTTCAATACCCTTAACTTCAATATCAATATCTTTCAACATATTTTTCATTAATGCTTTAGAATTGTTTAAGACATCAATATAAGTACCATCAGTCCAATTTGTTTTAGAAAGAGATTCGTCAAATTGTTTGCTTAACTCATAAGCCTCAGATGTTACCCAATTGACTTTTTCATCATCTTTGTCACCTTTAATAATTCCTTGTTTTTTGGTATCTATTTGAGTTGCAACTTGTGCGTTATATTCTTTTAACACTTTCTTAGCCTGTTTCTCTTGCATGCTTCCACTACCAACGTATTGACCAACGCCAACAATAGCCTCACCAAATAATCCCGATTTATATTGTTGTTCTATAAGTTGTATTTCAGCATCCTCAGCATCAAAGCCTTCAAGACCTTTTAAGAAGTCTACCATTTCAGTAGCCTGACCTTGAAGTTTTAATTTAGCATCAGCAACATTCTTTTGTTCATCAAATTGATTCAATTCTTGTAATGCTCCAGAAAAATTACCAGCTTCAATAGCATTAAATGCCTCTGTTACACTGTTAGCCATACCTGACTCCATTCCTGTAACTTTTTTACCAGCCTGTAATTGTTCAACAGCACTTTGTGGGAATAAATTTGTCAATTGTGTTTTGGTTGTGAGTTCAGCTTTAATATTTCGCATTTGATTGTCAACATTTTGTTTATCTTGAGCAGATAAATAATCTAAATCACCAAGTCTAACATCTTTTAAATCATTTAACATTTGACCCATATCGTCAGTTGCCCATTCAGCACCAGCCTTTCTACTCTCATCAAACATTACTTGAAATTCATCAATGGATTTAGTTCTTTCCCTTGCAATTCCCTGCATTGACTCAACCTTTTCACTAATTAATTTAGCAGAGGTTCCAAGGTATTTGTCACTTTCAAAACTATTTAAAGTGTCAAGAGCAAGTTTAAAATCCTCAGGATTGGATTCAGCAGAAAGACCTTGTGTGGCTTGATTTATAACATCTGAATCAAACCTTAGTTTTCTATTTTTTTCACTTTCTTTGTACCATTGATTGTCTCTCCAAATTTGCATTGAAACATTTTGTAAACTGTTTAATGCATTTGATATTGGATTATTAATATTAATTGGCATTATCCTCTTCCTCCAGTATCTCTTTGACTTCTCCAATAAGAACCTGTCCATATCCACGGTTCTCCATATTCATCATATTTTATTTCACCAGTTGTTGCCCCATCATCCCAAGCATTATTAACTAACTCATCAACTTCTTCTGGACTTTTTGGCTTTGTACTTCCATAAGTTGCTTCATCAAATGCTCCCTGTTCTCCAAGAAATCTTAATGTTTCCATTATATCAGAATAATAACCTTCCTGTATTCCACGAATATCTTGTTTTTTTCTAATATTTGAAAGGTCAAATTGATTAGATGCTGAATCAATTAACTTATCTTGTATTTGACCTTGATTGAAATTTGACGACATAGACCTAAACTGACTTGCAATTCTTTCTTTACCAATTGCCATTTCATCACGCATTCCAGATGCAGTTAAATTATATTCTTCTTTTCTAAATTCTTCCTGTGTTGGGTCATATGCTGGAATATACATTCCATATTTATCAAGAAATTCTTCTTCTGTGAATCCCTTAACATCTTCACCAAACAAAGAACCAAGTTCTCCAGGTGTCATGTTCATAATATCATTAAGAGTTGGAGCATTCTGATTTTGATTCTGACTTTGATTATCATTATTTCCAAAATCAGTATTTTGTCCAGTTGGGTCAACAATATTATTTGGATTTGGGTCAGAGTTAAACATTGAATAATTTATATCATTTTGTCCTTGTATCTGATTCTGTTGTCCCTGTATTTGATTTGGTTGAACATTTATTTCTTTTTGATAATCTCCATATGGGTCATCATTAAAAGTTGATATGAAACGTCTTTGTTTCCCATCTGATGCACCACCTAAAGTTTGTCCTGGTAATATCATAATAAGTTGCCACCTCTAATGGCTGGATTGTTAAAATTAAGCATAGTATCTCCAAAACCACCTTGATTCTTTTGCCATTCTGGAATTAAAAATTGATTATCAATTCCTGGAACTTTTGTTGAAACGATTCCTTCAGCAATTTCTTCTTTTCCACTAATACCAAGCAAGTATTCAAAATAACTTATATTACTTAAATTAGCTGCAGCCTTTTCACCACCAGACATTTTCATCCAATCAAAAAGACTTTTCTTTGCTTCGTCTCCAGCACCAAATGAAGTAGCAAAATCCATAACACTTCCACCACCTTCAAGTGTTTCTTTTAATCCTTCAACTCCACCTGCAAATGCAAAACTTGATAACGCACTAACTCCAACATTTATTACATTTGCTATATTAGAATCTCTATCAAAATCATCAAGGTCTCTGTTTATTATATCCGAATCAGATGCTCTAAACTTACCCTTACTAACTTGACTTTGTTCTGAATCCATAAGCAAATCTGCTCCAAGAGTACCGATAGTTTTTCCAATAAAACCACCTATTGGTCCAAAGGCAGAACCAGCAACTCCAAGGATTGTTCCAGCAAGTGATTTTATGCCTTCTTCTTTCTCACGGTCACTTTGTGCTTTCTCAAGTTCTCTGCGTTCTTTTATAGACTCATTAGCAACATCAATTCCTAATAATGCTTTAGTGTACGCACTCTGATATCCCATTTATTCTCCAATTATAGTTTTAATTTACTGACTTTAACCATTAATTCCTAACGATTTTTAAGTCGGTGGTTGCTCTTTAGGTTCTATTGGTTTTTCTGAAACAACCTTATCTTTTGGTTTAATTCCCAACACTAATCTTTCAAAATCCTCAATAGCACCTTGTTTTTTAGCCATATCAAACTGAAGCCTACCACGCTGTTCTTCTTTAGCTTTTATTTCAACATTAAGTTCAAACGCTTTTTTACTCAAATCTTCACGTTCTTTTTTTAATGTTTCAATTATACCTTTTTCATCAATTTCTTTCATTTTATTCTCCTATTACCATGACGCTATTGTTCTCCATGAACCATCAGCATAAATTTTAATATCATTATCAAAAGTGTTTATAACCATTCTTCCTGTCCATGCTGTGGGATTTCCTGTAATTGTTCTTAAATCTACAGTCATAATCATATCATCGTGGTCACCATCAGTAGTCCACATTGGTTGAGTGTATAGGGAAGCATGGTCTGATTGTTGAGCCCATAATTTTCCATAACCAGCAGCGTGTGTTGGTGCTGAGCCAAGTTCCTTAAGTCTTAATTGTGTTTCAAACGAAACTTCTCCTGTAAAAAATCCGCCAGCCGACTCAAAACCATTACATACAAATGTATCGTCTGTCTTAAGTTTGGTTGAAGATTGTCTATATAAGTTTACATCAGCAGCACTGCCAAAAAATAGAGTATTATTTATGTTTACATTTCCAACCGCAAAATATCCTGCCCAATTTGTAGTTGCATTTGCGGCATTTCCATAAACAGCAATATTTACACTTCCAGTACCAATAGTGGCGCACAGTGCACCGTAATTAGTTCCACCAGCTGATGTTCCAAATCCAGTAAAAGTACCTCCAGCAGTGTAATTAGCTCCCTCTGCACGACCCTCAACACCTTGAGCAGATGCTGGAGAAATACCTTTAAAATATCCCCCCCAAGTATCACTACCGCCACCGCTACTTTCTCCATGAGCATGAACACCATAAATCGTACCAACAGTAGTACCCTCTCCATGAAATTGTCCACCAACAGCATTGTATGCTCCAGTAACATATGCCATTGACTTAATTCCAGAAACTAAATTCGCAGTTGAAAATCCAGGAGTACTGCCATCAGAGATTGTTGATACTAAAGTACTAATTCCGCCAATATAATTTGTTGTTTGATTATATAATTCAGAATGAACAGTAGATACTGCATTATTACTTGTATTGTATTTATAAATAAATCCTTTTTCTCTTAATGTTATACCACTATTATTTCCACCATCCAAATTACTTCCAATACCTAAAACATTTACACCAGCAGTATCCCAAAATTCAATATTACCAGCACCAGCAGAAGTAACCAAATAAGCATCGGCTGTCTCTGTTCCTCCTATAAATAAAGAAGATGTTGAATAATCCCAATGCATAGCAGTCTTATTTGCACCTTTTAAAAAGAAATCTCCTGCGTCTGCTCCACTGTTTAGCCAATATCCCCGCCAATCGCCATTGTCATAAAATCCTAAATAATCACCACTTGCATATAATCCATTTCCACCAGTAACGGGTATTGCTGGTATTCCTAATTCTCCATTCTCGCCAATACCACCAGCCATTAATGTCCAAATCCCACCAACTACTAAATAATACATCTGATTTGTAAAATCAAAATACAATGTGCCATTAGTATAATCTGCTGGGTCAAAAGTTGGAGCAGCGGGTGCGCCATTTCCTTCTAATACTGTCCCCCAACCACTTCCGCCAGAACCACTTAAATGAACAACACTTCCATATAATCCAAACTCATTTGTTCCACCAGTTATTTCATCAAGTCTTCCAAGTCTTACAACAACATAGTCTTTATCCATAAATTTAGCATGAGTATTAAGACCATTATAAACATCAATCCACGGAACAGTAGCAGTACCACCACTATCTTGTCCATCTGAACTCATAACAATCAATCCCTGTCTTGAAACATCTGTTGTGTTCCCAGTTCTAACAAAATCCATTCCACCACTTGGCGTTCCAGCATCAACAGTAACTGTTATTTTAGCATGGTCACCGCCAACACTAATTGCTGTAACAGTTGCTTTTACTTCATATAAAGTTGATGGAGTACTCCCATCATTTGGCATTGTAAATCTTTTTGCTCTTATTAAATCATTGACCGCAAATGGTTGAAGATTTGCTGTTGAACTATTACTTTCAAATGTAAAATTCCAAGTACTTCCACCGGTGTTAATAGCACCATCTTGTTCAAGTTTTGCAACAGAACCAATTATTTGTGTTCCATTTGATGCTCTCATTTGATTGACAAGAAGTTCTTGTATTATCATTGTCTGACGAACAAATAAATTATCAACTTCATAATTTGTTTTATTATGTTGGTCTTTCCATTGAGAATATCCATAACCAGTATTAAGATTATGTTTAAATGCTCTTGATTCTATTCTGTTAGCACCAAATATCGCATTAGTTCTAATGCTATCAAACTCAACATTCTTAGATGTTCTTAATAATGGTTGGTCAAGAAATTTTCCAAAATCAAATCTCTTTCCCTTGCCCCATTCTATTCTTGGATAGTTCATCACACAATCCTATATTCTGGTAATGGTCTAATAACAATTCTAATATTCTTAATACTTAATTTTGAACTAACTCCATTAACATCAATATCCAATGCAACACTTTCTGCTAAGATTGGATTGCTTAATGTAAATACAGCAGTAGACCATTCTGCTGAAGCAGGCATTGAACCTGTTAATGTGGAACTTTCACTGAAATTTCCTATTGCAGTATTCTTAAAACTATTCTCACCATCAATTGAAATCTTTAATTTATCAGTAAGAGTTGCTCCAACCTGTTTATAATCAAATTTAATCTCATATATATATTTATAAAAACCTGGCATGTTGAAATCAATGTCCCCTGTTATTCCAGAGACTACTGTTTTAGCAATAGCATCATCTTCCCAATAATATAACTGTAATGCACCAGAACCTGTAATTCTTGTTCCCCAAACCATGCCATTATTTCTATCTGTTATAAAATTAGTAGTATATAAAGTACTGCCACTTCCCATAGCATTTGGAGAATATACCCAACCTTGTGAAGAGAATGTATAAACATAACAATGTTTAGCGTTTGAACCCTGCGAGACTCTTAATATAATTAATTGGTCTTGAGTTGGATTATAGCCAGTTGATATAGATTCTGTATAAAAAGCATCCCAATTAGTTTTGCTAATAGTTCTGTCATATTTTTCTCCAACCTTCCTCTTTAAAAGATTAACAGGTTTTCCTTCACCTGTGTATAGCCAAGTGCCAAGTCTATTAGAAAAACAGATTCCCCAAGGAGTTTCAACCGCAGCCTCCCAGCGCTTAATACCAGCATTATAAAAAGTATCTTCAACAAATTCAAATTCTCCAGAAATATTAATAATCCTCAAGGTCTTATCTTTAAACTCAAGAATCTTATCCATATATAACATCAATCTTATAATTTCTTCACCATCAGAACCAACTGTTTCTAATTTTCTATTTGCTGGAAATTTATCATATTGTCCTGGCAATGACACATAAATAGCATCTTGTTCGTATTTTTTAATACCATCTTCATTAATTCTTGTAGTATTAGCAGCATATGTTTTTCTATTTGCAACTACTGCAGTTTTCCATCTATGTCCATTTCCTGCTATGTCTATTGATTTAACATCAGCCTTATGTCCTGCTTCAAATTCATAATCATACTTATCAAGTGGTCGTTTCATATAAGAATCTGTTGAAGCAGTTGTATTTGCTGACCACCAATAATTACCAGCATCTGTCCAACCTAAGACCGATTCCTCATATGGCAATCCACCACCATCATTAATATGATAAATTCCTTGTAACAACCAATCCAATGTCCCGTATTCTCTCATGTATAATTTAATGTGACTAATTCTTAAATTGTTAGTAGTTCCTGTGTTATTATCAAGTATTGCAAGTCTAAATCTTACTTTTGAAATAATAGATTCAGACGTAGTGTTTATTGTTCCAGTTCCAACTCTAAGTAAAGATTCTTGATTTCCATCATATACATAAGATGCAGCAAATTGCCAAATCTTTTTCCATTCTGATTCAACTACCTCAGCATCATCATGTGTGTCCATTATAATTTGTAAATTTCCAGGACTTGCATCGAAGGTAGTATTTATTGTTGTTTTAACACTAAGAGTTTGAGGTTTTGTCAATGAATTGATAGTTTCATACCATTGACTTATTGATTGACCATATCTATTTCTATCAATAAACCCTTTCCATTTTATATAATTGCCAGTACTTCCATTCGCATCAGAAACTCTAATTGCACCATCTTTATAAAAAAATCTTGCAACTAACCCCGCTCCAGTTCCAGGGTCAATCCAACTATTTTGCCAAGCACCAGTCTGATATGCAAAAGCGTCTATACTTGTTCCAAGAGGGTCAGCCATTAATAACCATTCTTCTTTAGACGCACTCCCAGCAGCATTTCTATCTGTTGCAAATGTAAACAATCCACTGCCACCTGTTGATATAGACGATGTTCTTCCATTATCACCAGCTTCAAATTTATTACCAGTAAAACCCCATCCTGCTCTCTTTGCTTCAAGAGTCTCTAATACAGTTGCACCACCAAGAGTTTCTAATTTACCAAAACGGTGTATGGCAAAATTCTCCAACTCCCGAAATTGATTAATATCAATATCAGATTGGTCAGCATGGTTATTTATACCACCCTCAAAATTCTCAATTGTCCATGTTTGCTTATCAGGCATTAATTTTCACCCCTGATAATATGTTCTTTAAACTCTTCATTTAATTCTTTTTGTTCTTTATTTGCTTCTATTTGTTGTTCAACAAAATTACTTAATGTTGTATTTAATGCAGTTTGACTTATCATAAATTGAGTAAAATTGTCATCATATTTTTCTTGTCTTTCTTCTAACAAGGTATTTCTATCTGAATTAACAACAGCCTTTTCTTCAATCTTTCCCTGTGCTTTAGATTGTGCCATTAGCATTACAACTATTGTAATTAATACAGAAAATGTTAATCCTCTGTAAAGAGTATTGCCATGTCCATTTACTTTCATTATTTTACTCCATTATGTTCTATTGAATAGTGATTGCCATCATCAAATCTTCCACCCCATGTATTTCCAAGACTTTCCCAAAACAATCCAAGAGGTTTATGGGCATCAGTCCCAACCAGATATTTACCATCTTTAAATAAATTTATATCCTTTGCAAGTCCACAAAAATGATTAGAACCATCTATATGGTTCTCATGTTCGGGTGGAAAAGTAACTTCATACCCCAAAGCCTCAGCATATAAAATCAAAAGACATAAATCATGAGCAAATTTTCGTTGTTTTTTACCTAAAACACTCATTTTATTTATTACCATTCTTAGATGTTCTTAAAATACCAGCTCCAAAGTAAAATATTATTACTGCTGAAACTATCCAAAATAAAGTATCTTTTGTGCTTTCAAATACAAACGAACTCCATTCTGGATTAAAAGGATATACAACTATCGCAAACACTACAAGAAATAAATATGTTCTAATTGTGTAAATTGCAATTTCACGCCTTGCAAGATTTTGTCCTTTTGTAGTTTCAAGATATTTAAGCCAATACCCTACAAACTTACTATGTTGTACTGCTTTTTCTTGTTCAGTGTAAAAAGCCTTATCAAGCATATCAACTCCTTTATCAACAAGACTTTTCATTTTTTCTCCACTATCAAAAACATCCTTAGAACTTGATAACGGACTAAATACAAACGTTATTATTCTTTTAAATAAATTCATTTTTATACCTTTTCTCCTTATTAATTATTCCAGTATTGATTTCTATAAATATACCAAGTCATCCCAATTATAGCCACATCAAGGACTATATTAACCGCAACTGCACTAAGAATTTGTTTATTAGTATCTGCAATTTTAGGAATAACATTCATTTCCTTCTCATAAACTTCTGCGAAGATGTCCGGTTTATATTGAGCTAAAACATCCTCCAAATTCGTTTTATAAACAAACGACCTTTCTTGTCCCTCACAAGTATCAACTCCAATAGTTAATGCTAATAAGAAAACGATAAATATTACAACTTTATATATGTATTTTTTGTTCATTAATAAACCTCCTTCCATGTATCTCCAATATTAATTTGAATACCAACAACCTCTTTCCAGGAGTCGCCAATGTTAATTTGTGCTCCACTCACTTCTTTCCAAACATCGCCAATGTTAATTTGCATAAGAACTGGTGGCTCATATAAAGCATACAAAGCATTAAGGGTACTGGTGAAAATATTATAAGGGTCATGTTCACCCCAAGGGTCTTTTAAGCTGGCAGTGGTGATTTCTTGTATATATCTTTTTCCACCTACCGAACTTTGGTCAATCCTTTTCGCTGTTAATGCTGTGTTGTCTAATTGCACTGCTATCCAATAAATGGTGTTAGCAGATAAAACAATGTTTAAACCAGTAGACCTTTTCCATCCCTCAGTAGTGCCATCTTGATTTGTCAAATCTGAACCCACTATATTTTGCGGTTCATCATCTCCTGCATCGTGGTCATATATTGCCACTTCATAATTTAGAGATTCATCAGAAGCATTGCTTGAATACCACCCTATTTCTGTAATTGTTATTTCAAAATCAGGGATAGTTACTTTCTGTGCAAATGCCTGTCTGTCAAGAACATCGGCAGTTCCTGTGGGGTCAGCAGTTGGTGCGGTTGTTACAAGCCCACCACTAACTCCCTCAACAACCTGAGAATACCCAATAGCCAATAAAAACAATAATATGATTGTTATATTCTTCATTATGGTGTATACTGTATATATAGAGTTCCTCTAACAAAACCACTTGCTGTTGGTGGAGTAGCATCTGTTCCGTGTAATATCATTGGCACATACTCAGAATCATTAGTATTATTATCATTTGTAACTATGAAATCAGCAGCAGTTAATTCTCCAGAAGTTGAATCGTTACCATTGTTTATTAAATAATCAGAATGAGCCTGAGTATTGTCCGCAGCATGTGTTGCATTTGCTTCCTGTGATGTTACTTGAGCAGCAGTAGCATATCCCGATTGAGTATTGTCTGATGCTCTATAATTTATTTCTTGAGTAGCCAATGACAAACCTGCAGCTGTTGCATTAGCATTTAAAGTTACTGCATTATGTCCACCGCCTAAAGTTTCAATTTTATCTCTAATAGCGTTTTTAGTTGCTGCCTCTAAATTACTATCCCAAGATGTTGCATTATAAGCTGTATCATCAGTACCAACATTGTCAACATTTTCTAAACTTAAATCTGTTTTTGTTTCAGTAATAGTTCTAACTGCATAAGTATCATCTGCAGTTAATTTAATAAATGATGCTGATATGAATGGCAAGGCAGATATACTTGTCAAAGCACCATCTAAAGATTGATATATTGAAGCAAGTCCACTTCCACCAATAGTAATATCATTTGTTACTTCTAAGTCTGCAAACCAACCCTTTACTATTCGTGCTCCAGTTTCTCCAAGTGAACCTATGTTTGTAAGATTAAAACCACCAAATGCTTGATTCCCTGAAAATGCTCTCGTTCCTGCAGCTAAAATATAATTAGCCTCTGTGTATTCAACCGCAACACCAGCCCCATCGAATCCCGCAAAAGTTGAAGCTGTGCCTGTATGCCCTGCTGATGTCCAAGCAAGTGTTGACAAATCATTATGACCAGTTACCGCAGCATTCGCAAATAAATGTTCAAAAGCTGATGATATAGTTGCTGTGTTTGCTGATTTTTGAAATGTAAATCTCGCAACTAAGAATCCTGTCTCACTAACTCTACTTGGTAATGAAGAACTTGGAGTATCCTCATTATCAGCCTGTCCCTCAGTAGAAAATTGAGCACGACCATATACCATAATAATATGGTCATCAGGCTCTACCCAAAAGAACAAATTAGCCCATTTATTATTACCCATTGTAGTCAGTGTACCAGCATTGTCATATTGTTCATTTGGCCACTGTGAAGCAACAGCATCTTCTTGTCCTGACGCTGAATATGTAAAATATGTATCTGCTCCTGATGTATTAAAAGTTGTAATTACATAAGTTGTTCTACCCCACTCCAACTCCCCAGCTGTCATTGTTACATCCCGATTGGCGTCTCCAGACTGACCAAAAATTAAACCTCCAAGCCTATTGTTTCGTTCAATCCCATGAACATGTCGCATAAATCTACCAGCAGCACCTATGCTTTCTTGAAGACGAACTCCAAGACTAAACACATGTATAATAGAACCACCCTCATCAGTAACTATGCCAATTTGAATTTTATCAGGTGTTTCTAAAAATTCATTTGTGCTTAAAGTAATAACACCACTATCATCAACATAGACGTATTGTGTTGTATTGTCTGCAACCGCTATTGTAGACGAGGCACTCCACTTAAAAGATTGTAATTCTGCATTTTCGTCATTTGTTGTTCTAATAAATCCCGAACCTGCTGCAACATTAAGAGTTCCCGCTCCACCATCAGTCAATTCACCACCTAAAAAAAATCCAGACGAACCAGTGTTGTCAATATATTCTTGTAATTGGTCTACTGTTGGAGAACCTCCACCTGTCACAATTGGAAGAGTTGAACTTATTTGGTCGGTGGAATTATCAGTGCCAGAAACATCAACATCAATAGCAATTCTAAAATCTGATGCACTTAACCAATCAAAAGTGTTATTTGTATTTGCTCTACCAAAGGTTATTGCACTTGGATTTGTTTTTATAAATATGT
>SDBT01004037.1_pt1 | contig 25057 bp, 21 predicted proteins | sample 2277101 | NCBI WGS metagenome assembly SDBT01 (sample SAMN10404973, study PRJNA504765) | marine sediment metagenome | isolation source: marine sediment core GS10_PC15, 103 cmbsf | place: Arctic Ocean: Southern Knipovich Ridge | collected 2010 | reverse complement strand
AGGGCATACTTTGTTAGAGGCAATCAAAGGCATGAAGAAATTAGGGGCAAAGAAAGTAACATGCTTTGCTGTTCATGGAATATTGGTTGAGAATGCTTTGGAAAAACTAAAAAAAGCAGGAGCAACTGTTATTACAACAAATACAATTCAAAATAAAGCTGCTAAGATTGATATTAGTGGGTTAATTGTTAGGGCTTTGAAATAGTTTAATAACTCTTTCCCCAGTAAACCATATATTTTGCTTGCTTACCACATTGCACGCATTTGCCTGTAACCAGTTTCTGGTTGAAAGGAATGCATCTAGAACTAACTCCTCCTGTTTTGTCTTTGATTAAGTCTTCGCATTCTTCTTCGCCGCAGAATAAGGCTTTTACTAATTTTTTATTCTCAATTGCTTTCTTGAACTCATCTATGTTTTTGACTTCAACTAGATTGTCTTCTAATAACTTCTTTGATTTTTTATATAAAGTAGTGTGAATTGATTCTAATGTTTTCTTTACTTTTTCATTTATATCTTTGAGCTTGACAAATTCTTTCTTTAATGTGTCTCTTCTTACTAAAACAACCTGGTTTTTTTCTATATCCTTTGGCCCAATCTCAATCCTTATTGGAACTCCTTTAAGCTCATACTGATTGAATTTCCATCCTGCTGAATATTCTTCTCTATCGTCTAATTCAATGGAGTAATCTTTTAGTTTTTCTTTGATCTCTTTGGCTTTTTTGAGTACTTTATCTTTGGAGTCTTTGAATAATATTGGAACAATTGCAATCTGTAAGGGTGCTAGTTTTGGAGGCAACACTAAACCATTATCATCACCATGTACCATTAACATTACTCCGATCATTCTTGTTGTTATAGCCCATGTATTCTGCCAGACATACTGTTCTTTTTCATTTTTGTCTAGGTATTTAATATCGAATGCTTTTGCAAAGTTTTGTCCATCGTAATGTGAGTCAGGGCCTTGAATTGCTCTGCCGTTTGGCAGGAATAATTCAATAGATAGTGTATATTCTGCACCTGCAAACTTTTCCTTTTCTGTTTTTCTTCCTTTTATGCCGTAAAGAGCAAGATAATCTTTTAGGATTTCTTCATACATATCTAATATTTCATAGACCTCTTTTTCTGCCTCTTCTTTTGTAGCAAAAACAGTGTGGCCTTCATTCCATAAGAATTCTCTTGTTCTTAGGAAAGGAACAGGATGCTTGAATTCCCATCTTACAACATTGTTCCATTGGTTTATTTTCAATGGCAAGTCTCTCCATGACCTTATCCACTTCTTGTAGCTTTCATACATTATTGTTTCTGATGTTGGCCTTATTGCTAAGCGTTCATCTAGTTTAGAATCTCCAGCATGTGTCACCCATGCAACTTCTGGTGAAAAGCCTTTAATATGTGCCTGTTCTTTTTTTAAGAGTTTTTCAGGGATAAGCAAAGGAAAATAAGCGTTTTTAACACCCATCTTTTTTATTCTTTTATCTACAGCTTCCACAATCTTCTCCCAGATAGAATAAGCATATGGCCTAAAGACTATGCAGCCAGAAACATCTGTGTAGTCTGCTAATTCTGATTTTTGGATTACCTCAGTGTACCAGGTAGATATATCTTCTGATTTTTTTACTGATAAGCCCATGGATTCTTTTTCCTTCTTCATCTTAATAGAACAAGATTTTCACTCTTAATAATAACCTTTCCTTTTTTGCCTTTGATTTTGTTTAATTCTTTGGATGAGTAATCTGTAATGCCTTTTGCAAAATCATTTACTTCTACAATATCCTTTTTTTCAAAATCTCCTGTTACTTTGTCAAGACCTATGGCTAATAAACTACATTTCCCTTTTAGTAAAACATCTTTAGCGCATCTATTGATGATTATTTTTCCTTTTGATTTTGAAAGTTTTATCCATCTTTCTTTGTTGCTGAGCTTTTCTTTGGCCATGAATACTGTCCCTTCTTTTCGGTTGATGGCTTTGTTTAGTATTCCTTTTTTTCTTCCGTTGCATATGACCATATTAAAACCAGAGTCCATAGCTATCTTTGCTGCTTTTATTTTTGCTGCCATACCACCTATTGCAAATAAGCTTCCTGATTTTCCAGCTGCTCTTTCGATGTCTTTTGTTATATTCCTAACTACCTTGATTAGTTTAGCATCCTTGTTTGTTTTTGGGTTTTTATCATATAAGCCATCTATATCGGATAACATAATTAATAAGTCAGCATTTGTTTTACTTGCCACCACAGCAGATAATTTATCATTATCCCCAAATGTGGCTCCGATTTCATCTACACTTATTGGATCGTTTTCATTAATGATCGGGATTACCCCTAATTCCAGCAATTTATCAATTGCATTTCTTAGATTAAGGTAACGTTTTCTGTTTGAGAAGTCTTCATATGTTAATAATATCTGAGCAACTTTAATTCCATATTTAGAAAACGCATCATGATAAGCTTTCATTACTGTGCTTTGGCCAATTGCTGCTAATGCCTGTTTTGTTTCTATGTCTCTTGATTTTTTAACATTTAATTCCATGCAGCCAGCACCTATTGCACCTGAAGTAACAATCAGAATTTCTTTTCCTTGTTTTTTAAGGTCAGCTATTTGTTTAGCAAGCTGACTAATAAAATTAATGTTTAATCCGCACAATTTCCCTGTTAACAGGTTTGTGCCTATCTTTATTACTATTCTTTTGTTTTTCATCTTATCTTTCTATGTGTAAACCTCTTACCTCCACTTACAAAATCGTCTACAATATGCCCGTTTCCTATCAGGATATATTTATAGGTAGTTAGGCCTTCTAATCCAACTGGGCCGCGGGCATGAATCTTGTTTGTTGAGATGCCTACTTCTGCTCCTAAGCCGTATCTATAGCCATCTGAAAATCTTGTTGAAGCGTTTATAATTACAGAGCCTGAATCAACAAAGGAAATGAATTTTTTTGAGGTTTCTTTGTTTTCTGTGACAATTGCGTCTGTATGGCCTGAGCCATATTTATTGATGTGCCAGATTGCTTCATTAACATCTTTTACTGCTTTTATTGATATTATTAAGCCAGTGTATTCTGTTGACCAGTCTTTCTCAGCTGCTTTTTTTATCTTTTTATCTTTTATTTTGTTGGATTTAATGATTTTTAGTGTTTCATTATCTCCTCTAATCTCTACATCATTTTCTAGATATTTCTTTACAATTAATGGAATGAATTTTTTTGCTATTGATTTGTTCACTAATAATGTTTCCATTGCGTTGCATACTGCAGGATACTGACATTTTGCATCAAAAGCTATTTTTACAGCTTTGTTAATATCTGCATCTTTATCTATGTAAACATGGCATATTCCTTCTGAATGGCCTAACACAGGGATTCTTGTGTTTTGCTGTATGTATTTTACTAATTTGTTTGAGCCTCTTGGAATTAGCAAATCAATAAAGTCATCCATTTTTAGGATTTGTTTAATTTGCTCTCTTGTTTCCAGTAGTTGCACTGCATTTACAGGCATTCCTTTGTTGTCTTTGATTGAGCTTCTGATTATTTCTACTAGGACTTTGTTTGTATTAGATGCTTCTGAGCCTCCTTTTAATAAAACAGCATTTCCTGACTTTATGGCTAGGGCTGAGATCTGAACAACAACTTCTGGGCGGGATTCGAAAATGCAGCATATTACTCCGATTGGAACTGTTATTTTTTTTAGGATTAAATCTTTGCTTAGTTCTGTTTTTGCTAAGAGTTTGCCAACAGGATCTTCTAGTTTTGCTACACTTCTTACCATGGTTGACATTTCTTTTATTTTTCTCTTATCAACTGTTAGCCTCTTTAATAAGGCAGGAGAGATTTTGTTCTTGTTTTTAGCTACATCCTTTTTGTTTGCTGCTATTATTCTATTTGCATTTTCTTCTATATCTTCAGCTAGTTCAAACAAAACAAATTTCTTTGCTTCCTTATCTATTGTGGCTAACTGCAGTGCAGCTTCTTTTGCATTTTCACATTGTTCTAAGCTTTTTATTTTTTTACTCATTTTATCCTATCTAGTTGTACTTCAATATCTTTTTGTGGTTGGAGCGGAAAAATCTATTTAGTTCTGCCATATTGGGGAGGTTAAAAAGTGTTTAGCTTGCTAAACACTTTTACCTAGCTCCTTGCTTCTTTTAGTAGCTTTTTCTATTGTTTTTATGATTATGTCTTTGTAATTTGAGCTTTCTAATATTTCTCTTCCTGCAACAGTTGTTCCTCCAGGAGAGGAGACTATTTTAATTAATTCTTCAGGTGTCATTCCAGATTCCTGCAATAATTTTGCAGTTCCTTTAAAGGTTTGTAATGCTAGTTCTGTTGCTATGTCTTTGTTTAATCCTTGTTTCTTTCCTGCTTCAACAAATGCTTCTATTAATCTTGCAACAAATGCAGGTCCTGAGCCAGATAAACCAGTAACTGCATCTAGTAACTCTTCTTTTAGATAGAATGCTTTGCCAGCTGAGTTTAACAGTTCTTCAACTATTTTGATATCATTATCTTTGCATTTTTTTCCTACTGCAAAGCCTGCTGCCATTTCTCCAACTAGGCAAGGTGTGTTTGGCATTACTCTTACAACTCTTGCTTTTTTAAGTTTGTTTTCTAGGTGTTTTAGTTTAACACCTGCTGCAATAGATATTATTAGTTTGTTTGTATCCTTAATTTCATTGAGAACAGAATCAATAACCTGGGGTTTAACTGCTAGAAATATGATATCTGAGCTTTTAAGAACTTCTTTGTTGCCCCTTGTTGTAGTTATCTTTGCTTGCGCTTTTACAAAATTAAGCCTTTCTTTGTTTATGTCAGAAACAGTTATGGAGCTAGCTAACTTGGCTTTTTTTATGGCTTTAATCAAAGCAAAAGCCATATTCCCTGCTCCTATAAATCCTATTTTGTATTTCATAGTGTAAAACCCTAAATCAGAATTATATGTCCTTTTATATAAATTTTTGGATATTTTAGAGTTAGCACTAGAAAAATCTTCACTGACCCGGAAAATAACCAACTCTTTCCATTTTAATTATAGAAATCTTAATTTATTTATAAAGTTAACTGCGTTTACTTTCTCTTAGCACTATCTTATCAATTAATGAAATCTTTTTAATTATTTGTAGTTACAATTAATAGGCCTCACAGACACAACTTTTTTATAATAAGAGATTCTAAGGAGGTTAAAAGAGGTGAAAGATGGTAAACAGGCAGATTCTTAATTATATTAAACTTAATCTACAAAGGGGGATGTCAATAGAACAGATAAGACAAGGTCTGCTTGCAAGAGGATGGCCTACTTACAGAGTAAATGAAGCAATAAATTATGTTGGTGTACAATCACCTGTAACTCAATCATCTCCTGCTTTATCACTAGGAAAAAACAAGCCTAGGAAATTAATAATATATGCGGTTGTAATAGTTTTTATTATCGGAGGAGTTTTTGCTTTTTTAAGTATTAGGGGAAGGTGTGAAGAAAACCAGTATTTCGAGGAGGGGGTATGTGTAGATTATACTTGTGTAAAGGATTCAGACTGTAATGATAATAATTTAGATACTATTGATACATGCATTAATCCTGGAATGTTGGATGCCACATGTAAGCATGAATTAATTGTTTGTGCTGAATGCCAGTATCTGAAAAGAGGAACCTGCAAGGATTCTGTTTGTTGTACTGATTTAGATTGTAATGATTCTAATTCAAGCACTACTGATATATGCATTGATCCTGGTACAGATAAATCTTATTGTCAAAACAATCCCCCTATAGGGTGCGAATCCTGTCAATACCTAGAAGGAGATGTATGCAAGAACTATACATGCTGCGTAGATTCTGATTGTAATGATCTTAATTCAAGCACTACTGATATATGCCTTAATCCTGGGCTTTTGAATTCTACATGCAAGAATGAATTACTTGTTTGCGGTGAATGTGGGTATTTTGATGGAATTATGTGCAAGAATTATACGTGCTGTGCAGATTTGGATTGTAATGATATTAATTCAAGCACTAATGACACATGCGTTAATGCTGGACTTTTGAATGCTTCATGTAAGAATGAATTAATTGTTTGCCCTGAATGTTACTATTTGAGGAATGGAAGGTGTAGGAATTCTACATGCTGTACAGATTTGCATTGTAATGATTTCAATACAAATACGAATGATACTTGTGTTAATCCTGGAACAGAGGATGCTGAATGCCAGAATACCATCTTGGTTGAAGGTGCATGTCAAACAGTTCTCGATTGTAATGATTCTAATGCTTGTACAATAGATACTTGTTCTGGTACTCCAAAAGTATGTTCTAATGAGGCAATAATAGAATGTGTTTTAGGGGATGGGTGTTGCCCATCAGAGTGTACATACTATCGTTTGGGAACATATCCTCTTGTCCTGGATGATGATTGTGAAATTCCTCAACAGGAGAATGAACCATTAACATTTAATGCAACTTATAGCGCCAGCTCCAGTAATCCGCATACTGTTGTTTTGTTCCAGAATTTTGATTATGATGAAGCTGATGATGAAAACCACGGAATTACTGTAACGCGTGCTGAGTTGTCAGAAGGTGATGTGTTTACCCAAGATTCTGTTGGAGAGGATGACGAGATCTTGTTAGTGAATGTTATGGAGGTTGGTGGTGGGGGAATAAGTGAACAAATAATTACTGCAGACATTGATGGAGGAAGTGTTGATATATACCTTCCATCAGAAGATCCTGTTGCCGTAACTGGCCACAGTTATTATGTTGCACTTGATGGCTCAACATATTACCAAGCTTTTGGAGGTAGTGGAAATTTTGTACCTCCTGATGAAGCTTTCATGGCGCTTAATTTGGCAAGAGGAGCAGGTTAATAAGGAGTTCATTTTTCTTTAAATTCAATATTCTTATCAACTATTTCATTTCTTAGATTCTTGTTAAACAATCTTTTTTCTATTTCCTCTATTCCTATGATTGTTTCTTTTACCATAGGATTAGGCATAGTAAGTTATTATATTAAATTAATGTTATCATTTTAACAAATTATCAGAATGATAAAGTGAGCCTACGAGGAGTCGAACCCCGATTAACCGGTCCGAAGCCGGTTGTGCTATCCATTACACCATAGGCCCTTAAGTAGGTGTTTTTATTGCTAACTATATAAAATTTAGCAAAAAAATGAAAAAAATCGAGGGCTCCCCCCCTAACATAAATGTTGAGGTATCCACCACTCCGATTTTTAAACTTGAGAGAAAAAATCTCTCAAATAAGAAAAAAATAAAATTTAAACTTTTTTCAGGCTGATTTCAATTATAGAAACTCTAACGTCCCGGCCTTCTTTGTTTTTAAACTCTTCAGAGTCTATTTTGATGTCGCCTATATTTATCTGGCCAGGTAGAAATCTCTTTGAGGTTACTTCTGCAACATCAACTGCTCTAGAAATAAATTTTCCCCTAGCTTTTATTATCACTTCTGGTGCGTTTTGTGTTGTAAAATGCATTACTACACCAGTTACATAGTTCATAAACGGCTTTCCACCAATAAAGATATTGTTGTCATCTGCCATTTTTTGTACCTCCCCTTAATCTTTGTTATTTTCGTATTTACTTAAAATCTATTGTCAAATAGTAATATTTTTTTGTATTTAAAGCTATCGCTAATTTTCCAATAGGAGAGAAACGAACTCTTTGTTTTCTATAAGTCCATAGGAGCCTTGCTTACAGCTTTCTTCACTGAATTCCTGAACATTGTCTTTTTGTTTATCTTTATTGTAAATCAAAAAAGGAACTGGATCTGAAACATGGGCTCTTAATTTAACAGGTGTTGGATGGTCTGGTAGGATAGCAATTTTTATGTCTTCTTTTATGTTATTAAGTTTATTTAATACTCTCCCTAATAACATTTTGTCAAAGTCTTCTATGCATTTTATCTTTAATTTTAGATTACCTTCATGGCCTGCTTCATCGGGTGCTTCAACATGAACATAGACTAAATCATGTTTTTGCAGAGCTTTGATACAAGCATCTGCTTTTCCTTCATAGTTTGTATCATACAATCCTGTTGCTCCTTTTACATTAATCACATCAAATCCAGCATAAATTCCAATACCTTTAATTAGGTCAACTGCAGATATAACTGCTCCTTTTTTATTGTAAAGTTCCTCGAATGTTTTCATGTCTGGCTTTTTTCCTGGAGACCAGGGCCATATTAGGTTTGCAGGCTCTTTTCCTTGTTTGAGCCTTTTAATATTAACAGGATGATTTTCTAATATTGCTTTAGAGTCAGAAATTAACTTGTTTAGCAAAGCTGCTGTTTTTTCTCCTTTTTTTGAGCTGGCTTTTGGAAGCAGATTATTGATTTCTTCTCCAGGGTGATCATGAGGTGGAGCACATTCAACATCTTCATTGTAGTCTTCTTTAAGTACAAGTAAATGCCTGTAGCTTACACCTGGATAGAATTTGATTTTATCATTTCCTAGTTTTTGCTCTATTGCTTTGATTAGTTCAGCTCCTTCTTTACTAGATATATAGCCTGCAGAGTGGCTTTTTAGTTTATTATTTTCAACACAAAGGGTGTTGCATCTAAAGGCAACATCATTTTTGTCTAATTTAATGCCCATTGCAGCTGCTTCTAAAACACCACGGCCATGGAAATGGATTAATGGATCATAACCGAATACAGAAAGGTTTGCAACAGCAGAGCCTTTGTTAAAGTTTTTTGGTATTGTTCTAAATAAGCCGCATTTTCCTTTCTTGGCCAAGCTATCAATATTCGGCTTTTTAGCTACCATTAATGGTGTTTTTCCCTTTAGTTCTTTAATAGGGTAGTCTGCTGCTCCGTCCACTATAAATATTATGTATTTCATTATTTTGTTAGTTTTAGAACATTCTTTATAAATCTTTGTCGAAAATTATAATGTCCCATAATAATCACGTCTTGATACCACTTTATAATAGAAATATTTAAATAAATGGGACTAATACCTTAATTAAAAAATAAGAATTTGGGGGATGATATAAAATGGATAAAAAAATTAATGTGTTTATACATGGAATGGGGGTAATGGGAAAGGATTTCTTTAGGGCTGTTGAAGAATTTGGGAATGATAAAATTAGGATTGTCGGAGTGGATGATCCTCATCCGGTGGCTTCTACAGCTGCATTAGCGTATGGCTTAAATTTTGATAGTGTGTATCGTAATTTTAGAAGGTTTGTTGTAGGGGCAGATTCGCTCCCTGTTTCTTCAGATGAAGAGATTGTTGAATATGATAAAGGGAAAGCTCCTAGTGTAGGGCATGTTAGATTTAAGGATGCAAAAACTGATGAGGAAAGAGCTGTCCCACTCTTTAAGACTATGGATCCTAAGGAGTTACCTTATGAGGAATTAGGAGTTGATTTGGTTTATGATGCATCTGGAAAAAATCTTACTAAGGTATTAGCAAATGCGCATTTAGTTGGTGGAGCGGAACTGGTTCACCTTAGTGCACCACCTAAAGATGAGGAGATACAACCCATCATAATGAGTGTAAATGACAATTTAGTTAACTTTGATGGGACAAGCATTTACTCGGGCGGATCATGTACTACAACCTGTTTATCTACCTTAATTGATCAGTTACATAAAACGTATGGGATTGAAAAAGGATTGATGACAACAGTCCATTCATATACAAATGACCAATCAACTCATGATGGTTGGAATAAAAGTCCTGAAAGGGGAAGGGCAGCAGCTGTTGGTTATAAAACTTCAACAACTGGAGCAACAGAAACACTGGGAAAAGTCATACCAGATTTAGCTGGGAAACTGGATGGATTGGCTATCAGAGATACGCATGAAGCAGTCTCGGCTGTAGACACAGTTTTAGTTTTGCAAAATAACGTAACTGCAAAAGAGCTCAACGCTTTCTATGAAAAAGTAGCAGCTGGAGAATATGGTGAAGATTTAATAGGGAGGCTAGGGGTTACTGAAGAAAAAGTAACATCAACTGACCTAATAGGGAACCCACATTCTGCTTTGGTAGAATTCGGAAGCACACATGTTGTAGGTGGTAATCTAGTGAAATTGATTGCACATTATGATAATGTAAGGATGTTTACATTAAGACAGGTAGAATTTATAGAACAAAAAGCCCATCCTTATATTAATAGGGGATGATAAATCTCAAATAACTTTATTTTTTTATTTTCTTTTTAAATTTCTCATAATTATTTTCAATAACTTCAAAACTTTCTTCTTTGTTATCTAACTGCGCTAAACTTTCAGGGACTTTTGGTTCTATATCTAGTAATTTCTTGATTTCTTCTGGGAATTTAGCAGGATCTGCTGTTTCCAGGCTTACGATTAATCCTTTTAGGTTAGCTTTCTTAAGAGCAGCAAAACCAACTGCTCCATGGGGCTCTAACATAATGTTATGTTTTTTACAAGCTTTTTTTATTGTTTCATTAACCTCTTTATCGTTAATTGAAAAGCTTACAAAATCATTTTTTAATCTTTCCATGTCTGGTTTTTCTTTTAGAACTCCCTTCTTAATTACCTTACCTTGTTCATCTCTTTCATCCAACAACCACCCACCATATAAGTCAATTAATCTAGCTAGATTACTTGGGTTGCCAACGTTCATTGCGTTTGAGCTGCATTTTTTTGATGGTACAACTGGCTTATAAACTCCTTTCTTTAGGAAATTAGGGAATTCATCATTTTCATTTACAGCTACAATAAATTTTTCAATTGGCAGGCCCATTTCTTTTGCCAGAATACCGCCTATTAGATTGCCAAAGTTTCCTGATGGCACACAAAATATAATCTTGTCTTTAGCTAATCTTGAATAGGCATATATATAGTAAACTATCTGAGGCATTAATCTACCAAAATTGATAGAGTTTGCTGAAGTTAGATTTAATTTTTTTAAATCAGGATCATTAAATGCTCTTTTAACTAAAGCCTGACAATCATCGAATGTTCCTTTTATTGCTATAGCTTTTACGTTCTTTCCTAGTGTTGTCATTTGTTTTCTTTGTCTGCCTGTGACTTCTTTTTCTGGAAATAGAACTATTACGCTGGTATTCTCCATCCCATAAAAAGCATCTGCCATAGCTCCTCCTGTATCACCAGAGGTTGCGACTAGGACAGTTAGGCTTTTATTTTCTTTTTTAGCGAAATATTCCATTAATCTTGCCATTAACCTAGCTGCAAAGTCCTTGAAAGAAGCAGTTGGACCTTGGTCTAGGCGCATTATGTAAAGGCTGTCTTCAACTTTTTCTATAGGAATATCAAAATTATAAGCTTCTTTTGTTAGCTTTTTTAATTCAGAGTCTTCTATTTCATCCTGTATGAATTTTTTAGCTATTTCAAAAGCAATTTCATGATATTTTTTATTCTTGAAGGAATCAATTTCCTGTTTTGTTAGTTTTGGAATTAGATTAGGCATATATAAACCGTAATCAGGAGCCTGGCCTTTTAGAAGTGCATCTTTAAAACTAACTAAATCTGCTTTCCTATTTGTGCTTCTGAATAGTATTTTTTGCATATTAGTAAAGAAATAGTCTTATTTTAAAAAATTATTGGTTTAACATAACTCAACTAACAGCTTAGCACCTACTTTAGAAGTCATATTATTAACATCTTTTTTTGGATTAATCTCAACTAAGTCATATGCTTTTAGGTTTTTCAGTTTTTTTAACCTGTGTAGGAAAAATAATAATTCCCTTGTTGTTAATCCTCCTGGTTCAATATAGCCTGTGCCAGGAGCAAAAGCCGGGTCTAGAACATCAATGTCAATGCTAATGTATAAGTCTTTAAAATTCTTTGCAATTGACATTATTGATTCTGATACTTCATGAATACCTTCTGAGGCTACCTCTTTCATTGGGAAGAATCTTATCTTATTTTCCTTAATAAATTCTATTTCGTTTTTGTGCCAGTTTCTTGTTCCTATCAGGATGATATTTTCTTTTTTGATTATGTTTTGATTGACTAAAACACACAATAAATCTTCCTGTGAAGGAGGCATAAAATCATTCTCTGCATCTGGATGTGCGTCAAATATTATTATTCCAGGGTTTTTAGGGTAAATTTCTGAAAATGCCTTTACTAAAGGATATGTTATAGAATGATCTCCTCCTAGGAATAATGGCTTTGAGGTTTCTTTTAGTGTTTCTTTGGCTTTAGAGTAGATGTTTTTGTTTGTTTCTTCAATATTGCTTTGTACAACTTTGACTTCATCTTGGTCAAATGTTGGCAGGCTGCCATCTTCCGATAAGAATAATTCCTTTGTTTGTTTTATTATTAAATCTGGTGCTAACTCTGAACCAGTTGCCTTTCCTAGGCCGCCCTGCGAGGAAGGTATTTTGATTACTTTCATACAAGTAGAAGTTGTTTATCCTTATTTAAAGATTATTGTTTAGAAGTTAATATCCTTTTTTCCTTAACTTTTTCAACTTTAATGCTTCAATCTCTTTTTCATCTACTATCTCACCAACCAACTCTTCAAGAACATCTTCTAATGTAACTAGTCCTTCAAGTTTATGGGCTTCGTTTATGGCAATTGCCATATGTACGTTTTTAGATAAAAATTGTTTAAGCAAGAAATCTATTTTACTTGTTTTTAGTATATAGAAGGTATGTTTTCGAATTTTTCTTAAAGGGATATTTGTTTTTTTATGCACATAACACTTTAAGATGTCATTTTTGTTTATTACTCCGATTATATTTTCAGGGTCTTTTCTGTAGATTGGGATTCTGGTGTGGGTAGTTTTTAAGATTAAGGGCATGGTATCTTTTAGTTTTCTTTCTGCTTCTAGACTGAATATTTTTTTCTTGGGTACCATTATGTCCCCGACTTCTATATCATCGAATTTGAACACATTTTTTATCAAGGCTTCTTCTATTTTTTTAATGGCCCCCACATCTTCTCCTAACTCAACAATGGTTTTTATTTCAGCTTCTGTTACAACAGGCTGTTTTTTCCTGTGCAAGCCAAAGAGCTTCATGAAGAATAGGGCAATACCATCAAAGATTATAACTAGCGGGTAAAGTATTATACTCAGAGTCCAGATTGGCCTTGCAACCAGTAAGGCAAATCTTCTGTTATGGTATGTTGCAAAGCTTTTTGGTGTTATTTCTCCAAAAACTAAGAGCAGGAATGTCATAATTCCTATTGCATAACTGACAGCATTATTTTTGAAGATGTCTATTGCAATCAGTGTTGCAAGAGCAGATGCACTTACATTAGCAAGGTTGTTGCAGATTAAAATAGTAATTAACAATCTTTTTGGGTCGTCTTTTAATTTTTTTAATGTTCTGGCTCCTGGCTTGTTCTGCTTCACCATATGCCTTGTCCTTAATCTTGAAATAGACACAAGTGCTGTTTCAGAGCCTGAAAAGAAGGCTGATAATAACAACAGTATTGCAAGCAATATGATTTTGTATAATATCTCCATTTTACATTTTCTCCAAAACACGAAAAAATCCTTTGGATTTTTTGTGCACGAACAAATTCCTTTGGAATTTCTTGTGTCCCAGAAAAACCGAAGGTTTTTCTAAGGATCCCAAAAAAATCACATTTTTTTTAGGACGTCAATACCTAGTAAGGATAAACCATTTTCTAAAACTTTCCTTACACAGTCTATTAATAATAATCTTACACTTTTTATATTTTTCTCTGCTTTTAAAACAGGGCAGGCATTGTAAAATATAGAAAAGGCAGAACTTAAACTATACATGTAGGTTGTAATTAGGTGAGGTCTTAGTTGTTCTGTTGCTTGTTTGACTATATTTGGGAAATTTCCCAATGATTTTATTAATCCTATCTCTTCCTTTTGTTTTAATAGGCTGAAGTCAATATCTTCATCTATTTTTTTCTTGTGCTTTTTCATTATTGAGCAGATTCTTGCATAGGCGTATTGTAGATAGGGTCCTGAATCACCCTCGAAGTTTAATGCCTGTTCCCAGTTAAACATAACATTTTTTTCAGGACTTACTTTTAGGATGGCATATTTTATTGCCCCGTATGCAATCTTCTTTGCATTTTCTTCTGTAAAACTGCCATGTCTAGTTTTAATTTCTTTCTTTGCTTTTTCTAAGGCTTCTTTCATAAAATCTTCTAATAGAACTACAGTGCCTTTTCTTGTGGACATCTTTCCTTCCCGGAGTAACACAAAGGAATAATGAACTGTTTTAGGTGGTTTCTGCTTCAATAAGGTTAAAGCAGCTTTGATTTGTTGGTGATACAGCTTTTGGTCTTCCCCTAAAATTAATATATTTTCATCCTTTTTCTTATCAATATGATATGCTAAATCCCTTAATGGGTAGAGAGAAGTTCCATCTGCTCTTGTTAGAACCAGATAAGGGGCTTTCATTGCAAGCTTAAATTCTTCCTGGTTGAGGACTTTTCTTCCTTCTTCATCTGTAAATAGCTTCCCTGTTTTTTGTAATTTCTTTAGTATCTCATCTGTTTTTTTAGACCATAAATAATCAGATTCATAGTCGAATTTGTCATATTTTATATTTAAGTCGGAAAGGAGCTTTGTCTGTCCTTTGATGCAAATGTCTACGATTTTTTTGAACTGGTTTTTTATTTTTTTATCGTTTTTTTCTAATTTATTTAATAACTCAAAAACCTTTTTTTCTAATTCTGGTTTTTCTTTTAGTTTTTTGTTTATTTTTACATATATCTTCAGTAAATCATTAAATGTTGGTTTTTTACCTTCTGCACCTAAGACAAGCATTGCTATTTGTTTTCCAACGTCATTTACAAAGTAGTGGGTTTCTACTTTGTAGTTTTGGAATTTCAATATTCTGACAATGGAGTCTCCAATTAAAGCGTTTCTTGCTCTGCCTACATGAGGGGAAGCGTTTGGATTTACTGATGTGTGCTCTACAAGGATCTTTTTGTTTTTTCCTAGGCTTGAAGAACCATAATTTTTGTTTTTAATTATGTCTTTTAGGATATCTTTAGATAAATCCTCTTTATTTACAAAGAAATTCAGGTAAGGGCCTTTTACTTCAATTTTGTTTATTGTTGCAGAAAGAGGTATTTTTTTAGCCAGATCCTGTGCAATCTCTGAGGGATTTTTTTTGAAAACCTTTGCTAATGGAAAACATGGAAAAGCATAATCTCCTAATTCAGGGTCTGGAGGAATTTCTAGATTAATCTCTTTTTGTTTTGTCTCTTTTTTTAATACTTTTATTATTTCTTCTTTTGATTTGTCCATATTCTAAGAATAATGAGATACTTACTTATTAAAGCTTTCCCTTGACTTCTTTATAAGCTTCCCTGAATGTTTTTCCTTTCTTAACTAGTTCATACACTTTCTTAGTTGCATATAACTCTTTAGTCATGGCATTCCTGCATTTTTCTTTGTTTACTTTTAAATTATTAATTACCAAATCCATTATTTTTAGGCAGTCTTTTGTTGTTTCTATCCCTTTCATTAATGGTTCTTTAGTAAGCTGTAAATCACGATTATATCCCGAAGGTAGATTGCTTATTAGATTCTTCAATTGAAATTCATATCCTAGGACAATCGAATATTTTGCCCTTACTAACTCCAAAACATCTGGGTTCTTTTTTTGAGGCATTATAGAGCTGCCTGTTGTTAATTCTTCTGGAATTTCGAAAAATCCAAATTCCTGCATTGAAAATAGTATTATGTCAGAAGCCATTTTGTTTAGTGTGTACATTATATTGACCATAGCATTGAGTATTATGGCTTCATGTTTTCCACGTGAATTCTGAACATAGAGCGAATTCTTGTAGTTGTCCTTAAAATTTAATTCGTTTTTTGTGATGTCTTTATCAATATCTAATGGGATCCCATAACCAGCTGCTGTTCCTAATGGGTTTTTGTTAATAATATCTGAAGCATTTTTCAATAATTTCAGGTCATCTTCAATACTTTCAATAAAACTACCAGCCCATAACTTTACTGAAGAGGGCATTGCTTTCTGCATATGAGTATAGCCAGGTAGGCAGACATTATCTTTCCCTAATTTCTTTAAAGAAACTATTAATTCCTCTATTGATTCTGAAATTACCTTTATTTCTTCTTTTTCATATAATTTCATGGCAGCTACAACCTGGTCATTTCTTGAGCGTGCTGTATGTATTTTCTTGCCCATATTACTTAGTTTTTTGGTTAAATGGTTTTCAATGGCTGTGTGGCAATCTTCATCTTGAAGTTTAATCTGGAATTTATTCTTTTTATCTAATTCAATTATGTTTTTTAGTTCATTTTCCAGTTTTTTTTGCTCTTCTTTTGTTAATATTCCTATTTTCTTTAACATCTTAGAATGTGCTATTGAAGCTATGCAATCATACTTCAATAGTTCTTTATCTAGCAGATAATCATTCCCTACTGTGAATTTTTCAATTTCCTTGTTTGCAGTACCCTGCCAAATCTTTGCCATACTGACAATAGAAGTTTGCTTATTTATAAAGATATCGACCTAAATAGAACAAGTTGGACAAAGATGTTTAATTTTGGACATTACCCTTTCTGTGTTTAATTAAATCTTTGATTGTATATATGTTGAGTTTATGTTTTTCAGCAAATTTCTCTAAATCTGGCAATTTAGCCATGGAGCCATCATCATTCATGATTTCTGCAATAATTGCAGCAGGATAGAGTTCAGCTAATTTACATAACTCAACAGCTGCTTCTGTATGGCCTTGTCTTTCTAAGACTCCATTTTCAGCTGCTCTTAACGGGAACATGTGGCCTGGTCGAGCTAAATCTTCGGGTTTTGCATCTTGGTCGAGTAATGTTTTTATCGTTTCTAACCTGTCATGGACACTCATTCCGGTTGTGGTGTTTTTTTTGGCATCTATAGAAACAGTAAAGGGAGTGTTTAGTTTGTCTGTGTTGTTTGTAACCATTATAGGGATATTTAGTTTATCTAATCTTTTTCCATCAATAGGGACACACATTAAGCCACCTGCCCATTGAATAATACGATTTAGTTTGGAGGGTGTTGCTTTTTCTGCAGCTAGAACTAAGTCACCTTCGTTTTCTCGATTTTCATCATCCACAATAATTATGAAGTCTCCTCTTTGTAGTTGTTTGATTGCGTATTCTATTTTTCCGAACATAGAGAATAAGAAAAGAGATTTTATTTAAAAAAGTATATGTTCTGCTTACCTGATTATAGGTAGCCTTCAATCAGCATATCCTTTCCAACCTTTTTATAATCTATATTCTTAAGGTTAATGGATTTATCTACTTTTTTAATACCTAAATCACCTATTGCACCTAATCCTTTACCAATCATCTTTGGAGAGATAAAGAAGAGTATTTTATCGACTATGCCTGACCTTAGTGCTTCTGCGTTTAGCTCTGCTCCGCCTTCTATCATTATAGATGTTATTTCTAGTTTTCCTAGCTCTTTCATTAGCGCCTTTAAATCGATCATCCCTCTTTTTTGGTTTATTATAATGACTTTAGCTCCTTTTTGTTGCAATTGTTTTACCTTTTTCTTGTTTGCTTTCTTTGTTGTGGCTACTATGAGCTTTGTTGGTTCGTTTTTGACAATTTTTGAGTTTAAGGGTATTTTTAACTTGCTGTCAACTACAATCTTTATTGGGTTTCTTCCTTTTGTTAGCCTTACTGTTAATTCTGGGTTGTCTTTTAGGACAGTGTTTATGCCAACCATGACAGCATCAAGTTCTGCTCTTAACTGGTGGACAAGTTTTCTTGCTTCCCTTCCTGTAATATATCTGCTATCACCTGTTCTTGTGGCGATTTTTCCATCAAGAGACATAGCTGCTTTAACAAGGACAAAGGGCTTTTTTGTTTTGATATATTTTATGTAGGTTTCGTTTAGTTTTTTACATTCGTTCCCCAGTATTCCTATCCTGGTTTTTAGGCCCCTGAACTTTAGTTCATTGTAACCATTGATTACAGGGTTAGGGTCTTTCATCCCGATTACGACTTCTCTGATTCCTGCTTCGACAATTTTTTCTGTACATGGGGGAGTTCTGCCCCAATGAGAGCAGGGTTCTAGGGTAACATACATTAATCCATCTTTTGCTTTTTTTCCTGCTTCTTTCAGAGCAGATACTTCAGCGTGAGCTTCTCCGCACTTCCTGTGCCAGCCTCGGCCTGCAATCCTGCCTCTTTTAACTATTAAAGAGCCAACAAGAGGATTAGGAGAAACAGAACCTTTGCCTTTTTCTGCTAATTTCAAAGCTAATTCCATGTATTTTTTGTGAGATATAATAAATTACCACCCTTATTAGATGAAAAAGAATGAAGAGGTTTTATTTAAACGCTTCTATTTCTTTAACCTTTTAGAACTAGCTTTAAGCCTTAAGGCATTCAATTTAATAAAGCCTTTGGCATCTTTTTGGTCATATCCACCCTGTGTGTCCATGCTGGCGATCTTTTCATCATATAACGATTCAGAAGATTCACGGCCTTCTATTATTACGTTGCCTTTATAGAGTTTTAGGTAGACCTTTCCTGAAATATTTTCTTGGGCCTTGTCCATTAGTGTCTTAAGTAGTTCAAACTCTGGGGCATACCAGAATCCATTATAGATTAATGTAGAGAATTTAGGAATTAAGCTATCACGAATTAGCTTTACTTCTTTGTCCATTGTTAGGCCTTCTATGTCCAGGTGGGCTTTATGCAGCACAGTTCCAGCTGGTGTTTCATATATTCCACGGGATTTCATCCCTATAAAGCGATTTTCTACTACATCTGCCCTCCCAATGCCATTAGCTCCTGCGATTTTGTTTAGGTAAAGGAATAATTTTAGAGAATCTGTTTCTGTAACTTTGTTTGTTTTGTCAACTACTTTAATTGGAACACCATCTTCGAATTCAATTGTTATCTTAGTTGATTTGTCAGGTGCTTTTTCTGGTGAAACTGTCATTTCAAAATATTCTTCAGGTAATGTTTTTTTTGTATCTTCAAGCATTCCTGCTTCATAGCTGATATGCATTAAGTTGGGGTCTGTGCTATATGGTGCTTTTTTTGTTGCGCTTACAGCAATATTATGTTTTTTTGCATAATTAATCATATCTGTTCTTCCTTTGAATTGGTTTAAGAATTCTGCATCTTTCCATGGAGAGATTATCTTAACATTGGGCATTAATATCAGATAGGTTAGCTCAAAACGTACCTGGTCATTTCCTTTTCCTGTAGCGCCATGGGATACAATGTTTGTTTTTTCTTTCTTAGCAATTTCTATTTGTTTTTTTGCAATCAAAGGCCTTGCTAAGGATGTTCCAAGTAAGTACTTTCCTTCATAAATAGCATTTGCCTTTATTGCAGTGAATATAAACTCCTCTACGAATTCCTTTTTTAGATCTTCAATATAAACCTTAGAAACACCTATTTTCAGGGCTTTTTGTTTAGTTACATTAAAGTCTTCATTCTGGCCAACATCTGCTATATATACAACTACTTCATAGCCTTTATTTAATAGCCATTTGAGTATTACAGATGTATCTAATCCTCCTGAATATGCTAATATTACTTTTTGTTTTGTCATGGTGTTCTGTAAATTTGATGGACTTATAAAGATATCGACTTATATGGAACAAAATAGACATAAATGTTTATTTTTGGACATTACCCTCTCTTCTGCTCTTCTGGCTTTTCTTTCTTCAAGAAAAGCTCTTTTTTATAGGCATTGTCAAGCTTCTCTTCATAGCCTTCTACTGCTTTTTTGACTTCTTTTGCTTTTTGTGTAGCTTTTGTTTTGCTTTCTGTTTCAAAGCTTGATTCCAGTGACTGCATTTTAGACAAAGCCTGTTGAGATATCTTTGCAAATTTACTGCCTTCTGCATATTCTAGTTTTTCAACCTGTTTCTCAAGTACTTGTTCCTGCCCCCTAATTCTGGCTTTGTAGTATTGTATGTTCTTCATGGTTATATTATTCAGGCTTGAAGCGATTTTAGGTAGGAATGCCCTGACATCTCTTAGGTCTTTTCTCATTCTGAATATGGTTTTTCTTTGTAGAATGAACAACTGTTTTTGAGGTACTAAAACAATTTTTGAGGTGTATTCTGCAAAACTGTATATGTTGATGAAGAATGAAGCGAATTTTAGTTCTTTCATTCTTTCAATAATGTCATTGACTTCTCTTGCTCTTTTTTCATGTATTCCTGCAATTAATGGTATGCAGGAAACCCTTAATATGAAAGACAATAGGAAAATATATTTAAGTGGGCTTAATATATCCATGAATGGGATGTTTTGATTGTTTTTTATTAGGATAGCTATGAATCCACCTATAATTGGGCCCAAGGCAGAGCTGATACCCGTCAAGGATGAAAAAGATGAGAGGTAATAAGCATCGTATTTTCTTGGGGCTGACTTGAATAAGACCTGACTAATTGCTATGTCTACTCCTGCATATGAGATTGCACTTATTATGAATATTAAAGGTATAAGGAGATAGTTGTTCTTATTGACAAAAAACATTGCTAGAGGGACAAAACCTGTGACAGTGGCCGATATTGTTAGAGTTGGCCTTGCACCGAATTTATCTGCAATTTTCCTCCATAGATTTAAGCCGTAGATTTTTGCTAATCTGTCAATGACAAGGAAGCCAGATACTAAAAATAAACTTAAGGATAGGTCATCCAGCATGAAAACAAGAAAGAAAGGTGCTGCCAAGTTGATTGAGAAAGCCCATGGCAACCCAAAATATAAGAGTGGCCTGAAATTCGCATCTTTGAATGGAAGGCTTAATCTTTTTAAAAATATTTTTGGGTTGATGGCTTTGATTTTTCTCTTTTTTTCTGGGATACTCTTTAGATGGAGGAGTCCAATTAGCCCGATAATTGTGGCGAAAAGGAAAAGGAATCCGTATGTTCTTATTCCAGGGAATCTATCAATTGCGTAAGAGCCAGCAAGGTACGCTACTATACCACCTGCACTTGCATACATGTTTCTTTTTCCCAGGAATCTGGTTAGCCTTCTTATAGGGACTAAGTCCTTAAACCAGCTTAGTAGTGAAAGATTTCCTATGGCAATGAACATGTTTGATATAATCAATACAATTGTGAAGAGTAGTATGGGATTTTCTTTTACAAGCCCGAAAGCTATAAGCACCGTGATAAGGCATAGAAACCTGCCAAAAAAAAGGCTTACAAGTGTTGTCCCTTTTTTTGTTCCTGTTGCCTCTAGTATAAAAGCAGAAACTAACTGAAGCAGGTTAGTGAAAAGAGGTATAGCAAGCAGGATACCTAACTGCAGGTTATTAGCTCCTAGGGCTAACCCAAAACCAACAAGAAAAATACCATTTAGTAATGTTGTGTTAGCAAAAGATAGCGCTCCTTCTGCGTATAGTCTGTTCTTTAATTCACTGAAACTACTTTTTAATGCAACTGGCATAATTTTAATATGGTTATTCTAACTTAAAAAGGTTTCGGAAGAAATTTTTTAAATCAAACTTTCTTTCTCATTGAAATTAAACATTATGTTCATGTTCTGTACTGCCTGGCCTGATGCACCTTTTATGAGATTGTCAATTACTGCTATTATGACTAATTGATTGTTTTCATCTATTTCAAAGCCGCCAATATGGCAGAAATTAGTTTTTTGTATGTCTTTGATCTCTGGTATTTTATTTTTTATTATTTTTACAAATGGTTGCTCCTTGTAGAAATCTTCGAATAGCTTGATGATTTCTTCCTTTTTTGTATTTTTCTTTAGTAAAATGTGAGCAGTGCACATCATTCCCTGGAAAGCATCAATTACATGTGGTGTGAAGCTTAGCTTTGTTTTTATGAATTGCTCCATCTCATATTTATGGCGGTGAGCAGTTAACTTGTATGCAACAATATTCTCTTTTATAGAATTATCATTATCTTTTGCATACACAGACTCTTTTCCTGCTCCACTATAGCCTGATTTACAGTCAAAAACAATGTATTTTGCTAGTTTTTGAATTGGTAAGGTGCTTAGTAAGCAGACAGTTGCATAACAACCAGGATTAGCAATTATTTTTGCCTTCTTTATTTTTTCTTTTTGTATTTCTGGCAATCCATAAACAGCTTTTTTATTTCCTTTTTCATCTAAGTGCTTTGTTTTATAGACTTCTTCATATTTTTGTATTTTTTTGAAGCGGTAATCTGCAGATAAGTCAATTATTTTCTTGCATTTTATTTTTGGTATTATTTCAAAAGCAGTTGTATGAGGGACTGCTAAGAAGATGCAGTCTAGCTTCATCTTGTTGATTTCTTCGATAGAATAATTTGTGAATGTTTCTTCACCATCAAAATCTGGATAGAGATCTTTTACTTTTTTTCCATCATAGCTTTTGCTATTCAAAACTTTAAGTTCTAGTTCAGGGTGTTTCTTGAGCAGTTTAACTAATTCATATCCTGTATACCCTGATGCTCCTATTATTCCTGCTTTTAACATTCTTTTATTACCTCATCTAAAATCTTAGTACATTCATCAACTTCCTTTTTTGTTATAATTAAAGGAGGCAAAAACCTTATGATATTTTCAGTTGCATTATTTATTAATAATCCTTTTTCCAGGCATTTATCTACGATTTCTTTTGCTTTGTTTTGTTTTAACTCAACACCAATCATCAATCCTTTCCCTTTGACTTTTTTTATTATGTTATGTTTTAATTTACCTAATTCTTTCATAAAATAATTTCCAACTTTTTCTGCGTTTTCCATTAAATTATTTTCTTCAATGTAATCTATTGTTGCTAATGCTGCAGCACAGCATAGATTATTTCCTCCAAATGTTGAGGCATGATTGCCTTTGTCAAAATCAATTCCTTTTTTTGCTATGCAGACTCCAATTGGTAAACCATTAGCCAATCCTTTTGCTAGGGTTACAATATCTGGTTTTATATTTTCATGGAGATAGGCAAAGAATTTTCCTGTACGTCCGTTTCCTGACTGTACTTCATCAACAATCAATAGGATATTATTTTTGTTACATAGCTCTTCAACCTTTTTAAGATAACCTTTGTCAGGGACAATAATTCCTGCTTCTCCCTGTATTGGTTCTATGATAACAGCTGCTGTGTCTTTTGTTATAGCTTTTTCCAATGCTTTGATGTCATTATATTTAACGAATTTAACGTTTGGAGATAATGGTTCGAATGGTTTTTTGTATTTTGCTTTCCATGTTGCAGCTAAACTAGCAGTAGTTCTTCCATGGAATGAGCCTTCAAAAGCAATAAATTCTTTCTTTTTTGTGACTTTTTTTGTTAATTTAATTGCAGCTTCGTTTGCTTCTGTTCCTGAATTGCAGAAAAAGCATTTTTCTAAGCCAGATAGTTTTGATAGTTTTTCTGCTAACTTTACCTGAGGTTCTGTGTAATAGAGATTACTAACCTGAACCAATTTTTTTGCTTGTTCAGATATAGCTTTTGCAATTTCTTTGTTTCCATGGCCGCATGGAACACATGCTATACCACTAATAAAATCAAGATATTTCTTCCCTTCTTTACAGTAGACATAGGGGCCTATTCCATGGTCTAGTACAATTGGGAATCTTCCATATGTTTGCATTATGTGCTGTTTTTCCAGTTGTTTTATTTTTTCAATTTCCATTTTTAACAATCTCTGTTCCAATACCTTTATCTGTGAATATTTCTAATAATAAACTGTGCTTTATTGTGCCATCTATAAGGTGGGCTTTTGCTACTTTGTTTTCAACTGCTTCTATACAAGCTTCTACTTTTGGTATCATTCCTTTGTTGATTATTCCTTTAGCTATTTTTTTCTTTGCATCATCTATGCTTAAGTGCGAGATTAGTTTTTTATTCTCTAAAACACCTGCAACATTTGTCATAACTGTTAGTTTTTCTGCTTTTAGTGCAACTGCAATTGATGAAGCAGCATTATCCGCATTGATGTTGTAGGTTTTTCCTTCACTTCCAATACCTAATGGTGATATTACAGGTATACTACCTTGATTTATTACATCAATTATCTTCCCTATTTTTATTCCTGTAATATTTCCAACATTACCCAGCTCTTTGTTTTTTTGCTTTACCAGGATTATGTTATCTTTTCCATGCAAACCTTTTGCTTTTCCTCCTGACTTTTTGATTAACGAAACTATTTTTTTTCTTATATCTTCATAGACTTCTTCTATGAGCTTAACTGTTTTTTCATCTGTCACACGCAAGCCATTTACGAAATTTGATTTAAGGCCCTGTTTTTCCATTGCAGAGCTTATTGAAGGTCCTCCTCCATGGACAACTACTGGTTTCATGCCAATATGCTGCAGTAAAACAATATCCTTGATTTCTGCTGTTTCCAGTTCTGCAGTTATGTTTCTTCCATACTTGATTACCACAATCTTGCCATGATATTTTTTTATATAAGGCAGGGCTTCAATCAATACCTCTGCTTTGTTTTCTATATTTTCCATTTTTAGGTGTGATAGTGTGCGTTTATTTTTACATACTTATATGTTAAATCACAGCCCCATGCTGTTGCTTTTGAGCTTCCTTTGTTTAGGTTTACCAAAATATCCACTTTTTTCTTATTCAATGTTTTCTTTATCTTTTTCTTGTTTTTATTCAATCCTTTTCCTTTTGAAACTATCTTGATATTGTTAATGAAGATATCAATTTTTTCTTGGTTAAAAGGAACATCTGCATATCCAGCTGCACACATGATTCTTCCCCAATTGACATCTTTTCCAAAAATCATGCATTTAACTAAGTTTGAGGTTACGATTGATTTTGCAATCTTTTTTGCATCTTCTTCTGTCTTTGCGTTTTTTACTGTTGTTTCAATTAGTTTTGTTGCTCCTTCTCCATCAGTAGCTATTTTCTTTGCTAATTCCTTACAGATGAAGTTTAATGCAGACTGAAATTTCTTTTCTTCTATTTTTCCTGCTTCTCCATTTGCCATAAGCATTACCATATCTGATGTAGAGGTGTCCATATCTACAGAGAGCATGTTGAATGAGTTGTCTACTGCTTTTTTTAACATGGTTTTTAGTTTTGATGATGGGAAATCAGCATCTGTGAAGATAAAACAGAGCATTGTGGCCATGTTTGGATGGATCATCCCTGCTCCTTTTGCCATTGCTCCAATTATTATATTGCCTGTTTTAACAGCAATTTCTTTTTTTACAGTGTCTGTTGT
>SDBT01004036.1_pt1 | contig 25061 bp, 21 predicted proteins | sample 2277101 | NCBI WGS metagenome assembly SDBT01 (sample SAMN10404973, study PRJNA504765) | marine sediment metagenome | isolation source: marine sediment core GS10_PC15, 103 cmbsf | place: Arctic Ocean: Southern Knipovich Ridge | collected 2010 | reverse complement strand
GGGTTTGGTGGTCTCGCTCTTCTCGTCTGTCATGATTCCGCTCTCCTGTCCGGCTGATGCCGCCACGCTCGCAGAGCTGTCGGCGTCGGCTCCGAGGTCCACAAAACTGATCTCGCCCAGCGTCGCCTTGCGGACGACGTTCAAGGGCCCTTGATGCTCCCGGCCGTTGACCAGCACGGCCTGGTTGTCCTTGACGAACTCGAACTGCTCCACGGCCGCCCCGATCGAGGCCTGCCAGGGGAAGCCGTTGCGGGCATCGGCGACCACCTCCCGGGCGACTTGGCCCGTGCACGAGATCACGCCGGCGGCGAGGAGCTTGCCGTCGGCCACGCGGATGCTTTCTGCGTGTCCGACCCGGGCGCCGTGAGCCTCCCGAACCGGAACGTTCTGACGCGGGATCGCGAGCCCTGCCAGGTCCAGCACGACGGGGTAGCGCCACCCGGCGATCCGCATGGGCCCGCCGGTGTAGGCGATCATGCTGAAGCGCGGCAGGCGGGGCTCCCCGTCTTGCCCTGAACCTGTCGAGGGGTCGCCTGCCGCCAAGTCGATGTCGATCGCGGCCGTCAGCTCCAGTTGCCTTGTCTCTGTCATCTCTGACTCCTGCCACCAACCCTTCGGGCGGCCAAAAGAAAAGGCCGTGCGGGTGTGTGGCCCCACACGGCCTTTGGTTCTCTTGGCGTCCGCGGCGGGGATCAGCCGCCGCGCCACCCAGTCGGGTTGTCTATCTTGAAACTACGGCTTCTTGTGCCTACCTCAAAGCGGAATCCGACGATCCATGAAGATCGTTACGCATATGGACCTGCGGCCCTATTGTCCCGCCGGAGCATCGAGCAGCACCTGAGTCAGTTGGCGGATTTCCGCGACTGCCATCTGCTTCTCGGCTCGCTTCGTTGCGATCTGCTGCTTCACATACTTCACCATCTGCGTCCTCTCTTCTTCACTGTTCGGCAGCTTCCCGAACACCTCTGCGCGCTTCATGAAGTTGCAGGTCTTGCAGGCGATGGCCATGTTGACTTCTCTGTCCACCTTCTGCTTCGACTGCGGGTAGATGTGGTCCGCTTGCCAGGAATCGTAGTCGTCAACCGAAGCCAGAAGGTCCCGGCCGCAGTACTCGCACTTGAAACCTGCCCTGATTCCCCAGTCGATCTGTTCAGCACTGAAGTGGTGATCCTTCATCAGCTTGTGCCGCGCTTCCGTAGATGTCATAGCGGATACTCCCTGTCTGCGGCGGTTCTTGCCCCCTCGGCCGAAGATCAGACGGTTTACACGGCGCGATCCTAGAGGGCAGGAAGGAGTCGAGCAAGCCGTTGCCGTCGGAACCGACAACGGATGATCATGTAGCGCCATGCTCGTCTTCATCTTTGTCTTCCGTGTCTTCCTGCGGATCCGCCGCCGGTGCGGTCTGCGCGACGCTCAAACCCAGTTCCTTCATCAGGGCCACTTCTTTCGCCCGCTGGCGGAGTTCCGTCTCCCAGTCCTTGCCCTGACGGGCGTACTCGGCGGCCAGGGTGGTGGTGTTGCTGGTCAGCCGGGCCGCCTGGGCCTTGGCCTCCTTGGCCGGGTCCACGTGCTCGTGGCCGTCCCAGAACCACTGGTGCGGGAATTCCTCGATGTCCCCAAGCCCGAGGACCTTGACGGCCTCGGCCAGCCAGGCGTCCAGGATGCGATCCAGCACGACCGTCTCCAGGTGGCTCTGCTCCACGCGGATGCTCTTGAAGTAGGTCTGGTGATCCAGCCGCCCGGAGGCATAGTTGTAGCCCGAGGAATTGCAGGCGGCGATGTTGTAGGGCATGTTCAGGCAGCGGGCGATCTCGTTGAGGATCTCCCGCTTGAACATGTCGTAGGTGGTGGCCGGCTGCTCGGCCCGGACCTGCGAGGGCTCCCAGCCCTCGGGACCGAAGATGGCCATGTTCGGCTCGAACTCCATCGTGGCCATCGGCTCAACCTCGGCCGCCTCGCCGCCGGCCGGGGCGTTGGTCTTCATGAAGATGGCGATGTTGGCGGCACTTTCGGCCGCCGCGATCACCGCCAGCGTGTACCGCCGGAGCTGGGCGAACAGCGGCAGCGCCGGCAGGATGTCGGGAATGCCCCGGTGCTGGCCCGGCCGGTCGGCCCGGAACCAGTGGATCATCGACTCGGACGGGACGCGGTCGTACTTCATGCCCAGCGTCGCCTGCCTGCTCTCTGGGTGCTGCTTCAGGACGTGGTACTCGGTGGGGTTGCCGAACTCGTCCAGGACGATGCCATCTACGGCCGCTTTCTTCGCCGGCGACCTGTCGGGCCTGCCCGCCGTATCCCCGCGGTCGAAGGCGGGCGTGGCCACCTGGTCCGCTTCGATCAGCCGGAGGTCCAGCTTCACGGCCGAATCGAGCTCATCATTGGAGAAGAGCACCGCGAAGGCTTCGCCATCCTGCGCCCGGGCCACGCGCATCGTGCGGAGCTTCTCGGCCAGGCCGATCGCCTTCGCCCATGCGAGGAACTCTGTTTCGATCTGGCGGTCCACCTCGCCATCGCCGGTGAGCATCTGGAGGCGCGGCCCCGTGCCGGTCACGTCATTGGCCAGCGTCAGGACGATGCCCCGGGCATAGGAGTTGTTGGCAACCTCGTACCGGGCCCGGCTGCGGAGGATCCGCCGAACCTCCGGGTTGACTGCGGCGTCGGCCGACAGGTAATCCGCATTGGCCCAGTGCCGGCGATTGTCAGGCGTAGTCTGGGCGGAGTCGAACTTCGCGCGCAGGCGAGTCACCACGCCCGTTCGCTTCCTCCGTCTTGACCACGGCCACAGTCGCATGTCCGCAGGACTCCTTCGGAGCCTACACCGTTCCCGGCGGGATGATCTTCACCCGCGTGAAGGCCTTGGCCGGGCTCTTCGAGGCCGCGTCCTTGCCCGCCAAGTACTTGTCCGCCTCGATCTGGTCGGCCAGCGAGTGCTGATCGACGCTGCCGGAGTCACCGCTGGCCCGCTTGGGGCCTGAGGCGTTCTCGCGGATCGTGTTGTCCAGTTCGTCTGCCATCGGTTTCCTCTCGTCCCAAGAAAAAAGCCCCACCTCCACACCTGATCAGGTGAAGGTGGGGCTTCAGTTTCGCCTGCCTACCTGCGGAGAGCAGGCAGGTCTCCGAAGACTCAGGCCTGGCCGGGCCTGTCCCTTGGGTTATATTCGCTTGTCGAGTTTCAGCCTACACGTCCGGACAACAAGGACAAAGGGATTTCCGGACAACACCGCAAATCATTACGGATGTAGACATGCAGGGGGGGACCGGGCTAACGTTGTGGGTCACTGGCTTCGTGTGACGCGCAGCGGCACGCGAAGTCCAGTGCACCCAATGGTTGGGGCTGCCCTATTGATTGAAGCCACCAGTGAGAGCCTTCTCAATAAGGCCTGGTTCTATACATAGGTCCAACAGCGTGTGGGCGACGACCGCAGGCCACACGTTGCCTCTCCAGAGAACGACCAATCCGAATGTGAACCCCAAAGCAGTTGTCCACAGCATGCCCCACGGTCCCCAGAAACAATGAGCCAAACCAAAAGCGATCGATGCGATGACGAGCTTGGATGTCTTTCGCCCGCCAGCTGCAGCGACTATCCAGAAGAGGAAGCCGCGATACAGAAACTCCTCACAGAATCCGGCACTCAACGTTGCCGGTACCGAGGCCAGCTTGGCACCATTAAAGGTGAACATTCGTGCCAGGACACAACGTCAAACAAGGCGTACGCCCCAACCCACAGAGCTCCAAGGCCAACCCCGGTCGCGATGTCTGAACCAAGGGCACTGCTTCGCGTAGAGTAGAGTTCCGCGAATGCTGCCTTCTTCCGGTGCATCCACCACCAGAGAGCAACCGCTCCCCAAAGTGCTGGCGGAAGACCAATGAACATCCCTTTGATCATGACCTCGGACGTGGGTGGTCCTTGGTGTCCAGTACGGGCGTACCACATGCCGATGTAGCATCCCGAAGTGAACCAGTAAAACAGCAGTGGCCCCAACAGGGTTGCCACCACCCACAGTGCCGCGCGTTTCTTGCTCATCTTCATTTCAGTCATCATGGGCCCCAGCATATAATAGACAGTGTTGTCCCCGCCTATTTACAGGGCGCGGCTCATGTTTGCCAAGCTACTACCTCAGTAGGCCGGGCACCCGCCTGCCTACCCCTTCGGGGCAGGAGCCGTCGGTGAAGCCGGCGTTGCTCGCGAAAGTGGTTCTGTTACCTTTAGCCCTGCCGTCTTGCGCTCCGGGTGCAACGGGCCTGCCTCCGGCAGGCCGCGCTTGCAGGCCCTACCGGCTCCAAGCAAAGTCGTCTCGGCCTTGGTAGAGCTAGGCGGAAGGCGGACGATACCCTTGGACGTGCAAGCGTTCGACGATGTTGAGGCAGTGAACGTTTGTGGAATCCTTTGCAAGCCCCATATTTGCGTACTCCCAGCCGCCGTCTGTGCCACCCTCCAGCAGAAACAACCAGGCCAAACGACTCAAGCCCGTGGCGTCCAACTGGTCGGCGATTCGTTCCATATGAGCGCGAACGCTAGCTAGATACACTCCTCGCCGAGCTCGCGGTATAAGTTCTTTGTGGGCATCGACGTACTGACAAAGCTGCAAAGCGACATCTCGGACAAGTTCAGAATCTGAGGGATCAGCGTCTACGGCGCTGACAAGACAAGCAACCTGTGTGGCTTCGTCGCCTTCGGATCCTGAGAAGTCGGCACGCTCCAACCACACCTCCTTTTCATACGGGGTTTCCTCAACGGCGCGCCGGAGGGCATAGGATATACCTTCCGGCGACATGCCGGCCTTGATTCGGAACTTGCCAACCCACCGCCACGCTTGCGGCCACAGCTCGGCAACCCGCGCCATCAATCCATCTCGCCGACAAGCTGCCTCCTCTGTCATTTCTTCGGTTCCGGCAAAGCAACCATCCAGGAAGGCGGAAATGACAGCATCGCCTGTCTTCGATGCAATGTCTGCTGCCTTCAGTGTGCCGAATTCACGGAGAAGGTGAAGGTCTTCCTCGATCACAAGACGATCTGGGTCGCCCTCCAGCTTCTTCTTTGCGAAAAGTCTGGCGAGCTCGGGAGCAGCGTAGCAGTACTGACCATCCGACATTTCGTGCCTATTGACAAGCGACAGGTTCGAACACTCATCGATGCCCGCTTCAACGTCAATTGAACGCTGGCCAGTGACAACCAGAAGCGCCAGTTCCGGAATCACAGACCGCCAGCCCGCGACGGTCAGGAATACCCATCGCCCACTGGGAGAGAGCTTATTGAAAGATCGTTCAAATACGGCGCCGAGCAAGTCGCTGCGTCTCGGCACAAGAGACTTGAGCGGCACCCAGCGTCGGTCTTTTGCGATTTCCCCAACCAACACGCGCATGACATAAGCATGACCTTCCGTGTACTCAAAGATCTCTTCGATTGCGGCGTCCGTAACGATATTGTCCACTCCCAGCGATATCGAGGTCTGTCGAAGCAACTCCTTCGCTTCGTCGTACTCCATACCGCCTATCTCGATAGGGTAATCGCCTTTGAAAGCTCTCTCGCGACTTGTAATCAGAACCTTGTTAGGAATATGCGTGTGCGTGTCCAGGAACTTGTGTAGTCCTCTGGGGTCATCAAGAGTTTCAAAATTGTCGAATACGATGCAAATGCCCGTGCTTCCAGCCGCACTTGGGTTCTGGAGTAGTTCTGCAAATGCGTCTGCTGTAGTTCCTATGCCAAGCAAGTTGCCGACCAGTTTACAGACGGCCTCGAGATCTGCGACGGCACGCCGTACAGCAGACGGACCACCTGCACGCAATTCAAGGTCTCGAGCGCTGAGCCAAAAAATGCAATCGAACGGTGGACTGTGAAGCTGAGAAAGCGAATGCACTGCCCATAGAGCGAGGCTCGTCTTGCCGATTCCGCCCCGGCCGTGTAGCGTTATGATCGGATGATTCGTGTCCATCAAGCGCTTCAGTAGTTCCTCCTGAAGTGTTGGGCGTTCCACATACTCAGGAGGGCACGGCGGTAGGTTGCCGAAGATATTGCTGAACACATCCAAGGCATCCCTCCCCTCAGTAGCACTGGGCGGGAGGGGTGCAGGGGGCGTCTGATAGCGCGACGCATCAATCTCTTCAGTATGACCCGTCGCATAGTCAATGTATTGGGCAATGCCCTGTCCTGAAAAGCCTCCATTAGGCAGCAGGAAGACAGTGCATTCTCGATTCGCGCTCAGAAGATCGCCGCAGGAAAAGAGTCGGCCGCGACGATGGGTTCGGAAATGCACGCCCTGACAGCCGGGCCGCAGCGATTCGGCGTCGTGAGCGGGGACGTGTTGTGGGTCGGTCCCCACAAGGTGGATTGCTCGAACATTGTCCTTCGTCGGACGGACAGAAAGATGATACCACTCCCACTGTGCTGCAGGACAATTCTCTAGCAGGAGCGAAACCGCCTGCACGTAGTGGGGGTTAGCTGCGGCGAAGAAGTCTTCGCCTACTGCCCCGTGGGCTTTGGTTCTGTTTCGAATGCGAACAAGGTGGGTCATCAGGTGACAAAGCGTGAAACTGTGAGGGATTCCCGGGTCAGGTACGCCGAGAAGATTCAGAATCTCAACGCAGTCCCGCGCAGCCGACTTGGCCCATTCATCGGCCGCTTTTGTTCGCTTTTTCGTAAACCATGCGACAAGGCCTTGGAGATCCTGGTCGATATGCCCTGCGTAGGAATGACTAACTGCACTTGTGATCACTGCTTCCCACGCGCCGAGACCATCCGCGTGGACGAGTTTATACTCGAGTCCGTAGGCTGCGTCTTCCGACGCCCGCCGCATGCCCGCGCAGAGCGACAGGGCCAACGTCTTGATCACAACCTCGGTTATGTAGGAGGCGCAGAGAAACGTATCCGCGGAGGCGTCAGGGCCGACAACATTGAGTCTCGCGACAACCTTCGCGACATGAGTTGGCAGTTTGGTGCAGTCGATCATGCCGTCTCTCCTCCCAGCAATCAGAACTCGGGGGGCACAGTCATTATCTAGACTCCAGGGGAAACGGGTCTTAGCCGATTCTCACCCCGATTGGTTGTTCCCACGTTGTCATGCGTTTGCCGCAATGCCGGCACTCCCGCCGACGCATGATGCGCCCACCCCAGGCGGGTCGCGTGTAGACTACTCGGAAGTGCTTGCAGCCGCAATGGCGGCATTCCAGGCCACGCTTGTCGGCTTCTTGGTCTGGGGCTGTCTGTTTCGTAGCATCGTCCATGACTACTTCCTTTTCAGGTCTTCCTGCGTATAGCGTTTCCTCTTTCGCGCGGGTCTGGCGGACCCCGTTCCGAACAGGACGGCGCCCTGGATTGACGCCGCAACGGCGCAGCCCACGAGACAGTCCAGCCAGTGGTTGTCAGGCCGTCCCGGGCGGGGCTTCCACTCGTCCACCGTCCGGCCGCGGCCGGTGGTCTTCACGCGATACTCGGCCGTGGTGTGGTCGGCCAGCAGCCGGTGGACGGTTGGCTTTCGGCCAAAGAGCGACAGGCAGCCCTTGTCACCCATGGCAACCGACAGGCGTGCGTAGACGAAGCTTTTCCAGTAGTTCGTGTCGATCAGGGCGTGGCGCACCGCCCGCCGGCGCCGCAGGCCGGGGATCATCCAGTGATGACCCAGACGGTCGCCGGGCTTCCGCGACCACTCGCGGAACTCCCGGCTGGCCGCACCGATGTACCTGCCGTGGGATGGCAGCAGCACGGCCGCATGTTCGTCCTGCCGGCAGAACTGGTACACCGTGTCGGTGGACTGGCCCCAGTTGGCGTCGATCAGGCAGCGGTCAATCCGTATCGCGGCCCCGTCGTCGCGCTTCCACTCCCGGCCCAGCAGGAGTTTCGCGAGGGCCTCCAGGCCGGCGTAGATCTGGCCCTCCAGGCCTCGGCCCCTGTGCACCATGGCCAACGAGATGCGGGCGTCGCGGAGAGTGAAGTACGCCCGTTTCTGATCCGGATGCGAGCCGTAATCGACCACGTAGCCGGTGAAGTCGTCCGTCCAGGCGCAGACCATCCAGTACAGCAGTTTCTCCTGCACGTCGATGAAGGCCGTCAGGTGGTTGCATTCGATGGGGATCAGGCCGCGCCTGTGGCCGCTGGTCTTGGCGGCGACCTGGTCGGCCGTCAGCGTCTCCTGGTCCTCTTCCTCCTCGGCCAGTGGCTCGTTCTGGTACTCCGCGAAGAAGGCCGCCTCGTCCCGGAGCCTGAGGTTTATGGCGTGCTGGATGGCCGAGAGTTCGTCGGGGTTGTACCGGGCTTCCCAGGCCACCTTCGCGCCGGCGTCCATCTCGGTTCGGTGTTCGCGGTAGAACTCCGTCGCCTCCACGCCGCCGCGCTCGTTGCGAAGGCTCTCGGCCCGGATGCGGGCGTACTCGTCCCAGAGTTTCGTGCTGGTGGGGAACGAGTAGACCATCTTCGTCCGCTCGCCCTGCCAGGTGGGGTGCTTGTCGCGGTCGAGGATGCAGTCGGCCATGTCGTCGGGGCAGATGACGGTGCAGGGCATGAACCCGGCAATCTTCACGCCCGGGCCGGCCAGGCCCAGGACCGCGCCGGCGAGGATCTTCTCGCGGTTGGCGCACTGGGAGGGCGAGCGGGCCGATTCGTCCGTCTGCGGGTCGTCCAGGACCACCAGCGACGGCCGGACGGTCTGTCCGTCGCGCCGCTTGTGCGTCATGCCGCGAATCCGCCCGGTGATCCCCGCCACGCGAATGATCGCGCCGCCGGCCCCGCTGTCGGTGACGGTCGGCAACACCACGTACTTGGCGGTCCACTTGATGTGCGTCTTCTGCGGATCATCCGGCCCGCCGTAGGTCTGGCCCGCGCATCGGTTGGCGATCCCCTCCAGCCGGTGGATGGGCCAGACCGCCTCGGGGAAGTCCTCCAGCAGCAGCTCGTTGGCCTCCAGTTCGACCTTGATGTCGTCGAGCATCTCGGCGGCGTGGCCCTCGTCGCTGCCGATGAGGGCGACGAAGGACCGGGCGCCGGTGAGCACCGCCCAGATGCAGGCGGTCTCCACCATGACCGTCTTGCCGCTGCCGCGAGGCATGGCGTAGGCGTACAGCCCGCCGCGAAGGACGGCGTCCTCGATGCGGGTCATGGCCTTCAAATGATCGTCCGACCATGGCAGGTAGAAGGTGTTGGGGAAGTACGTCTCGCAGAACAGCCGAAAGTCCCGGCTTGCGCGGGCCTTTCGCTGGGGGTCCTTCACCTTCGGGATCGGTCCGATGTCCCTGCCGGCAGCCGACAACCGCCGGTTGCGTTCGGCGGCCGAGGCCTTCATGGCTTCGTAGCCCGGTATTGAGGCAGACGAGCCTTCCGGCCTGCGAACATGCCGGGCCACGACCAGCCAGGCGACGTACCGCACAAGGTCGATCCGCCGGCCGTCGCCGATGCGATAGCCCGCCCGGCTCTGGTGACGGTAAACCACGTGCGGCTTGACCACCTCGCCCAGCGGGGTGGAGTTCAGCAGCCTCGCCAGCTCGGCGGGGCGGAGTTTGCGGGGGTCAAGCTTCACCGCGTGTGCCCTCGTGCTGGATGAGCCAGGCCGCGTAGTAGACCAGATTGATCCGCCCGTCGGCCGTCACCGGGGCGCCGGCCTCCACGTCGGCCCGGATCATCTCCTCGCTGATCCGCTCGCCGCTGACGGCGGACAGCACCTTCGTCGCCTGGGCGACGGTCATCGCCAGGGGGTCGATCCGCTCGCCGGCGGGCTGGTGGTTTTCTTCTGGCGTCGTCATAACTGTCGTCCCGTCAGAGGGATGCGGCGGGGGGAGTTTCTGCAGGATGCGCAGCAATTGCCTTGATGACCGCCTAGCAGATGTGGCTCACATGTGTCTGTCAGAAACGACGCCTGGGATAGGCCCGGGCCGAAGACAGCAAGGAGAGAACCATGACCGCGAAGAGGACCACGAAGACGAAGACGCAGAAGAAGCGGGCCGCTGCCAAGGCGCAGCCCAAGAAGAAGGCTACGCAACCCAGACAGACCAGCGAGAAGGCCAAACGGACCAGTGGCCTGGACGCGGCGGCGCAGGTCCTGGCCGAGGGGGGCGGGCCACTGAACACTAAGGAGATGGTCGAGCGTATACTGACCAAGGGGCTGTGGCAGACAAAGGGGAAGACGCCGGCAGCGACCATCTACGCCGCCATCAGTCGCGAGATAGCCACGAAGGGCAAAGAGGCCCGCTTCCGCAAGGTCGCCCGAGGGCGGTTCGAGTTGGCCAGGTAGCGCCACCATCAGCCCTCCGCCTCCGACACCCCGGCACCCGCCGGGGTGTTCTTCGGCATCATCTGTTGGTTGCATTCGGAGGCTGTTTGGGGCATAAAACGATGTGGGCAAACGAGGAGATCCTCATGGACGTTAGAACATTCTTCGAGTCGGACGCGCTCTCGCTTCCGAAGCAGCGGGGCGACGTCGACTTCCGCCAGTATCTGTCCAGCGCCTTCAATGATTACCTTGCGGCGATCGATGGCCTCGATACCGGCTGTCACGTCTGTGACATGATCAAGGCACAGAAGAAGGATGGACAGATGCTCGTGCGGTGTGTCACAGGCGCCGTGCGTCAATACTACCTCGGACAGCCGGAACAGGCTTACCGCCAGTTGCACCAGGGGATTGACTTTGCAGCACAACGCATCACCAATCTGTTCTCGCGAGGTATTCAGGGCGATGCAATCGAGCCGATCTTCCGCATGGCTCGGCTTCAGCCGAACCAACTCGGCCGTCAGTTTATGTTTCATTGGCCCTTCGAACTCCGCGGTCGGATCGGTAAGCATCGCTATGGCATCCCTGGCTTCCCATGTCTCTACCTCGGTGGCTCCTTGCGCCTGTGTCAGATCGAATGCCGCGTCGAGGATCACAAGCTTCCCCAGATGGCCGTGTCGCGGTTCGCGCCACGTCACCAAGTGAAGCTCTTGGACTTTGGGTACAGGCCTACGGTCCTTGCCCCAGTGTCGGCCGGCCTCGCGCTCCAGCTTGCAGGAGCGAATCCCGATCTCGGCAGGCTGATCGTAGACTACGTGGTGTGTTGGCCACTCATCGCTGCAGCATCCATCTGCGTTCGCTATCCAGATGATCACTTCTATCCCGAGTACATCGTCCCGCATCTGATAACTCAGTGGCTCATTCGAGAGACGACGTGCGATGGCATCCGCTATTTCTCGACCACGTACAACCCGGACCCTCAGGCAATCCACGAGACGGCGAACTACGTGTTCCCTGCTCGTAATCTCGACAACGCAACGGGACACTGCGGGAAACTCAAGCGAGCGTTCGAACTCACCGAGCCGTGCCTCTGGAAGAGCACAACAGGTGGCGCGGATCTGCCTCAGGAGTTCCACGGCAACGAGACCCATCTCAGTTCGCTTCCCCTGGCGCGGTTGCCGTGACGATCCGCTCGGCCTGCTTGCCCGTGAACTCCTCCCATCGCTTGACGATGACGTCGCAGTAGAGCGCGTCCAGCTCCATCAGGTACGCGGTGCGCCCGGTCTGCTCGCAGGCGACCAGCGTCGAGCCCGACCCACCGAACAGGTCCAGGACGTTCTCGCCGAGGCGCGAGCTGTACTGGATCGCTCGAACGGCCAGTTCCACGGGCTTCTCCGTCAGGTGGATCATGCTCTGTGGGTTGACCTTCTTGACGCTCCAGACGTCCGGGACGTTCGCTGGACCGAGGAAAAGGTGCGCTGCGCCTTGCCGCCAGCCGTAGAAGCACCACTCGTGATTCCCCATGAAATCCTTACGGGTCAGAACGGGGTGCTCCTTGACCCAGATGATCGCCTGCGAAAAGTACAACTCAGACTCGGCCAATGCCGACGGGTAGTTTGAGCAGTTGGCGTACCCGCCCCAGATGTAGAAGCCCCGGCCGGGCTCCAGCACACGGGCGATGTTCCCGAACCACGCCCGCAGCATCTTGGCGAACTCCTCGTCGGACACGAAGTCGTTGATCAGCTGCCGGTCGCGAGCTCGGAGTTTGTTGTGCGTGGCATGGGCCTTCTTGGGGTGACGGGCCAGGTCGAGTTTCTGGTGGTGCGTCTGCTGGAACGACGAGAGTCCGGCCGCGATGGCGTTGTTGCTGCGTGGCTCGACCTTGACGTTGTAGGGTGGGTCGGTGTTGATCAGGTGGATGCGGGCGCCGTCCAACAGGCGGTCTGCGTCCTCGGCCTTGCTGCTGTCACCACAGAGGAGCCTGTGGTCGCCGAGCAACCACAGGTCGCCCGGTTGGGTGATGGCCTCGTCTGGCGGCTCGGGCACGTCGTCGGGATCCGTCAGGCCTTCGCCGACGCCCGGGTCCAGCAGCCTGGCCAGCTCGTCCTGATCAAAGCCCAGCAGGCGCAGATCAAAATCCATGCCTTGGAGGTCTTTCAGCTCGATGGGCAGTAGCTCGTAGTCCCAGTCCGACAGGCCGGCCGTCTGGTTGTCGGCCAGCCGGTAGGCCTTGATCTGCGCCGGTGTGAGATCCGTAGCCACGTGGACCGGGACCTTCTTCAAGCCGAGCTTGCTGGCCGCCTTCCACCGCGTGTGGCCGGCGATGATCACGCCCTCGGCATTCACCACGATCGGCTGTCGCCAGCCGAACTCGCGCAGGGACGCCGCCACGGCGTCTACGGCCGCATCATTCTGACGTGGGTTCTGTTCGTAAGGCTTGATTTCATCAATGCTTCGCTGTTCGATCTTCATGGCTGACTCCGGTTTTTTTCACAAAACAAACTGTGCTCGCTATGGCGACTGTTCCCGCCGAGGTCACCTGTGTAGCTCCCCGGGAAGTACCTATTCACGCGATGGTCGCACGTGTCGCGTTCAGTCGACTCAGGCGTCACAAGCCGACGCGGCGGAGACAGTCTTGTTGAGCATTGACGATTTCCCTTGTGGGGGGGATGATTGATCGAAGACGAGCGACCATCACCGAGAGGACACTCATGGGCGACTTCCTGGGAAGCTTGGCGGTTGCTGTTGTTGCGGCGGTTGTCACTGCCGTGGTCACGGTGTACCTGGCCCTGAGACGCTTCCGGACCGAGAGGTGGTGGGAGCGCAGGATTGACGCATACACACGGATCATTGACGCGTTGCACGACGACAGGATTTGCTCTGAGAAGCACATGCATGAGTGCGAAAGAGGGCGCACGATGGACGATGCGGAGCGGGAGAACGTCAAGGCGCGTTCTGAAGCAGCCTATGCGGTCATCCAGCGTGCCATAGACACGGGGAGCTTCCTGCTCTCTAACGATGCCAACGCCTTGCTTGCGACGATGCAGGAGGAAACGGACAAGGCTAGAAAGGCAGAAGATTTCTACGAGTACATTGAGACCCAGCATGAGATCTCGAAGGAATACTTGAAGGTCCTTTCCCAGATCGCAAGACGGGATCTCCACGTATAGTGATTCTTCCAAGACATGGTTACCGGTTACCACATCGTTACCGGGTTTCCCGGATAGACGCCTTCGCGTGCGCGCGCGTGGGGGATAATCATCAGAATGCAGTAACCGACCGGTAACCGGTAACCTGGTCGTTTCAGCCGTCATGGACCGCTCCTTGGAGCGTCAGGTTGAGCCAGCATTTCTGAGTCTTCGGGTTGCCGTGCATCTTGGCCGCCCGGTCCTCGAAGCCGTGGATGCGCATGCGGCTGTTGAAGGCGTTGCGGGTTAGCAGATCCTCGCCTACCGACTTGCACCAACTGCAGTAGGCCAGATAGACGTTCTCTTTGGGCGTCTTCATGTTCTGGCCCTCGTGCCCGCGCCAGTCGATGCAGCACTCGGCGATGAAGTCCGCCACGTGGTCGGAGTCGATGCGGTACTGCTCGGTGGCTTCCCTGACCGGCTGCGGGAATTCCAGGTCACATTGACGTTGCTGCCAGTCCAGGCAACCGCGAACAGCCCATGCCAGGATGCCGGGCCATTCGGCGACCAGCTTCTCGGTCAGGTGCTTGTCCTGTTTGCTCTCCGGGATGACCACCGTGAACGGGATCAGTCGCAGCCGGCGCCAGATGGCATTCGACGCCTCGGCAACGATGGGCCTGTTGTTGGTGACCAGGACGGTTTTGTGGGTGCGCTCGAACTGGAAGTAGTCCTGCCGCATGAACCGGCCCTTCAGGTACTTGTTGCCGGTGATCTTCTTGACCAGGCCGATCCGCATCTTGCGGCCCTCCTCGGTCTCGGAGGCGACGATGAGTCGCTTGCCGTGGAGGTCGGCGATCTCGGTCGGGTGTTCGTCGCCCTTGCGAACGGTGATCAGACCCTCTGGCGCCTCCTCCGCATACGGGCCCATGATGCCAGTGAGCGTGTCGAGGAAGACGTTCTTGCCGTTAGCGCCCGGCCCGAAGAGGATCGGCAGGATCTGCACCGAGATGTCGCCGGTGAGGAAGTAGCCGGCCATCCGCTGGAGGCAGGCGATCATCTCCTCGTCGCCGTTCATGATCTCCATTAGGAACTTGTCCCAGCGGCTGCGGGGCGCTTCAGGGTCGTATTCGGTCGGGCACAGTGTGGTGATCATGTCTTGCCGCTGGTGGGGGAGGAGCTTGCCGGTCCTCAGGTTAATCACGCCGTTGGCGGCGCCCAGCAGCCAGGGGTCGCGGTCGAACCGGTCGATACGGACGGCCGTGCGGTGCTTGACGACTTCCAGCATCTCCGTGCGCGCCCGGGCGGCCTTGTTGCATCGGACCGCCCACTTGATCGTGTCCTCGTCGTTGGCTTCCGCCGCCTCCTTCAGCAGCGCCCGGATCGTCAATTCCGCCAGGCGGGACGCTGCCCTGACCGCGTCGGGCTCCCACGCACGCCCGCTCCAGACCAGCCACTGACCTCGGTCTTCGCACCAGTGGACGTTCGGCCCGTGCAGGTGCATGAAACGGTCGGCGTTGCCGTACAGGTCCAGCTTGAAGCGGCGGGAGGGCAGGTCGGGCACTTCGGTGGGCCTGCCGGGTGTGGTCGGGACACTGTCATGTCGCTGCGGAACCTGCCGCGGCTGCTGCATGCCCGAATCGATGCCCGAGCGGATGGTGCGGTCGACTTCGCTGGATTCGAGGCCCACGTCCAGCGCCGCCTGCCGGAGGGCGTCCTCGACCTCCTGACGATCCAGGCAGCCGGCGCCGATCAGCGTGCCCAGGCTGAACGCCGTCCGGTTCAGCATGTCGTTGCGCTGGCCTTCGGGTGCGGCGCACAACGCGCCCAGTTCGCGTTCCAGGGCGGCTTTGGCGTAGGGCTCGCCCTTGGCGGCCGTTTGGCCAACACGGGCCAACGTCGCGGCCCTGGGCGGCGACGGGGGCGCAATCGGCGCCCGCAGGCGCTCCAGGACGCCGCCCGGAAGCTCGGCCAGTTCGATGCTCCACGGCTCGCGGCCCTCGGCCCATTCGTACCTCCGAGCGGTCTCGGGATGGACGCTGCCGGGGAAGACCACCTGGCCGCCGTCGGCCTTGACGTCGATGTGCTCGCCGAGCTTGCCCGAGGAATTGCCGATGGGCTCCGTGCATCGGAAGTAGAAGTGCCGCCCGCCGGGCCGACCTGTGTTGACGGTGACGGTAGGCGGCAGGCCCAGGTCGGCAATGTCCGCGCCGGGATCGGCGTCGATGGCAACGATCCCGCTGAACTGGCCCGTCCGCAGGCCCACGTTGCCCTTGGCCGCCCATTCCAGGGCCTCCTCGAGCGTCTCCCGCGGCCGCTCCTGCCAGCCGGTCAGGATGGGCTTCTTGCCCGACAGCGGCGTGAACGACCAGCCCAGCGGATGGCAGCGGCGAATGTTCTCGGCCAGGCCTTCGCTCATATCACGACTTCCTTGTCCTCGAAGAGACCGGGAGGGGCTTCGCTGCCGCGGATGCGGTACAGCAACTTGATCCAGTCCTCCTCCGTCATGTGCGTCTGCTGGGGCAGGAGCTTCTTCGCCAGGCCGTTCAGCGGTGTCACGCGCCACCAGGAGAAGTCATCCGCGTAGCGAACGCCGAAGACGGGGATTTCGGCCCGGTCGCCCAGGTCGATCATGGCCCGGTAGCTTGGGTGTGTGGGGTACTGCGGGGCGGCCCCCTCGTGCTTGTATTCAACCAGGGCGGACGCCTTGCCTCGGTCGTACTCCAGCATCAGGAAATCCAGGTCGACGGCGGGGCAGTCCCAGCCCCAGCGCCGGTGGCGCTCACTGAGGCGCTGGTCGCGCCAGCCCGTTCTTTCGGGGCTAACCTCAGGCACGAACGGCCTCCGTCAGCCTCCTCAGCGTCGTGGCGACCGCCTCCTCGTCGCAATCGATGCCAACGAACAGGCGGTTCATCTGGACGGCCACCACGCCGGTCGTCCCGCCTCCACAGAAGGGGTCGCAGACGGTCTCGCCCGGGAAGGTGAATCGCTCGACGATGTCGGCCATGCCGCTTTTGGACTGGCCCCAATGGTGGTGCTGCTTGTCGTTGGCGTCGCTGCGGCAGACGTCGCCGATCCAGTCGCCCTCGTATCCGCCTTTGACGAGCCACAGCAGCGGCTTCCAGAAGGTGTTTACCTTCCGCTCCCACAGTTGAGCCGACTGGCCGCCGGGCGTGTGGTAGGCCAGCGTCCAGTGGTAGTTTAGGTGCTTGCCAAGCTGCTCCATCACCTGCGGCAGGTAGCTCTGCCCGGTCATGCAGAGCAGCGAGCCGCCCGGCCTCAGCACGCGCGAGGCGAATTCCGAAAGCTCCGCGTATAGGCCCAGGTGCTCCCGGGCGTACGGCGGATCGGTGATGACCCAGTCCACCGACTGGTCCGCGACGTTCGATCCGGCCTTCGCCAGATCCCCCTGATGGACCACGTAGCGATCAGTCGCAGCGGGGAGGTCCTCCGGGACGGCGGCCTTCCGCTGTTCCTTTTGCCGGCGCCGCGCAGTCTTGGTCGCCTGTCTCAGCGTGATCTTGCCCGCCGCGATGTCGTCCACCAGGTGCGGGTCGACCTTCGCAACTTCGGCAACCGTGCGGACCCTCCGTTCCGAGACCTTGGCCTCTCTGGCCACCGCAGCCCTGGTGCCCGCCTTGCCTACCGAATCCTGCTTGCCGGCCACGTTGGCCTGCAAGCAGGATTCCGGCTGGGTGCCGTGCCTGGCATGTGCGGCCGTTCTGGCGCGCTCCCGCTTGGCCTTCTCCGAACGCTTTTGCTGGATGCGGAAGGCCAGAGCGGCCCGCTGGTCGTCGGTGAGGTTCCGCCGGCCCAGTTGGTTTTCCTCGATCCACAACTTCGCAGCGTCCCGGCCAGGCAGGCTGATCTCACGCACGTCGAACAGTACGTCGTTTTCTTGGCAGATGCGGTACCGATTGTGCCCGTCCAGGAGAATCCCTTCCTCGGCCCAGGCCACCAGCGGGTCACGGCAGCCGTCGGCCAGGATGTTGGCCTCCAGCTGCTGGCGCTCTTCGTCGGTCAATGGCGGGATCAGACCGCCCAGTTCCTCGTCAATCTCGATTTCGGCTACAGCAGACACCGGGGACTCCTTTCGATCTCAACGGTGCCGACAATCAGGACCAAGAAGGCCAGGAACGCCGTGTTCATATCCCGGCCCTTTCCAGGACGGCATCGGCCTCGGCCAGTGCCCGCTGCCGCTGGCGCGACGTGAGGGGAGGCCGTTTCAGGACGCGGGGCTGCGACCGGGCGTCGGGCGGAATACGGTCATCCAGGTCGGCCAGCTCCGAGAAGAACCGCAGCATGGCCTCGCGGGTGGTGCAGATCTTCCGGCCGACGCGAACGTACTCGAGGAACGCGCCACGGAGTCCGCGCCGGCACCAGCGCCAAAGGGTGCAGACCGATACCTTCTTGCCGTTCACCTTCGGCAGGTGCTTGGTCGCCTCCGCCAAGGTGATCAGCTGTTCGTCTGGGCCGATCCGTCTGTCGGTCCGGGTTGGTTGTATCGCTGCATTGCACATGGAAGCAAGCGTAGCACAGCATTTCAGTAAATCACTTACATTGAATCACTTGCGCGCTTTCTGCGCGCTTTTTGAACCGCTTTGGGTCAGAAAAGAGCTCGCCAGGGAGCGGCAGAGCTTCGGAAGGCGTTCGTGCCGAGGCACTCCTGGGCGCAGCGAAGAACCGCGAGGTGTGGACGGTGACCTGCTTGTTGTCCGCTATGGGCAAGTGCCGCGCGGCGTCGGCCAGCGTGACCAGCTCCTCGTCCGGGCCGATCCGGCCGGCCTGGCTGTCACGTCCAACGAGGCCTCAGTCGCTTGCGTGTCATTCGCCGCGACGCTCATGCACGCGAGCGTACACGCCCCGTTGCGGGCCTATCTGCTGGCCAGGCGCACGTGCGCGGTCGTGCCATCGGCTGCGCACCGTTCTGGCTGCTTGCGGTGACCCTCCTCGATCCGCACACTGCTTACGATAGGCCGTTGACAACGACACGTCTAGCTAATCAAATTGTGGGCAGATAGCCGATTCCTATGACGAGCGACATCCCTGACAGCTACTTGGGACGGTGGATGAAAGGACATTTTGAATCACGGCAGCAGAGATACCTGGTAGCTCGTAGCGCCATCGAGCTGCTTCGGGAGCCCTGCGCCCGTGACCTCCTTGGAGCCGACGAGTTCGGGCATGTCAACGTTGTAGACCTCGTTCGGCACCTGCGGGCCTCATTCTCCTTCGTGACTTCCGCACACCTCTCTGAGATCGTGCAGAAGGACGCCCAGAGCCGCTTCGATCTGTCTGGCGATCTGATACGGGCACGCACTGGCCATCGGTATGAGGTTGCGATCCCTTTCGATCCATCTCCCCCGCCGGACTTGCTCTATCATGGAACGTGCCAAGGGGCCGCTGAGCTTATCCTCAAGACCGGCATCCGCAAGATGGGCAAAGCGTACGTCCACCTGACAGACACTGTTGAGCGCGCAGATAGGGTCGGCAGGCGGAAGACCGACCAGCCTGTCATACTTGTCGTTCGCGCCTCAGATGCTCACAACGGAGGCATCAGGTTCTGGGCGTCTGGCCAGCGGCCCTCTGATGGACAGATCTACCTGGCCGACGAGATACCGGCCAGCTTCGTGTCCACCCAGGCACCCTCGGGGCCTAGGGGCAGGTCCCCTGGGTAACCCACAAAGGACAAGGAAATGTCACCAGCATTACCCAAGCGCGTCGCGATATATGACAGAAACGCCGACTGGGCACTGGCTGCTCGCATCATTCTTGAGCAAGCCGGCTATGCGGCCGATGCCGAGACCGGTGATTTTGACTCTTTCAGCCGAAAGCTCGCAGAGACTGCCCACCTGATTGCCATTGTCAACGTCGACTCCCTCTCCGACATTGAGACCCAACTCCGCCAGCTGAAACAGCAGTATCCAGGATGCCGGTTCATCATAACCGGCTCGCAAAGCGGCCCCGATATGGAGCGCCTACTGCGCCCTCCATTGATGCTGGCGGACTTCTTCCTTAACAACGCCGACTTCTTGGTTCCCGAGCTTCCGGACCTGTGCGACCGGCTGGTTCACACAGAGCTTCGGATACCGCGCGAGCTATCCATAGTACTACCCGATGACTTCGATAGCCTTGTTCAGGATTTCTCGGAGAGGATCAGCTTCACTGCTGAGATACGCGGCGCGAAGATGTCCTCGACCCTTATCAGGGAGGAGTTTGAAATCATCCTTAGCAGGATGTTCCGGACTGACGAATTGGGACATCAGCAGCTCACGAAGAGCATCATCATTGAGCCTTTGACCAAGGGCTATGGGTCGGCCTTCGTCTTCAAGATGACCCCGGAACTCCTCCTGGAGGTGAAGACCCCAAAGTCTGCCGTCGTCAAGTTCGGGCCGCGCGCGGAGATACAGCAAGAGGCCCGCAACTATGATCGCTTCGTTGAGTGGTTCCTGACGGTAGACCAGACGGTACGGAGGATTGATCACCAGGAGTTCAACATCTTCGGGGCAATCCTCTACTCTTTCCCACGTGATGTAACTAGCGGATACCAGCCTCTCGCAGCATACGCCCGCACGAAGCCCTGTGACCGAAGCCTGGCGATCATTGAGAGGATGTTCGCTCCCGACAACAAACACTGGCTTGCTGTAGATGGGAGCAAGTACCTGAGCGTCAGGGACCAGGGCTTCCAGTGGTACTACCTCAAGAAAGTCCTGAAGTCCACGCCCCATGAGATGCAAGCGAAGTACTTCGACAAGCAGTTCCTCCCAGCAGCGAATAACAGGGCAGCCCAGCTCAGACCGGTGTTGACCAAGATGGGTTTTGATTCGCTGGTTGAGCTTCGCAATGACAAGCTTACCTTTCCGCCATTGTCTTTGACCGTTCCGAACGCATTGAACTACCTGCAGAAACCTCTCTACCAGCCCATCCGGACTGCCATAGCACACGGCGATCTGCATGCCAACAACGTGCTAGTTGCGGATGACGACAGATACTTCCTCATAGACTTCTTCTACACGGATTTTGGCCATGTGTACCGAGACTTCATCCAGCTGGAGCTTTCCCTCAGATACGACCTCTTCATGTCGCGAGAGCTGCCGAAGGAGGCACAGTATTTGTGGCCTGATGGAGAATATGGCACGGACGAACCCACTCAGGCGGAGGCTGCCCTCGAGCACGACATAGAAGGCTTGAGGAGGTTGGTGCGTCTTGAAAAGGCGATCATTGCAGAGACGGTGCTTGGGAGGGAAGTAAAGGATCCCGTGGTAACGAACGACGTCGAGCTGACGAAGTGCCTGCGACTCGTGGGTGCGATTCGACGGCTTGCCTTTGAGAACTTCCCGGAGGACATGACGGCGTACTATCAAGCCCTGGTGTTCCTATCGCTTAAGACGTTGAAGTACTGGTATCCGCTCACGGTTCGTTCCTTCTACCTCATCCTCGCTGGCTTCTACGTCAACTTGCTGGAAACGGGAAAGGCGTAGAATCGCGCTGAACAAGTCCGACGAAAGGCCGCCATGGGGAGCAGTGAATGCCCTGCCGAGAGCATCCATCGAATTGGCCTGAGCGTCTTCGATCGTTTGCTTGGGGGGGCGCATCCTGATGTCGTAGAGACGGAAGCACTTCACGCGCTGCGAGGCCTGTCTGGACTGGGGCTGCTCGTGTCAGGGAGGAACCGACGACTGGGGAGAATGACAAACACAGTAGATGTGTCTGCCTCGTCCCGTGGATGGGCGATCGTGCTCAATGTTCTCGATGGATCCGAGAACTACGCCAGAGGATCGCCGTGGTTCGGAGCGAGCATTGCGTACATGGACCGAGAGGCGAATACCTCCCACAGTATCGTCCTTGACGCTAGGACGCGGCAGGTCCTTAGGTTTCCCGAGCAGTCCCTGTCAGCACTGCCGCACGACCGGAGCAGGCGGCTGGTAGTTGGGCTGGGCAGACTCACGGAACTGAGTGCCTCGTCCCGTTCTCTAATGGAGTCCTCCTCCCTTCGCGGGGGCGGCTCTACAACGATTTCTGTGTTGCAGGTGGTAATGGGGCATGTTGACTGCTACATTACTCGCACGAAGATGTGGAATATCTTCTGGTCGCTGCCCCTATGCCGGGCTGGTCTGCTGACCATCGAAGACATCAGCAACGGGGACACACTGGAACCCACAGTGGAACGCTGGCTGGCAACTCCAGCCAACTCCATCGACATCATCGCCTACAGAACGCTAGAGAGGCGTTCGCTTGTGGCGCCCTTGATCGAGGACTACCGCAGGTCTCCGCCTTGACTCTGGTAAGCTCTGGGTACAGAGCTCAGTCATGAGTTTGAGGATGGCCCCCCACGTCGTAGTTCTATCGTTGGGAGAGCATTTCGGTCGCCCGCGACCACGTGCTGGGCGTCACTGCGAAGCTCCGCTGCGCCCTTCGCAGAGGCTAGCACCTGGTAAGTCCCTCCGGAGGCGCCGGCCCAAATCATGAAGGTATACCGGCCTCTGTCGAGCTGCTGAATCGCCTTCACCATCCGCCATCCATCCTCGCTCTCTTCGATCAATCTGACGTCTGCGAATTCAGCATCGGCCCCGTCGATGCGAACGTGTACGCTGAGATTCGCCTGGTATCTGTTCGCGATAAGTACGTATATGCAGGCGATCAGGACTAGGCCAGCGTGCGGCAAGGCAGCTCCGGCGAATAGTAGGAAGTCGAAGCCCCTTGGCAAAGTAAGCCAGAAGTAGCCCGTCAACACCAAGACCCCTGAGGAGATTCCGAGCGCGATTAGAAGCCACAAGATCCGTCGAGCCCGAATGGCGGGTAGATGGAAGAGAGTAGCAAGGCTGCCGACAAGTAACGACAGGAGCAGCTTGGCGAACTTGAAGGTCTCCTGTCCAGGGAACGGGAAGGCGATCCATGCGCGGGTCGCGACCCCCGGTTGGAAGATCGCTTCGTCCAACCTGTACCTACGTCCGTCAACACGGGTAAAGTACTTCGCTGGTGAACAGCTCACGCCTGTCTCGGGATGCTCCTGAGGGAACACGAAGTCAACCTGCCACTGCCATACTGCTGTGGGGGTCTTGAGCAGATCGCGTTCCGCCGCCGAGAGGAAGGGATACGACACGGCAAGAATGATCTGCGCACGGCCTTCTGGCGCTTCTTGTAGGCGGCGAAGCTGCTGGATGACTAGCGGGACAGATCGCAGGCTAGTGGGCGCCAGAACGCCTATGAGCGTATATCCGCGACCGTCAGACAATACCGCCGCGCGCACGTCGGACGCAGTCAGTATCTCCACATTCTCAGCCCGTTCTACGGGAATCAGAACGAGGAATAGCCGGAGTTCGGTGGACCGTTCAGCGGCCGCGGGGCGCCAGTGCGGGTTCGGAACCGTAGCATGAGCCGTGGCGAGGCCCTTGTGGTTTACGGCGACCTCCAGCCTCGCGGATGGGTCGGCACCGCAAACCTCGCTAGATGCCAAGCGAAGAATGGCGCTGCACACCAGCAATAGGAGCCGCGTCCGGGACATCCCTAAAGTACCACCACTAGGTAGCTCAGAGCGATTGCCATCACGACGAACTGTAGGGCAGCCGCAAGCTCAATGAGATGAGCGAACCTGGTATTGCGGGCAAGAACGAACCTGAAGTAGTCATACCTTCGGAGCCCATGGTGGTAGCCAGATGCGGCATCAGGCAATCCCTCGCTGTCGCCGTCCAGAGAACAGTGCAGGCTGCGTCTAGGCAAGCGTGAGAATGCCCAGATGGTCCACAGGACACCGTTGATCACGCATGGCGAACCGAGGAGAAGGCGGTAGAAGATAGGCTGCTCGACGAAGCGAAGCAGGAGCCCAAGCCATAACAGTAGCAACACGGTTGATGCAAGAAGCAGGCCGAGCATAGTGGTCTTCGTGTGACGTATACTTGCCAAGAGCGATTCGGTCTCGGCAAGAAGCTCGTGACGGGTTGGAGTCATTTCGTCTGCCATAGGATCGCCTTCCATCTGCCGAGGAGTTGCTGCTGCGGGCATGTAGATACTTGCCCGCGCCAGATGGCTGTACTCGAGTCATGCACCAGTAGTACCGTCCCTTGAAGCCTACGGCCGATGGGCCCAAACTACAACTGCAAACTGCGTCTCCGAGAAGCTCGGAACGCAGCGCGAGGAGATGCGAATGACTACGGAGACAGAGGACCGGCCGCGGTTAGCGCCTGCCCCTAACCGAAGCTGGCAGCCGTTACCAGCGCCTGCTGCTCGTTCTGCTCCGCGTATATCTCAGTGACGGCGGCGGAGCGGTGGCCGAGGATGATGCGGGCGGCTTCGAGGCCGAACTCCTTCCGCAACTCGGTGGCGGCGTTGTGGCGGAGCTGGTGGGGGTGCCAGCGGTGGGCTTTCCGCCAAGCCCGCAGTTCGGCCTTCTGCTCTCTGGTCAGGCGGCTCTGCCACTGGGGGTTCGTCTCGCCCTCGCACTTGGCCAGCGGTTCGGGCGGCGGGAAGGCCTGGTTGCAGGCACGTTGGATGGCGCGGCGGTAGCTGCACGTCGTGTAGCGGTCGCCGGCTGACCGCCGCGGGTCGTCCTTGACGTTGCTGCCGGGCTTGTTGCCGCAGGACAGCGGCGTGGTGCGGCTCTCTGACAGCCGCCGACGCCGTTCCGTATCGGCCTCAGCCGGGGAGAAGCAGTAGCTCTCCGGGTCGCGGAGGAGGAAGGGCGAGAGGATTTGCTGGGCGCGGGGGCCGATGAAGATCTTCCGGTCGTGGCCGTGCCAGGCGGTCTTGTGGTGCTCGGGCCGGTAGACCCAGACCTTGCCCTCGCGATCGATGTCACAGGGGCGCATCTGGCAGATCTCTCCGGCGCGGGCGGCGGTGAGGAGCTGGAGTTGGATCATTGCCCATACGTGGCGCGAAACGAAGGGCTGAATGCCTTCGACCATCTCCATCGGGACGGGCTTGACGGCGTCGGGCTCGGGTGCGTCGCTGCGGCCGCGCCGGAGGCCGGGCACGGCCCGGAGGGCGTACAGGACTGAGCCGGGGACGAGTTCGTCGCTGACCGCCCACTTGAATACGTGGCGGATACGGTTGACCTGCTTGTTGATGTAGGGGCGGCACCAGCCGGCGTCGATCATCTTCTGCCGCACGGCCTTGAGCGCCCGCGGCCCGAAATCGACGGCCGGTGTCTCGGCGTACAGCTCCTTGAGCGGACGAAGGGCCAGCGTGAACTGCTCCAGCTCCTTGACGCGTCCGTCGGTCTCGGTGCGGTAGTACTGCTCGGCGTGCGTCCAGAAGCGTCCGAGGACCTCCTTGACGGTGATCGTGGCCGGCTCGGCGGGGAGTTGCCGCCCGGCCGCAAGCCACTCGGCGACGGCCTGGTGGTAGCGCTGCTCGGCCGCCGGGTTGTCGGGCTTGCCGCAGTAGATGGCCTTGCCAGACAGGACGACGAACATCTGCCCGCTGGCCTTGTGGAAACGCAAAGAAGGCACGCGACGATTCTTCTCGGAACCTTTCGCGTGCCTTCTTCTTCCGGTGGACTGCTTCGCGTTGTTGCTCATGACCGTACTCCGTTTGGGCGAGTATGTACTCGCTTTCCTACGGGTTACGGCCGCTCCGTCGTTTCCGACGGTATTCGCAACTCGCGAATTCAGCCTACCTTACGAACTAGCGGGGGTGGGATTCGAACCCACGACCTCCGGGTTATGAGCCCGACGAGCTACCAGACTGCTCTACCCCGCGATCGCTATTGGTACGTTAGTACCGCATCGGCCAATTGTCAATGCTTTT
>SDBT01004035.1_pt1 | contig 25068 bp, 21 predicted proteins | sample 2277101 | NCBI WGS metagenome assembly SDBT01 (sample SAMN10404973, study PRJNA504765) | marine sediment metagenome | isolation source: marine sediment core GS10_PC15, 103 cmbsf | place: Arctic Ocean: Southern Knipovich Ridge | collected 2010 | reverse complement strand
TGAACCACGAATTTCACGAATTACACGAAGAAATTTTCCCTTTTGGGATTTGAACCACGAATTACACGAAGAAATTCCCTTTTTGGAATTTGCCGTTCGAGATGCCCCGATGCCCCTCCGGGGCGTAGTCCCCTACGGGACGGAGTCCATCGGGGCTCCTCAGGATTGGGATTTGGTCATTTCAGTATATTGCTTGCCAATCCGGGTAGATTTCTGGTATATTTTTAGGTATGAAGCAGATTGTTCTCGGAACTGCCGGACACGTCGATCACGGAAAGACCTTGTTGATTAAGGCACTTACCGGCGTGGATACCGACCGCCTCAAGGAAGAGAAACGCCGGGGGATCACCATCGAGCTGGGCTTTGCCTATCTTAGTCTGCCCAGTGGTAGCCGGGTAGGAATTATTGATGTTCCGGGACACGAAAAGTTTGTTAAGAACATGGTGGCCGGGGCCGGGGGAATCGATTGCATCCTTCTGGTCATTGCTGCTGATGAAGGGGTAATGCCTCAAACTCGAGAGCACGTGGATATCTGCTCCCTACTGGGTATCCAGAGAGGTTTGGTAGCCCTGAACAAGATCGATCTGGTCGATGACGAAATCCGGGCCTTAGCCGATGACGAGATCCGGGATTTTCTGAAAGGTAGCTTCCTTGCCGGCTCCCCGATTGTACCCGTCTCTTCGGTTACCGGGGAAGGCCTCCCTGAACTCATCACTGAGCTGGAAAAACTGGTTAAGGATACACCGGGGAGGGATTCATCCGGACTCTTTCGCCTTCCCATCGATCGAATTTTTACAATGAAAGGCTTCGGCACCGTAGTTACCGGGACCTTGCTCTCCGGACAGGTAAGCAAGGGAGAGATGGTCGAGATTCTCCCCGGCAAAAACAAGGCCAAGGTGCGCGGAATCCAGGTCCATAACCAAGAGGTTGCTTGCGCTCTGGCCGGTCAGCGGACTGCCATTAATCTGCAGGCAGTGGAGAAATCTCTGATCCAACGCGGTGATCTACTCACCCATCCGGGGAATTACGAGCCTACTTCCAAAATCTTAACCTATCTCCAACTCCTTCCCGGGACCGCCCGGCCGCTCAGGAGCCGGACCCGGTTGAGCTTTCATCTGGGAACCGCCAGGGTTCTGGGAAGAATTGTCCTTCTCTCCCGGGATGAGATACCTCCGGGAAAAGAGGGCTTCGCGGTGATCTACCTGGAAAGACCCATAGCGGCTTCGTTTAGGGATAGATTCATTCTCCGAAGCTTTGCCTATACCCAGACCATCGGTGGGGGGGAGGTTCTTGACCCCCATCCCCAAAAAATCCGCCCACATTCTGCGGAGACCCTGAAGGAGTTGGAGATATTAAGGAGTGGCGGTGCGGTGGAGATCATTGAGCTGTGGATCGATCGCACGGGGTATGAGGGACTAACCCAGGAAAGGCTTCCGGGAAAAACCAACCTCCCTCCCCAGGATATCCCTGAGCTGATCCAGAGGTTAATCTCCCAGGGAAGGATCATCCAGTTAGACTCGCTCCTGATCCATCAGAGACGATACGAGGAGGCTCAGAGGCGAATCCGGGAGTGCCTTCAGGACTACCACCACAAATTCCCCCTCAGGAGTGGAATTTCCCGGGAGGAGCTAAGGGGTAAGCTGGATCTCAAACTCAAGGAGAGGATGTTCAGCCATCTGCTCCAAAAGCTTATTGATACTCAGAAGATCTCCCTCAAGAAGGAAAGCATCTCGCTGGTTGAGCACCGGGTAGAACTTCCGCAGGAAAAAAAGGAGCTTAAGGATAAGATCGAGAAGCTCTATCAGGAGGGGGGATTAGAGCCTCCTACCCTTAAGGATCTGGAAGGGAGCCTGGCGGCTCAGAAAAAGGAGATCAGGGAAGCGGTTTCTCTTCTTTCCCGAGAGGGTCTGCTCATCAGGGTTAAGGATGAGCTTTATTTCCACGCTAAGCCCTGCCAGAGACTCGAGCAGAGACTCAGGGATTTCCTTAGCAGAAAAAAGGAGATTTCTACCCAGGAGTTTAAGGATCTGACCCGGGTCTCCCGCAAGTATACCATTCCCTTACTTGAGTACTTCGATGCCCGGAAAATTACTATCAGGGTGGGAGACAAGAGAAAGTTAAGAGAAAGGATAGCTTAAAAGTTGACAGCATATTTAGTAATAAGTATAATTTAATTAGCCAAAGGCAGCACAAAGGTAAACCCCATTAGACAAATTATCCAATGGAATAAGCATCTTACGGGTCTTTAGTCCGCTTACGGCGGATTTCCAACGGGGTAAAAAAACTATGTATATCCACTGTCCGGATTGCCAGAGCAGGCTGAAGATTGACGAAAAGATCCTGAAAGAGCAGAAAAAGTTCAAGTGTCCGAAATGCGGCAATATTTCTGCTATCTCCCCAGAGCTAAAAAGCAAAGTTAAGGGATTAGATCAGGGTCATTTGCCAGAGAGAAAGGACATTACCCTACATTCCCTCCCCAAAAGAGAGTTAGGTAGCATGCCTGAGAATCTAAGGCTATCTGTTTCGGTCATTGAGGGAAACGATGAAGGAAAGACCATTCATCTCAGCAGGCCCAGGACAACCCTGGGCCGGGAGACGGCCGACATTATCCTGAACGATCCTGAGATCTCCCGAACCCACACCGCCCTTATTATTCATCAGAAAAGGTTTACAATTAAGGATCTGGATAGCACCAATGGGACCTTCATTAACGGCAAAAAGATTGAGGAAAGTGAGCTCAAACATCTGGACGAGATCGAGATCGGCGGGACCAGGCTGCTCTTTACCGTTTATCAGGAACTGGAAGAATTCGATCAAGAGCCTTCCGGAACCGGAGAGGAATCCTTGGAGGAAATCGAGTTGATAGAAGAGGTCGGAACTGCCGATGATTCCGCCACGAGGATGGAGCGGAGGACGGTTGACCTGAAACTTCCTGCCGGCCGAAGGTTATTTCTGGAGGCCCTCGAAGGAGAGAATAAGGGAAAGAGGATCAAGTTCCCGAAGGGGCGGGTCATCATTGGCCGCTCCGGGGTGGACATCAATCTCAATGACCCTGATGCCTCCCGCAAGCATGCAGTTATCGAAGTCTGGTCACGGGACCAGGTCTATTTAAGAGACTTAGCCAGCACCAACGGAACCTTCCTTAATGGCGCTCGAATTACCTCTGCCCGGCTCAACAATGGGGATGAAATTATGATCGGAGGCACCCGACTACGGTTCGTGATAGAAAAAGTATCCTCTTAAACTCTCATTCCCTATGGAAATATTTGACCAGATGGAGTTTATTTTCTCCCCACATAGTAAACCGATAGTTAAGATCGTCCATAGTCTTTTTGATAATGAATAGCCCCAGCCCCCCTTTTTGCCTGCCCATTTTCTCCTGGTCAATATTATGAGGAATGTGTTGGGTAGGATCAAAGATAATTCCTTTATCGGTAACCTCGATCTCGAACCTTTCCGAATCGACCTTCAAATTAATCTCTATCTCACCTTCCTTATCCCGGTAGGCATGCCTGATGATATTGGTGCAGGTTTCATCTACTGCCGAAACTATCTGATAAGTTTCTTCCTCGGAAAGTTTCATACTCGCTGATTGCAGCTCCACTCTATCCCTGATTGCCGCAAGCTCTTTGACCTCACCGGGAACAGTAAATTTGAGTTGAAAATATCTGGTAGAGTTCTCTGCCACCTAACTCACTCCCTTCTTTTTCTAAAAAAAGGATTGAAGGGCCTTTTTCTCTTCGGAGAAGATTTGAAAGTACTCGGTGAAGCCCAGGATCTCAAATGTTTTTTCGATCTTCCGGGGTAAATTGAGAATCCTGATACCCCCTTGATGTTTAACAGCTATCTGGTGCGCCTCCAGGAGGATACCCAGGGCTGAGCTATTTAAGTACTGAAGTTCAGAGCAATCCAAGACGATCTTACTGTATCCCTTCTTCATCTGCTCATGGATCTGTCGGTCAAATAAATTAATATTGCTGGCATCAATAAAGCCAGCGATCTTTAAGAGCAGTATCCCCTTCTCGTCCACCCGGCAGGTAATCTCTAAAGTCCCCATTTTCTTTTTTAGCTCTCCTACTCTTCTAATCTTAAACTTAACATGGTAATGTCATCAGTTTGATCCATTGGGCCGATAAAACTGCGGAGGTCTTCGTAGATAGCCGAGATAATATCCTCTGCTCTCCGAGAAAGATTGGCTTCCAGGGTCTTTAGAATTCTCTCCTCTCCGTATTCCTTCTGATCGGGGTTAAATGCCTCGCTAACTCCATCGCTGTAGAGAAAAAGGCCGTCTCCCCGGCGCAGGGTGACTTCATGTTCTTCAATAACTCTGCGAAAAAGCTCATCATCAGATATACCCAGGGCTATTCCCTTTCCCTGGAGGACCTCTACCTTTCCGGCTGAATCGCTGAAAAATATGGGGCGTTGATGACCGGCAGAGGCAAATCTCACGGTTCTCTGTTCGGGTTCTAAAATCAGATAGAGAGTGGTAATAAACATCCTTGGTTTAAGGTCAGGTTTGATCAGACCATTTACCCGGGCCAGAACCTCTCCCGGGCTTTCTTTTTCCATTGCTTCCGCGCGAAGCATCGTTCGCACCAGTGCCATAATAATCGCCCCGGAGATACTCTTCCCGGAGACATCGGCGATTACACAACCAAATCGACCCTTGCCGATCTCAAACAGGTCATAATAGTCACCTCCAATGAGTTCGGCGGGCTTGAAAAATGCTCCGATACTAAATCCAGGCAGGGCTGGGAATTGTTGGGGTATCAGCATATGTTGAATGTCCCGGGCAATCTCCATCTCCTTTTCGAGCTTCTCCTTCTCGATCAATTGTTCCTGAGATTCCTTAATTTTCTGAGCCATCGAGTCCAAGGTACTGGCCAGTTGCCCGAGCTCATCTTTCTGCTTTATCTTAATCCGGGTAGTGAGATCTCCCTCCCCAATCGCTCTTGCCCTCTCCGAAAGATACTCAATTGGCCTTAAGGCAAGGGAGATCATAAAGTGGGAGGCGATCGACAGAAGGACAATCAAACCGAAGGCCATAAGAATCACCTTGTTCCTAAGAGCCTTTAACTTTCTGTTTATTCCCTCCTCAGAGATCCCTACTCTGACCATACCCAACCGTTTTTCCTTAACGAAGATTACCTTTGAAATATCAATAATTGGTGGATAGGAGGGGACATCTAAGTACTGCTTGAGAACATCCGGATCTTCAGAAAAGTACAGTTCTTCAATTGTTCGGCGAAGGTCTTCCCGCACTTCCTGATCGGAGACAAAAAACACCTCTTGCCGGGCATCCTTGATCAGAGCATATATTACATCGGGCTCGTTTTCGACAATTCCACTCAGCAAGTAATGTAGTGCCAGCTCATCCTGGAGGAGCAGGGTCTCAATACTCAAATTGGCTAAATTTCTGAGGATAGAGTCCCCCCTGGCCTCTCTTTCCTGGCGAAGGGCCTTTCGCTCATCATAAAGCAAGAAAGTAGAGGTAATTAAGATAATAACTACAATTATCAGTACAGTCCATACACTGAACTTTACCCGGAGACCTAATCTTCTATACCGCTCAATCATTTGATCTTTTCCAATTCCCTTTGCAGGGAGCGGGCCCTCTCGATATACTTCTGGATACTCTGATTATCCGGGTCGTAGCGTAATGCCTCTTCCCAGTACCTAATTGCCTGCTGATAGTCATTCTGGTCATAGTATCTGAGGGCCAGTTCCGATAAGGTTTTTAATAATAGCTTCTGGGACGGCTTATCATCCGGCCTCACCCTTAAGTTCATCTCCAATATCGTTTCTACCTGCTCAAACTTATTCTCTGCATAATATTGCTGAGCCGTCTTGAGATTTTCCCTGATAGCAGGCTCGATTTCTTTCTCGATTTCCCTTAAATTCTCCTGGGCCTTTCCGTCCTCGGGAAGGGTCTCATTTGCCTCTTGCCATTCCAGGTAGGCGTTCAAAAAATCGCCCTCCTGCTTGAATCTTTCCCCCTGAGTGAGATGAAGGACAACTTTGGCCTCAGCGCCTTTTATTTCTGCCGAGATCTCGTTTAATAGGGCATTTGCCTTTCGGTCCCGGGGATTTTTTCTCAAAAAACTGTTAACCCTTTTCTGGGCCAAGTATAGCTTTCGCTGTTTAAAAAGAATCTCTATTTCCTTCAGGCTTTCCTTCCGGGACAGCTGGGGCCGGAGTAACTCTTCTATCTGCTCCAGCCTCGCCTTGGCCTTCTGATTGATCGGCTGAATTTTCAGTACTAACTGAAATTGACGCTTAGCGCTCTGCCATTTTCTTTTTGAGAAGGCCTGCTCCCCTTTTTCTATCGCTTCTTTTATGGCTTTAATCTTTGAGCTTACCTCATCTATCTCCTTTTCCGTCCGGGGATAAACCGGATGGGTCTTGTTTACCCTTTTAAATTGTTGGAGGGCCTTTTTATATTCATGCCGATCCTTATGGATGAGGCCGTTTACATAATAGTTAGAAGCACAACCGGAAAGGATTGCTAAGCCTACCAGGAGGAAAGAGCTGACTGAAATTGCGACGGTTCTTTTCATAAATAAGCTCATCTGGAAATACTGCCGGAAAACTATACAATTATTAACAAAAAATACCGATTAAATCAAATTTAATCTTTCTTCTTCCTTAACTCCTCCAGATACTCATCAATCTCTTTTTTCCCTTCCTTATCGAAATCTATAAGCTGAAGACCCATCCCCGGGGTTTTCTGGGGTTCGCCCTCTTTAACCACATAAATAACCTCACCTACCACAGATATTTCTCTGCTTTTACCAGGAAGATATAGCTTCAATTGCACTATACTCTCCAGAGGCATTGGTTTGGTGGTTTTAATGAATATGCCACCTTTACTTATATCCTCGGAATACTCCCAGAGAAAATCCCTGATGCTTTTAAATCCAACCTTTATCCTGGCATCAAATCGAGGATGCTGCCTTCTTTTTTCGATGACAATATCCTTCTTGGCAAGTAATCCGTCAATATACTCACTTACTTCCCTCCTGCTGCTGGGGGAAAAATCAATAAATTCAATGCCCATCCCCGGCTCCTGACCTCTCTGTCTCCCTCCTTCACTGTTTATGGTATGGATAACCTTTCCCAGTACTTTAACCTCTTTTGAGCTATCAGGAAGGTAGAGTAGTAATCGGATCTCAGATCCCTCCGGCAGGGGGTCAGGAGTGGTTAGAAAGATGCCCCCTTTACTGAGATCGCGGGAATACTCAATGAGAAAGTCCTTAACACTTTTATATCTTACTTCAACAGTTGCAATAATCCGTGGACGTATTCTCCTTTTCTCGGTATATTCCATTACCCCTCCCATATTAGGTCAATAAAAATCATTATCTCACAATTTTTGCATTTTTTGAAGAGTTGGGGAAAATTAGGACATTCCCCAAAAATTTTCAGGCGAGTCCCGGTATTTAATCCGCCTCAGGCGGATTACCCAAATTGCCATGCCCCTTCCGGGTACCACGAAAGAGAAAAACTTATTTTCAAATCATATCCCCCCTTACCCCGTAGAAGTCCCCTTGAATATAATTTAATCTCATAATATTTAAGGATGTTCCTTAAACTTTTAAGACTTCTTTACGGGGCTTACCCCCCTTTGCTAAAGGGGGATTCAGGGGGATTCTACAATCCAAGTCCCCCTTTGAAAAAGGGGGACTTAGGGGGATTTTACAGCCCAAATTCTCTTAGCGGGGCTGGACTTCAACGAACTCAGTCGAGGCAAAGGCCCTGCCTATCCTTCCCTAAAAAGAATACTATTTAAGCAAATGCTATGCCAATTCTGCACCAATTCTGACTATTCTATAACTGTTTGATTTTATTATCTTTTTTGGGGAGAAAGTGATTTGTGCTGAAATATCATAGACGTAGATATTACAAAAGCCCCCATTTGGTGACAAAAAATGGCATTTTTAGGCTTGACAGGACAGAATCTTGACCAGGCTGCACTACGACCCCTAAAAAATTAGACCAGCAGTTAAATATAGCCGTTAAAAGACCTTTTGGGCTTGATAAGGAAAATTTTTCGTGATAATCTTCCTTTGATAGCTTAAAATTGAGAGTAAATTTTGTCCTAATCCCTGCAAAAGCATGCAAAAGTAGGGTCAAAGGACTTGTCCTGAGCGCAAGTCGAAGGATAGGAAGCAGGAATGAAGCCAAATGCCATTCTCATCAACCCCAAGGACAATGTGGCGGTAGCCCTGGTGGATATACCTGAAGGAAGCAAGGTAATACTACCGAACCGGAAGACCTTTAAAGCCCGGGGAGACATCCCTTACAGTCATAAGGTAGCGCTCAGGGATATCCCGGAGGACGCCGAATTGATCAAATATGGGGAACGGATTGGTGCTGCCTCTATCCCCATCGCCAGGGGAGAATGGGTTCATACCCATAATCTAAAAAGATAATGGATTATTTTAAAGGATATAGACGGCCTGACGGGGATGTGGGGATTCGGAATCATGTAATAGTAATCTCCTCGGTGGTATGTGCCAATGGTGTGGTTAACCAAATTGCCCGGGAGGCCCCGGCCGCGGTTCCTATCACCCATCAGGAAGGCTGCGGGCGGGGACCCGTGGATGTAGAGCTCACTGTTCGTACCCTTATAAATCTCGGTAAAAACGCTAATGTTGCGGCGGTAGTTGTTGTGGGTCTGGGCTGCGAGTGGATCCGGGCGGAGCTGTTGGCCAATGGAATTGCTGAAAGTAAGAGGCCGGTTGAATATCTGGATATTCAGAAGACGGGAGGCTACCGGAAAAGCATAAAAGCGGGGGTAAGGCTTGCAAATAAATTTTTAGTAGAGGCCCGAAAACAAAAACGCAAAAAATTTAGCCTGGATAATCTGGTGATGGGACTTCAATGCGGGGGCTCCGATGCCTTTTCCGGGGTAACCGCCAATCCGGCAGTCGGACTCGCCTCCGATTGGTTAGTTCAACAGGGAGGAACGGTGATCCTTACCGAAAATACCGAGATGATCGGAACCAGCCCCATCCTGGAAAGGAGGGCGGTAAATCCGCAAATAGCAAAGGAGGTGGCAGAACTGATAGCCAGGGAGAAGGAGCTAACCGAGGAGCATCTTGGCCCTTTAGCCGCACTCGTGATTTCGCCCGGAAACATGGACGGAGGAATGAGCAGTATTGAGGAGAAGTCCCTTGGTTGCATCATTAAGGGTGGCACTACTAATATTACTCAGGTGGTGAAATACGGGGAGATCCCGGCCAGCAAAGGTCTGGTAATTATGGACGCTCCGGGTAGTGATGTGTACTCGATAACCGGTGAGGTGGCCGGGGGAGCGCACCTGATCCTGTTTACCACCGGGAGAGGTACCCCGGTTGGGTTTCCGATAGCACCGGTTATAAAAATTGCGAGTAATTCTAAGCTCTACCGTTCCCTGCCGGGTGATCTGGATATTAATGCGGGGGCTATTCTTGATGAGGGGAAGACCCTGCCGGAGATAGGCGATGAGCTTGTTGCATTCATCCGGCGTGTCCTTGATGGTAAAAGGCCCAAAGCGGAGATCAATGGACAGGGGGTACTGGCAATCCAAACCCGGGGACCAGTATTTTGATTAGGGGCGAGAGGATGAGCAACCAGAACAAACTAAAGACCGAAGGAATTACCATAGGGCGGCGGGCTAAATACTATGACCTCTTTACCTCGCCCTTCGGGCAAGGAGACAGATTCTTCCAACAACTCGCTGAGTTGGCCGGGATCAGGGAGGGAGACCGGGTTCTTGATGTCGGTTGTGGAACCGGAACCCTGGGTATCCGGGAGAAAGAAATGGCCGGGGATAAAGGGTATGTGGCCGGCATTGATGCCTCCAAGCAGATGATAAGCATAGCCCAGGAAAAGGTTACTAAAAAGAATACCGATGTGGATTTTAAGCCCGGTCTCATTGAGGATATTCCCTATGATGACAATTACTTTGATGTTGTTACCAGCAGTATGATGACCCACCATCTGCCCCTTTTCTTAAAGAAAAAGGGGTTTCAGGAAGTATTTCGGGTGTTGAAGCCAGAGGGACACTTTCTGTTGGTAGATTTCGGCAAGCCTGATAATCTATTTGCTAAGTTTTTTATTTACTTACTTCTTTACTGGACCGAAAGCACCAGGGCCAATATCCAAGGAATGATCCCCGAGTTGCTCGAAAAGGCTGGGTTTAAGCAGGTTAAAATTGTAAAAAAGATTCCTTTGCGGGAATTCATCAGTGCCCACAAACCACCTGGGTAAGCTTCCGCATTTTTTCATTTCTTCTCACCTGCCGGCAACTTTCTTGTTCCCAACAGATTCAATTTATATCTCCGGACAGCCTCCGGGGTGATTGTTGACCCATCCGGAGCGGCGAAGCAGAGGGCATCCCGGGGACACTGAACTATGCAGGCCCCGCACTGGACACAAAGCTCGGCTCTCGGCATCAAAGCTTTATGCCTCTCCTTATCAATCTCATAGCAATTGCGCGGGCAGACCTCCCGGCAGAGGGAGATGCCCTTACACAAATCCTCTGCCAGAACGACCTTCAGGAATCGGTCCGGGTGAAGCCCACTTTTGAAAATCGGGGTGCTTCCGGTGAGATCCAAGCTGAAGATCAAAACGATGAAAAGACAGATGATCCCCCACTTGATCAGGAAGCCCCAGCTAAAAGTGTCCGAAAGGGAGCCATAAATACTAATAGTTAGCAGGGCCAGGGCCCAGAAAAGAAGTCGGTACCCTCCCCTTCCGAAGTCAAAAAAGATGAAGCCCCTCCTTTCTCTGCCGGGATCGATGAAGTGGGAATAAAGGGGAAAGCTCAAAAAAAGGGCAAGAGAAAATCCCCAGATCAGGAGACAGAAAGGAATCACCAGGTTCCTCCAGAAGATAAGCATCGGCAGGGCAGGGATTAAAGAAATGGGGAATGCCCAGGATACTGCCATCTCCAATCGCTCGAGGAGGTCAAACCTTACCTTCCTCATTTCCTCGCTTTTGTGAAAATTACTCTTGATGTATTCCTTGAGGTCCTTCGCATATACCGGTCCGAATAGGGGGCTCCAGCCGGTCTTTTCCTTAACTACCTCTCGCCTGATTCCGGTAGCTGAAAGTTGGGGCAGGATTAGGCGGCGATGGTCAACTAAATCTTCAATTCCGCTCGTCTTGACAACAGATATAATATCGTGCTCGGTAAATAACCCTCCGGCAGAGGCACACCATACATTTATTCCCCGACTGTTGGCAACAAGGAGATAGAGATCCAGGCCTTTGAGAGCCTTCTTTACCCTCTCCACGGTAAGATCAAAGTTGCCGGTAACAATAACCGGTGAGTTTCTCCCTGGATTTCCGACCCGGACGAGGCCGGTTCTTACCGGGAAGGGAAGCATCCGGAGAAGGGTTTCGATGAGGTTCCTGGCCCAGTATATGATCACTTTCATTTCATGCCTCCTCGGGCTTTATTGCTACCAGCTCAATGAAGGACCCCAGCCTTCCGTAGCGTACCTCCTGGATCTCAAAGCCTGCCTGACTGACTCTTTCGGGAAGATAGCTCACCGCCCGGGTAGTGGTCTGGGTAATGAGATAGGTGATAATTACCAGAGGAATGCGGATTAGCCTCTGGAGCACCCTTTTCCCGAAGCTATTCGGTCGCGACTCATCAGCCAGGAGAAGTAGACCTCCGGGCCTCAATATTCGGAAGCACTCTTTCAGCGTGAATGTCTGCTCCGGCTCGGATAACTCAGAAAAACAAAGTCCACTCGTGATTACATCATATTGATCCGAGGGTTCCTCATTTAGCTCCACCGCCCCTTGCTCTTTCAGCTCTGCCTTCTCGCCGAAGCCGGACTCATCGCTCTTTTTACGAGCCAGCTCAAGCATCCCCGGATTAATATCAATTCCCTTTACCCGCGCTCCCTTCCGCAGCGCCCGGAGTGCCAGCGAGCCGGTCCCGGTGCCAATGTCCATTACCCGAGCACCACTCCTGATCCTCTGAGTCAAACGGTCGTAAGCAGCCTCACTCTCCCCCAGGGAAAGCCAGCGAACTCCCCGATCATAGCGAGACGGGGCGCTCTCCAACAGCTTCATTAAAATATAGGTGCTCATTTGCTATGCCCTCTCCTCCAATTTCCCTCCGGTTTAATGCAATTAACTCATATCCCCCTTTGATAAGCTCAGAACAAGCTTCTCGAGTCAGATATTTTATTTTCTATTATCTTAATCAAAAGCTTAAGTAAGTAAGAAATTAATAACATACCGGGAAGGATTTTTCAATAATATCTCCTTTATTGAGAATAAGGTAGTGAACTTCAAAACATCCTATTTGGCATGGTTCCCTTTCGATATGCTCAGGAAAAAGAGGAAAGTTACTATTTCTACCTTAAATTTGAAAGTGTCGCTTTTTTTGACATATGATGAAAAAATACTTGACAAACCCAATATATAGTGGTAGGGAAGTGTATAATATGCAAGATGTGGTAGAAGGCAAATGTAGTGTTTTGCTACACTAAATCTTGCAAGGATGAATAAGCATCCTAAAAAAGGAGATAACTGATGGAAGAAAGATTGAAAGCCAAGCTGAAGATCTTCTTGGGAGTGGTATTTGAGCTTGTCAACAACCTTCCCCAGGAAGAAGAAAGGAAAAGAATAATACTTGACCTTGTAGATAGGCTTGCACCAATGAACATAATTCACCAGATAAGAGGTGCTCCGGCATTTAGTGGAGCTGGAGCCCAATCATGGGATGGGATTATTGTTGACCATACTGTATTTCAGTTTAAGCTTGAGGAGAGCCGAAAATACGCCTTTAAAGTGATAGACAGCATTTCACCCAGCGAAAGGAAGCAATTGCTGGCGGGGATAAGGGAAGTAGTTTGGGATTTCCATAATCTTGTGAAAACTATGATAGAACCAATAATTGGGGAAGAAAATGAAGAGACTGCTTCCCCCAATACTTTCGAGGAGAGTACCCAAAAAACTCTTTGACGCCGATACCCGCCGACCTCAGTATGCTCGTTAAACTGTGTGGTGGAGAATCAAAACCGCCCGGTTCTCTTTTAGAGTGGAGTATTTTAAGTGCCCATCTTGTGGCACGCGTAGTTACAGATGGGGTTTACAGACTTATCTGAATAATGAGTTCATTTATAAACATCGCCGATAGCGAGAGGGCAGGGACTGAATTACTGCAAGCTCAAAATCAAAGATTAGCATCGATTGAGCAGCTTGCTGCCGGGGTAGCACACGAGATAAACAACCCTTTAATGGCTCTTTCTACTGAGATCCAGTTGTTGTTGGAAACAAGTAAGGACAAGAAACTTGTTGAATCGCTGAAGAATATGGATAAGTTTTCCAAGAGGATCGCTGGTATCGTAACTGACCTGGTAACATTCTCTCGAGATATCTCAACTGATGCCAGAGAATTCTCGGGCATTAACTCTCTAATAGAAAAAACTTTATTGTCAATGAAAAGGCGTTTTAAGTTAACTAATATTAAGATTGTAAAGAAGTTTGATAAAATTCTACCCAATTTAACTATAGACAAAGAGCAGATTGAGCAGGTGTTTATTAATATATTGATGAATAGTTTAGACATTATGCCAAATGGTGGGAAACTTACTGTATCGACCAAATTAAGCAGCACTAAAGATGCAGTAGAAATAATTTTTGTGGATACCGGATCTGGAATAGCTAAAGAAAATCTGCCTAAAATATTCGACCCTTTCTTTACCACAAAACCACCTAGGAATGGAACAGGGATGGGGTTATCCGTATGCCACGGAATCATTGAAAATCACGGCGGAGACATTAAGATAGATAGTGAACTAAATAGGGGAACAGAAGTCTTGATAAGACTACCGATAGAAAAAAAAGTTATAAAAAAGTTAGCTAAGAACACAAACTAAGGGAAGGATACAAAAGCCAAAAAGAAACTCCTCGCGATTGATGATTTGGTAATTGCACTGGGAGCGGAAAGTGAGTAATTACCAAATAGATTGGGAATTGTAAAGTCCATCATTACCCTTTTAACATAAACCTTCCTTTTTTTAGGTCAGTAGACCAGCGGAACCCCCAGTAGGAAATTTACCGCGAACATACCTTGTTTTAAGAACTTACAGTAGTACTCCTCCTTCGACAGGCTCAGTACAAGCCAAAATATATGCATTCCACTTACTCTTTCACCTAAATAGTTGAAATTAAATATGAATATTAATTCAGTGACCAATTTTCGGTGAAAGTCTATCAAAACGAATTTTATTGCAGGACTTCCCCCAAAAATTAGTAGCTGAATTAAAAATCCTGTTAGAATTTTATTGACATTGATACCTTAGAATGGTATTAAATCATCATATAATATATAATATTTTAAGAAATTTAGAAGGAGGTCTTAAAAATGAAAAAGGCAAAAAGGATTGTCGGATTCGTATCAATTTTAATTCTTGCTTCGCTGTTGGTTTCTTGCAGTTGCGGTGATGACGGTGGCAAGGAGGAGGAGGTTACCTATACCCCTACACTGACATCCATAACTCCATCGGCCGGTTACAACACGGAGGATACCCCAGTGACGATCACAGGCGAGCACCTTAGTGCACCTGGCTCGGTTGTCCTCAAGAACGGAACAACCTATCCGGGACCGTATGACCTAACGGGCATTAGTTTGCCGGATGACACCAAAATTCTGGCCACCGTTCCGGCCGGACTTCCAGCCGATGTGTATGATGTAGCGGTAACCATTGATAGCACAGAATTAACCCTTACCAACGCTTTCACGGTGATGACCGGTGTGATTACCCCGACCGTGAGCCTGGAGAGTATTATCCCACCTTTAGGATACAACGGACAGGATACCCCGGTTATGATCACCGGCGATGGCCTCAGAGAACCAAGCTCGATTGTTCTCAGGAACGGGGTGGAGAATCCGGGACCATTTGACCTAACGGGCATTAGTTTGGGGAGTACCACCAATATTCTGGCCACCGTTCCGGCCGGACTTCCACCGGATGTATATGATGTAGTGGTAGTGATTGATAGCGTGGAATATGTCCTTACCGCCGCCTTCACGGTAACCGATGTGCCTCCGCCTTTCGTGGAGTATGTTAGACCGCCGTCGGGATGGAACCAGAGAGATACAAAAATAACAATCAAGGGAAGATATTTCCAGGCTACCCCGATAGTGAGCCTCATATCCAGTACCGGAGGGCTTATAGAACTGGAGAATGTTGTCTTTTTCAGCAGCGCATCTCTGTCTGCGGTAGTTCCCGCCGGTCTTACTCCGGGGATATATGGCATCCGGGTGACCAACCTCCAGGATGGCCAATACGGCGAGTTGGCGGATGCCTTTGAGGTATCCACCATACCTCCCCCTCGAATTGATTCCATCACGCCTACCTTACTTGTTGCGGGTGCAGGAGGTCCGTTGACTATTTATGGGGAATGGTTTGCCGAGACCGGTATCCGCATTTTCGCAGTCCCTGACCAGGCTATTATCGAACGAATCCAGGAATACTGCACCGACCCAACGGTTACCACCGATTGCTACTGCACCGATCCGACAAATACCACCGATTGCATTAATGGCCTCGAATTGGACAGTGTGATCGCCTCTGGCTGCACAGCCGGGCTATGCGAGACGCTTGCAGGACAAGTTTCCGCCCAGGTAATGGGGGTGTATGTTGTAGTGGTACTTAACCCGGACGGCCAGTACAGCACATTCTCGAGCCTGCTAATGGGCTCTGCCGCAGAAGGCAAACTGGGTGATGTAGCAGGAAATAAATTCCTGGATAGTGCGCACGACCTGCTGCTGGCCCGCCAGAGGCACGATTCGGTGGTAGGCCGCGACGAGGCCGGAAACGCATTCATTTACACCATCGGGGGAGATGACGGCACGGAGGTCTATTCCGCCGTGGAGTACTTTATCTCCGATATCTTCGGGGAGCTGTCTGAAAGCCATTTTGCCCGACCGCTGAATACCGCGAGAACAGCCCTGGCGGCAGTATCAGTACAGGAACCGGGCGGGAGGGTGTATGTGTATGCAATCGGGGGCTCCGATTCGACGGCCTTCGGTGACGCAGATATCCTCGGAACTGTGGAGCGCGCCCGGGTGCTCAGCCAGAGCTCTGCCCCTACGGACCTGACCGCAAGCGAATTCGGTTCAGGCACCTTAGAGCCGGGTATATGGACCTACCGGGTTTCAGCAGTTCTTGAATACGAGGGGGAAGCACTGCCGACCTCGCTGAAAAGCGTGCGCCTGTCCGCAGCCGGGGGCGTGGATCTGAGCTGGACAGCACCGGTTGGGGAAACAGTGCTTGAGTATCGAATCTACCGTAACGATGCCGCGGACGAAGGGGTCAACCGGGAGCACCTCATTGATACTGTCGACGATGCTTTTACCACTTATCATGATAGCGGTGCTCCTTCTATCGTGGCGTATTTCCCGGAGGTGGTCAATGGAACGACTTCATCCGGGGACGGGGGAATCCTTGATGATGGGACCTGGTATTATGCCGTCACCATGGTGACAGTGAACGGAGAGGTTACCTGCACTACCGATGCAGTAGTGGTAACCTCCGGTGGAACGAATAACAATACCGTCACCCTGACATGGAATCCCCAGGAAGACGCCCTTTATTACAATGTTTATCGGTCTCCTGATGTGGACGATATCAGCGGAGACCGGGTCCTGATAGCCGAAAAGATAATCGCTACGACCTATGTTGATGACGGTTCGTCTCCTCCGATTGTTCTTGCCGGGCCCGAGAACCTTACCGGCGAGACTCAGTATTTCATTAACGCTGCGCTCGGGGTGGGCAATTGGATATACCAGGTCAGCGCAATGACCGAGAGGGGCGAAAGCCTCCCCTCCGACCAATTGATGGTTAATATCACCGGTACCAGCAATGCGGTAACAATAACCTGGGACGAGGTTCCCGAGGCCATTTACTACCGGATATATCGGAGCGATACCACCACTTCACCCGATGTGATCCATATGGTTAAGGATAATGTCACCGCCACCGTGTTTACCGACCGGGGTCTCGAGGCGGGGATTGTGCTCCCTGCCGACGGCTACCTTCAGCCGCCTCCCGGCTATCGTAACTACCTGACTCCGGGCACCCTGGGGAAATGGCAGGTATTGGCCGGAGGGCTTGTTACGGGGCGTTACGGGCATGGTGCCGCCGTCGTTACAACCTTAGAGGGGATAACCTATATTTATGTAAACGGAGGAGGCTCTTATTCCGATACGACCCTAACGAGTACCGAGGTGACGGCGGTATTAGAAGGCGGCAATTTGGAAGGATGGCGAGAGACAATCTCCATGACCAACGCCCGGGCATATCACGGCTTTACCAAAGCAGCCAAAAGGCAAAACGATATCCTCAACCTGCCTTATGCGACATACTTCTACTCCGTAAATGGTATGCAGGTATCTGAAGTCATTGTGGACTCGGTAGAGGTTTCTGCTCTTATAGGGCCGCCGGAGAATGTAACCCTTGCTTCGGTCACCGGCGGAACCCTTACCGGGACCTACTATTATAGGATCTCAGCCGTGGTTCCAGACATAGGGGGAGGACCTAATACGGTTGAAAGCCAGGCAAGTATGGAGCAGGATATTACCATCGATGGGGTAACGGAGACCGCTGTGGAAATTACCTGGGATAAGCTATCGGAAGCTACCGGGTATCGTATCTACCGCTCATCTACTACCGGAACGCAGACCCTTCTTGTTGAGGTGGGTGATCAGGATTTCTATATTGATGACGGCTCTATTGGTCCCGGAACTACATATCCCGCGGAGGATGGAGAGCTGATTGCTTGGGTATTCTTTGCTAATAGCGGACCAGGTCGCTTCGGGAACCGTTCTTTGACAGGTAACGGCTTTCTGTATGTGCTCCAAGGAAAGGACAGCGTTATCAGAACAAAGATCGACGGCGACAAGCTATTATTCTATGGAGATATAGAAGATAAATGGACTGTTCCCAGTAACTTAAGCTCAATTGAGGCCCGGGCCTTCCACTCTCATGTTCATGTTAATTCTTTTGTCTACATTCTCGGGGGCTTAAGTACAGGCGATATTATTATATCCAGCGTCGAGCAGGTTCCTTTCTAAGAGAGAATTTAAACGAACCCGATTGCCCATTCTTTAGTGGGAAAGGGCGGTTCTATTTGAAATAGAACCGCCCTTTTTTTCGACTCAGATTCCTCTTTCGATCTTTTTTATCGCCAGGATGTAATGACATTTTAGTCCCCTCTCCCCACCGTGGGAGAGGGTTAGGGTGAGGGGGCTTTTTATTTTTCCCTGAGGCAGGCGGCTTCAGTGATCTTCTCGACTTTATCATCGAGCGGGAATTGTTTGATCAGCCTGACCGCTTCCTTCACCTGAGCCGAGCTCAGCAGGCGGGAGGATTCCCGGATAAACTTCTCCCTGGCCTGGTGGGCGATCTCCTCCGGGGGATGGCCCTGAGCACCGTAAGGAATATCCTGCTGGGCAGTAAAGGTCTGGCCCTCTCTGGTTTTCAGGGTAACCCGGGCCGAGAATGGGAGGGTTACCTTCTCCAGGTCATAGTCCCCCAGGTCATAAGGCTTCTTCTCCTTTCTTCTTTGCAGTCTGAACAGGGAGCGAAGAGTTTTCCGAAGCCCCCTTTTAATCACTTCTTTCATATCCGGAGGAATCTTCCGCCAGATCTCCGGGAGTTCCCGGAGCCTTAAGCCCAGGTCTCCGGCATACTGAGTCCGTGATCGGCTGATGATATGGCGAATATCTTTAAGACTCAGCCCCGCGAGGAGCCGACCCAGGTCAATTGCCCGGTAGAAATGGCTGATCAAATTAAGGGTAAAGGACCAGTCGTGGGTGAGCTTTACCCGGGAGGCCAGCTCCCGGATGGCCTTATCATTGCGATCAAGCTCTTCCTGGGCCAGCTCCTCCACGGTCAGCCTTCCGGCAAGGACAGTGATAGCGACATTCAGGGGGATGGAGAAATTAATATTTATCGGGGAGAGCCTCTCTCTAAGCTGAGAGTGAGAAAGCGCTTCCATCTCGGTGGTCAGACGAGAAGCCTCCACGATTATCTCCCCGACATCTTCGGCGGTCAATTTCTTACCCTTTTCCGCCTCATACTTCTTCAGGACCTCCAGGAGGGCGTCAATGGTCGTATCTATATAGGCGCAGCCAGGATAGATCTTGAAGGCAATGGTATCGGTTACCCAAGCCCGGCTAAAGCCGCTGAGCAGCGTCTTCAGGGGGTAATAGGAGAACTGACTATAGAAGCCTCCGGGATTATCCAATATATCAGTGGGTCCGCTCATCCCGTTACGGGCGAGCTGGGCCGCCTGGATGCCGCCGACCGAAGTAGTCCCTGCGACCAGGATCTTGGACTGGGCACCCATAAATCCCGGCCAGAGGGCAAAGTTAGGCTGGGAGAGGGCGATCCCCAGTGCATTTTCCATTTGCTCTACGGTAAGTCCCAGGAGTCTCCCCCCAATGCAGGCCCCGCCAGCCAGGTGAATAAAAGTCCAGAGCTGGCCGTTCTGGGGACCAAGCAGCACCGAGGCCCCCAGCCTCCCTTCAACCTCGGAGGCGATTATCTGGGCAGTGAGCATATCCTTGAAGGTTAGACCCTCCTGCTCGCAGAGGGCCAGGGAGGCCATAACTGCTGAATGGCCGGTGTGTCCCATGAACAGGTAGTCATCATAGTCGTGGACACAACTGAGGGAGGCGTTTACCAGAAGCGCATTGTGCAGGGATGACTTGTCCCCGCAGGGGATGATCGTGCACTTTCCGGGGCTATTCCACTGCCTCACGGTCCTCACAAGATTCTGCCCTCCCTCGGAGAGGTAGCCGGCGTGGGCTGCCCCCAGGACGCTAAAGATCTGCTGCTTGGCTTTCTCGATAATCCTTTCGGGAATATCCTCGTATTTCAAGCCCACCACCCATTCGGCAATAGTTTTTATCTTATTTTTTTCGACAAGCATATACCCCCCTTCTTAAGCTGATTGTAGGGGTGGACCTCAGTGTCCACCCTTATCCCTTCGACAAGCTCCCTTCGATAAACTCAGGACAGGCAGGACAGGTCGGGCCGACAGGGGCCCCTGATTAAATCAAGGGCGGCCCCTACATTCATTCTGCAAAGCCCCGATGTTTATCCGAATCTCTTTAGCGGGGCTGGAAAGCCCCACCTATCCACTTTTTACCTGAAAAAACGGGGAAAGTCCTGCCAGTGTGATAGGATGGATTGGTAGATTTTATCTTTTACTCTTACTGTTGACATTGACCAACCGCTTAACATTCTCTTTTTTCCATAAAGGACATAGCTTCTTCCAGTAGCAGTAGCCAGGTCAATCGTGCAAGAAAGTTTATTCGGCAATTGTAAATATCCATAAAAATCTTCTAAAGACCCATATCTTTCCTGCAAAACTGGATTCTGGTGATAATTCTCCTCTGCCAATTCTTTGAGGTTATTATATTGACCTCCCAGAAGATACCGCGAGGTAACTCTTATAGCTTCTTTCTGATATTCCCTCTCTCCACAGAGGGCATCAAGAAATGCCTCATACTTATTTACATCGAACCTTTCAGGATCAATATTGGAAGAAACCCTAAGAACAAGATCCTGATTTTTGAAAACCTTCTTGTCTTCTATCATAAATTCAGTCTCCAGATTCTTATAATAAATTCTTGATCCATCTCTTCAAAATCAGGCTCTCTACCAGTGTGTTCTTTTAGAAGTCTTATCATCCGGGGGATACCAGTTCCAATTTCTGTCATTCTATGTTCTTTGGCCAGGAGGGAAACTATAAGAGGGTTTCGATGGAGAGGAAACCCTAATTTAATATTCTCAATAGTTACTGTATTGGGAAGTTTCCCTGGGCTTTTTATCTCTATTCGATTATCAAAAATGAATATTCTAATCTGTGAGGGTAATTGGTAATTTCGATGAGCAACAGCATTTATTAACGCTTCTCTTAGAGATTCGATGGGGATTTCAAATACAGGTTCTTCTTTTTTAAAATCCTCTATTTTCGTTTCAGATCTTAAATAATCTTTTAGTATTGTCTCTGTTCTCTCAATCTGGTCAATAAGTCTTCCTTCTATATCCTTTTTCTCAAATTTCTCGCCAATGTCATTACCCGGAAATCTCACAATTGTTACTTTACAGTAGGGTAAATTATATTCTGGATGTTTCCCAAAGAAGAGTAGCCCTCCAGTGGTAGTCACTAAATTACTTTCATAAGGGGTCAATATCTTCATATTTCTCAAGAGGTCTTCAGTCTTTATTCCCAAATTCTCAATCTTGTTTCCAAGGGATTTCTCCAAAAATTCCTCAAGATATTCGAGTCTTATATCTTTAATAGATGTATTGGGAATAGGTAGCTCATCGTAATATAATGCCCCCGATGCCTGATGTATAAGCCTGAGTTCTCCTGGACTTGCTATTCTTTTTCCACTTGCTGTCCTAATATAATGGACACCTCTATTAGTTCTATAAGGTCTTTGGGGGCCCTTTGGTATTTTTACAATCAGGATTTCTTTATTATCAATGATTAATTTTTCTATGGTAGCATAAACGGTCGGTTCACAATTATTGGCACATATATTGTCTATTCTTTGCATTTCCTTATCCAAATCTGTAACACCAATAATTTCTCTCTCATCAGAGACACCAATTATCAAATTTCCTCCTTCAGTATTTGCAAAAGCAACAATCTCAGAAGCTAAATCATCAGAATGAACTTTTTCTTCTTTGAATTCGGTAAATGAATCTTCCCCTTTTTCAATTATTTCTGTTAATTCTTCTTTATCCATTTCAACCTCCTATTAAGATCAGATCTTATTCCTCTTATAGCCTCTTTTTGATATTTCCTTTCAACGCAGAGGGCATCGAGAAAGGCCTCATATTTATTTATATCAAACTTTTCTGGGTCAATATTAGGAGAAACCTTAAGAACAAGATCCTAGTTTTGAAAAAGCTGGCGGTCAAGCATGGCATCTCCTATTCACCTTCTGGGACAAGTGCTACTACATGTTTTAATCCACTGTTTGAGAGTATCCATGCTTTTTTACTAATCTGTTCATAACCTTTTCCTCATTTCTCGGCAATCATAAAAAAGGGGCGATTCTAATTTCTGATAACTTTTGAAGAAGAGAGCCAATCTTAATTTCTCGCTCCGTACTTTTCTTTGACTATTTTACCATATTTCTTGTCCCTCAATTCACGAATTTTACCGCTAGTGTTGTCTTTACCAGTTTAAGATAATGGTTGACGAACTTTATCTTATGCTATTCGGCCAATTTTTTCAATACCTTCTCCAGTGGTAGCTTAGCCTAATAGTGGGGCTCCTGAAGCTTCAGAAGCTCATCAATAATATTTTTTTCCATATCTCCTCCATTTTTTTGGTTTACCCTGTTAGAAACCACGTGAACGGACAGTTTTCAGATTCTTTAATGAACACGGTCTAAAGCCACGCGGGAGCTTCTAACAGGGTTTACTTTCTGGCGGTAACTATCATTCGGGAGTTCATGAAACCGTAGTCCCCATTTTTTTCCTGGAGAGTAAAGTTCCTCTTCACCTCAATATTCCGCAGACCGGTGTTGGCTAACAGAGCGCTAATCTTATCCGGGTAGTAAAGTCTCTCGCAATAGGTTCCATCCCGAATAATGCCCTTCTCTTTTGAGATCACCGTCTCCCGGGCTCTGACAACCTCCGAATCCAGCTCCCGCAACCGGCAGACGACAATGTCCTCACTGGCCTGATGCTGGGAGAAGGGGCGGAAATTATTAAGCAGAAACTCCCGGTCCGTGAGCTCCAGCAAAACCTTCCCTCCTTTTTTTAATAAGCGCCTGATCTCCTGGAGAATTAACTGGTTATCTTCCTCATCAATGCAGTATCCAAAAGAGTTGCCCATAACAATTACAATATTATAGTGTGAGCCTTTTAATCCAGCATAGCGGGCATCACCCTGACAGAACACAATCTTAAGGCCTTCCCGGGCAGCAGTCTCTTTTCCAAGTTCAATCAGAAATCGGGAATAATCCAACACGGTAAGGTTCCGGTATCCCCTTCTTCCGAGCTCCAGGGAATGTCTCCCCTGACCGCCGCAGAGATCAAGAATTCGATCGGAGAGTTTAAGCTCTGAGACCTCCTCCAGAAAGCTTACTTCCTTCCCGGTAAGTTCCTGGTCGCAGACACTGCGGGAATCGGTTATTAAATAAATCTCATTAAAGCAGGTCTTCCACCAGTCCGGGTCTACCTGGATCATCGGCTTTTTCCTTTTTACTGCAATTCGGACATAACAATAAATTACTTTTCCCAGGGGAAGGTTGAGCGAAGCAAGATACCAAATCAGTCAAATCCCAATGACCAAATCCCAATTCAATCATTTGCATTTTGCATTTTTCAATTTGCATTTTGCAATTTATATAGTCCACCCTTTATCCCCGCCTATGGCTGGGCAGAGACGCCGGCCTCTATATAAACGCATTATTTGGGCTAAGATGTCCCCCAAAGCTATATAGTCCATCAGTGCAAATAAGAGCAGGGCCTCCGTCCCAGGGTGCCAGGCGGGCTATCTCCTCTTCCTCCTCACTACTCTCAACGAATTTGGTCAGTTTTCCGGCCTGCCAGAGCCCACTTAGCTTAACCGCGTCTTTCCAGAGATTTTTACTGTAATACTGAAGCTGCGTAAGGTGCTTGGGGGTAATAATCCGGGGACGAAGGGTTGTCATAATCGGACCGAGCAGATAAACAAACCCCATCTCAACTGCCTTTTTGTCTATTTCCTCCTGAATCTCGGCCACCGCGCGATACCCTAAGTTAACAACTGCCTGGTTAATCCGATCGATTGTCTCCTTGACCCCAATCCGAGACCGAAGAATAGCAACGCCCTTGGCACCTCCTCCTGAGCCCACATTGGTAGGAACCCCACCGAACCTGGCCACAAAACCGATCAGGCCAATATCAGTAATAAAACATCGGAAATCGGTTTGCCACCGTTTGATAAATACCCTTTTCCCCTGCCGGTCAATCCAGGGAAACTCTTCGGCCCACAGTTCCAGCGGCGTAAGTAACTGGACAATATAGCCTCCACTGTCCAGTGCATACTGAAGTGATTTATCTGGATTGTCATCCTGATAACCGATAATTATCCCCTTACCTGAATAACCATGGACCGGTTTTAAGATAATCTTCTCCCAATGATCCCTGACCCACTCGACCAGATCCGGGATCTTCTCCCCCGAAGGTCCGGTGGTGGAGCGGGGATAGAGCTGTCGGGTCCAGGGCGTGCGGCTGACCGTGGTCCGGGACATTAAACTCTTATACTCTCCGGTAACCACTTCAAAAACACCTTTTGCCCCGATTGGCTCGATACCCCGAGGATTGACAACAATCCCTTGCCTGATAGCATTAATTAGTGGGTCAAGATTATGCTCTTTCCTCAACTTCACAATGACATTATTGTTAAAGTCAAGAAAGATTACGGTAATCCGGCGCCCTTCGAGAGTGATGGTATTACCTCTAATTTCAAGACTCTGTGGTGAGGCCAGGGCAGCGGTGACCCCGGGCAGACGGTTAAGGTAATCGACAAAATGGATGTTCTCCCCAACCTTGTCCAGGGTTTCCTCTTCGGCTAACAGCACAATGAAGGCTTTCTGCCTACCAAAGAGCTGCTTATGGACCCGCAGAAGCATCCGGGCAAAGGTAGGCACCGGATTTAGCAGGGGATGGTCGAAATCCAGATCAATATCGATTCCTGAAAGCCGTCTTATTCTGTCCCAGCTTAGCTTTCCCAGTTCCTGCGCCATCCGCTGGTAATCCCAGCCGCCCGGACTTCCCAGATTCCATTCACAATGATGACCTAAAAACTTTTCACCCATCACGAATTGTCCCATTTGCATGCGGGATTAAATCCAAATATCAAACGAGAAATCCTAAACCCCCTAACCCCTGATTAAATCAGGGGCTAAATCCAAATATCAAATGTTAAAACAAATAACCCCTCACCTCTATCCTCTCCCCTCAGGGGAGAGGAAGTAATAACCAGTAACTTGTTCTGAGCCCTTCGACGGAGTTTATCCCGAGCGAGGCCGAGGGA
>SDBT01004034.1_pt1 | contig 25070 bp, 19 predicted proteins | sample 2277101 | NCBI WGS metagenome assembly SDBT01 (sample SAMN10404973, study PRJNA504765) | marine sediment metagenome | isolation source: marine sediment core GS10_PC15, 103 cmbsf | place: Arctic Ocean: Southern Knipovich Ridge | collected 2010 | reverse complement strand
GTTCAAGGAGGATGCCGCCCGGTTCGGGTACCTGTAGGCTGGAGTTCCTTCGACTCGCCCTCAGAATCCCCGGTTAAAGTCGGCGGATTGTCCCACCATGTATCACTATTTGTATCGCTACCGGGAGCCCAATGACAGAAGGATCTATCAAAGTGCATTGACATCAACTCTTCCTTATAGTATTAATGACTTAGAAGCCATGAGTGAGCTGCTACAAGCGTTGAATATCATCACCTGCCTCTGGTTGCCTACGTGTATCTGTACGTAGCGGGTGCGATTGGCGGGAGCCAATCCGCTCGCTTGTTCAACCGTGTCTCTCCATGACAATCCGTAGCTGAGCTTCTCGTTCAGATCGGAGTCACAGAACATCACTTTTCTGGAAAGGAGGCCGTACATGCGCAAGATCGCTGAAGACATCACCCAGCTCATAGGAGAAACACCGCTAGTCAGACTGAGACGAATCGGTGCCGGGCTCGCCGCCGATTTGGTGGCCAAGCTCGAGAGCTTCAATCCATGCTCCAGCGTAAAGGATAGGATCGGGCTCAGCATGGTCGAAGCGGCGGAAAAGCAAGGGCAGATCAAGAAGGAAACGACTCTGGTGGAGCCGACCAGCGGCAACACCGGGATTGCCCTGGCGTTCGTCGCCGCCGCCCGAGGCTACAAGCTCATCCTGACTATGCCGGATACCATGAGCCTCGAAAGGCGCAAGCTACTCACGGCTCTAGGCGCCGATCTGGTGTTGACGCCGGGCTCAGAAGGTATGGCGGGAGCTATCAAGAAATCGCAGGAACTGGTCGACTCCAACTCGAGCTACCTCATGTTACAGCAGTTCAAGAACCCGGCCAATCCGGAGATTCACGTGAAGACCACCGCGGAGGAGGTTTGGAATGACACCGAAGGTCGTGTGGACGCGTTCGTCTCCGGTGTGGGGACCGGGGGGACCATCACCGGTGTGTCACAAGTGATTAAAGCACGGAAGCCCGCTTTCAAGGCCATTGCTGTGGAGCCGGTCGACTCGCCGGTGTTGTCAGGAGGAAAGCCGGGCCCACACAAGATACAAGGAGTCGGGGCGGGGTTTGTCCCCGAGGTGCTTCGTATGGACCTGGTGGATGAGGTTATTCAGGTAGGCCACGAAGATGCCGGGCAAATGGCCCGAAGGCTTGCTCGCGAAGAGGGCATTCTCGCGGGGATCTCTTCTGGAGCAGCTCTCTGGGCGGCGGTGGAAGTGGCCCGTCGCCCTGAGAACAAAAGGAAGATGATCGTGGTGCTGCTACCTGATACGGGCGAGCGATACCTGAGTACCTGGGTGTTTGACGGTAAATCATGAGGTTTCCCTATGAGACAAACGAGTAAGTTTACAGGAGCAGGGTTGGAAGTGACCGAGGAGGTCGTGCTTTCCGAGGTTGTCGCGTCCCTTGTTGCATTCCGCGACGACCAGGAACGTCCGATGCATCCCGAAGAGCCGCAGAGAAACCTCCCTTCCCGTGACATTTTGATTGAGGCCGTGGAGTTGTTGCGGTTGGTCCTCTTCCCTGGCTACTGCGGATCCTCGGCTCTGACCGGCCAAGTGGCACGGTTCAACGTGGGATCCGCTCTGGACAGGGCCAGACGAGACATCCAAGAACAGGTGAAAAGGGCTTTTTGCTTCCATTGTAAAGAGCCGGACCCCTCCCGATGTCCAGAATGTCAACACAAAGTCGTTTCCGTGACCCAGAGCTTTTTGTCCAGGCTGCCGGAAGTACGTCGAGTTTTGGGCACCGACATACAGGCCGCCTACGAAGGAGACCCGGCGGCCAAGAGCTCCGAGGAGATCGTCCTATGCTATCCCGGCATCCTCGCCATGACGAACTACCGGCTGGCCCATGAGCTCCACAAGTTCGAAGTGCCCCTGCTCCCGAGAATCATCACCGAACATGCACACAGCATCACCGGTATCGATATCCATCCTGGAGCACGAATTGGGGAGAGTTTTTTTATCGATCATGGAACCGGTGTCGTGATCGGGGAGACCTGTATCATCGGCAAAGGCGTTCGCATCTACCAGGGTGTGACCCTGGGAGCGAAGAGCTTCCCACTGGATGAGAATGGGAACCCCATCAAAGGCATACCTCGCCATCCGATCGTCGAAGATGAAGTGGTCGTCTACGGCGGTGCGACGATCCTGGGACGCATCACCATCGGGGCCGGGTCGGTTGTTGGCGGCAATGTGTGGCTAACTCATAGCGTGCCGCCGGGTAGCAAGATTACTCAAGCGGAAGCTCAACAAAAGGGCCTTTTCTCTCAGGGGGAAGGGATCTGAAGGGATCTGACAAAAGCTTGACATTCTGTGATGAGTCCTTACAATGTGATTAGGTAGAGTCATGAATTGGCAAAGTCTGATCGTCCCGAGCATCGCCATTATTAGGGGGAGGTGCGGGCCTCCTTAGGTTTTAACGAACTAACAAAGCCCCGCGCCCGAAAAGGGTAGCGGGGCTTTTTCTATTGCCTATGAAGAGATATGGACCCGGCGCGCAGCCCGATCTGCCGCCGGCCGTTTACTTCAATACACTGGAGGTTCTCAATGACTCGAATCTTGCTGTACGACACGACGCTAAGAGACGGTACCCAGGGTGAAGGGGTCTCGCTGTCATGCAATGACAAGCTGAAAATCGCTCAAAGGCTCGACGATTTTGGCGTTTCATACGTTGAAGGAGGATGGCCCGGCTCCAATCCCAAGGATGCCGACTTTTTCTCCCGGCTCGATGAGCTGACCTTGAAACAAGCCAAAATCGCCGCTTTTGGCTCCACGCGCTACAAGAACACCACCTGTGATGAGGATGGGAACATCCAGGCCTTGGTTGAAGCCAATACCCCGGTCGTGACACTGGTCGGAAAAAGCTGGGATCTGCATGTTGACAGCGTGCTGGAAACCGAACCGGAAGAGAATTTGCGCATGATCTCCGAGAGTGTCCAATACTTCAAAATGCGGAGCAAAGAAGTCATCTACGACGCGGAACACTTCTTTGACGGCTACAAAGCCAAGCCGGAGTTCGCTCTGGCAACGCTGAAAGCCGCTTTCGACGGTGGAACGGATTGCCTGGTTCTTTGTGACACCAACGGCGGCTCGACACCGTGGGAAATCGAAGAAATCACCAAACGGGTAGCCAATGAATTTGACCCCACCTTGTTAGGTATCCACGCTCACAATGACAGCGAGTTGGGGGTGGCCAACAGCTTGGCCGCGGTTCGTGGCGGGGCTCGACATGTGCAAGGCACGATCAACGGCTATGGTGAGCGCGTCGGCAATGCGAACCTGGTGAGCATCATTCCCAACCTGCAGTTGAAGATGGGCTACCGATGCGTGAGCGATGAGCAGTTGTCTCAACTCACCGCTCTTTCTCGCTACGTGGATGAGCGGATCAATGCGGCTCCCAATCCCCACCAGCCTTTTGTCGGCCACAGTGCTTTTGCCCACAAAGGCGGTATCCACGTGGCGGCGATTCTCAAGGTTGAAGAAAGCTACCAGCACATGGATCCTGCTCTGGTGGGCAACGAGAAACGCACCGTGGTTTCCGAGCTGTCCGGTCGCGGCAACATCGTCTCCAAGGCCGAAGAGTTCGGCCTGGACCCCAGCCGTGAAGAGGCCAAGCAGGTTCTGGCCCAAATCAAAAAACTGGAAAACCAGGGTTACACCTTCGAGGGGGCCGAGGCGTCGATCGATATGATGCTGCGCCGCATTGCCGGTAACTACGAGCCACCCTTTGAGGTGATCGACTTCATGGTGCTCGCCGAAAATCGGCAGGGACGGGGTTTGTTCGCCGAAGCCACCGTGAAGGTAAAGATTGGAAGCGAAATCCGCCACACCGTTGCTGACGGTAACGGCCCGGTCAATGCACTGAATCTGGCCTTACTCAAAGCTTTAGAACAGGATTACCCGCAGCTCACTAGGATTCGGCTCACCGACTACAAGGTGCGCATCCTCGATAGCGATTCGGGGACGGCGGCCACCACCCGAGTGATGATTGACTTTCACGAAGAGGGGACGGGCCGAAACTGGACGACCGTTGGCGCCAACACGAATATCATCGAAGCCAGTTGGAAAGCGCTGATTGACAGCATGGAGTATGCGCTGTTGAGCGGCGACCAGCGGCAAGAATCGACACCGGCCGTGGCGTCCGTCTCGGTTCAGAGCGTTTCGTAAGCTTGCTAGGTAGAGCCGGCGCGGGAGCGCATGGAAGTGGCGCTCTACCAAGACTTGCAGGCTTACATCGATAGTTCCGCGGTGTTCAATGTACACAATAGGGCGGTCCCGCTCCTGCTCGAAGTCGGCGACGTCGACGGTACGGTGGCCTGGCGCCAAGGCGGGGAAGCGATTGAAGGTGAAAGACTAGCGCTGCAATAATCGATGAGGCTCGGGTATCGGATCAACAGGGGGATCCGGGCCGTTTCTTCGTACGCCAGCCGAAGCTCGTCGCCTAGACCCTGCTCTCCGTAAAAGTAGCCATGGTCGCCGGCGACTACGACAACCGGTTTCCGGTGACCGGCGACGGCAGCATGGACTGGCAGGGGCGTCTATCAGTCGATATGGCCAAGCCGCAAAATGTACTATAGGTTTGACAAAAAACGCATGTGGTTTTATACCGCTGATGTCGAGGCGAATAAGAAATCTGAAACTATATTGAATTATTGATCGGATAGAGACGTGGTCAATCGTGTTCCCAACCCGGATGAACTGGAGCCCATTGAAACAGCGAGCATCGATGAGCTCAGAAGCCTGCAACTGGAACGATAGCATTGGACGCTCGAGCATACTTACAAAAACGTTGCGCCCTATCGTTCCCTCAAAGTCGGTATTTTCGGCGCCGAACCCTGGGGTGAATCGATGCGTAAGGAGCTCGAGGAGCGCTGCGGCCTTGATGCAGTCGACATCTACGGTTTATCCGAGGTCATTGGTCCCGGGGTTGCGAACGAGTGCATCGAAACAAAGGACGGACCGATAATCTGGGAAGACCATTTCTATCCCGAAATCGTTGAGCCGGAATCCGGGGAGCCGGTATCTGATGGCGAGAAGGGTGAGTTGGTATTTACGTCACTGACCAAGCAAGCCCTGCCGATCATCCGCTACCGTACGCGTGACCTGACCCGGTTGCTGCCCGGTACGGCGCGGACCATGCGCCGCATGGAAAAAGTTTTGGGCCGTTGTGATGATATGTTGATTATTCGTGGTGTGAATGTGTTCCCGACACAAATCGAAGAACGGGTTCTGAAAGTGGTAGAATTTTCACCACACTATCAGCTGCGGGTTTCGCGCGAAGGACAACTCGACCTGCTGACGGTGCTGGTCGAGCGAAGGCCCGACGCAACGGTCGCTAATGCGGAGACCATTGCGAACAGATTGAAGAAAGACATCAAGAACTTTGTGGGCGTGAGCGCACAAATCATAGTCTGCAATCCGGGCGGCGTGGCGCGCTCCGAAGGAAAAGCGGTACGTGTAGTCGACGAGCGAAAATCGCTGTCTTGATCCATTCCATCAATACAAGGAGGGATTGTGCAATGAAGGTACTGTCTAGCGGGCTAAACCGATTGGCTCTTCTGTCTGTCCTCATTTTTTTGCCTGTAGGCATATCGAGCGCTGCTCAAAAAGTCCCCATCAGCTTTGACGACTATCATGGGTACGCTGGCACGACTGAGTATCTAAGAGACGTGGCCAAGGCGTACCCCGACATCACCGAGCGGCTCGAGATCGGCAAGAGCACCATGGGACGATCGATTCATGTTCTCGTTGTGTCGAACATGAAAACCGGAACGACCATCGACGCCCATGTGCCGTTGCGCAATATGCGCAAGGAAGGGGTCAAAAACGTGATCCCCATGAAGTCGTACCAAGGTAAGCCGGGCCATTGGATTTGCGGTAGTACTCATGGAAATGAATACACCGGAACGGAAGTGACCCTCTACATTATCGACAAGCTCGTTTCCGGCTATGGTTCCGATCCCGAGATCACTCATCTCGTGGATGAGAAAACCTTCTATATCTGTCCCTTCGTCAATCCCGACGGCGTATACAACAGTATCGAAGGCGGTATTTCTCAAAGGCAGAACAGCTCGTTCAAAGACGATGACGGGGACGGTGAGGTCAATGAGGACGGCCCCGAAGACCTCAACGGAGACGGGCATATCACCCGGTTCAGGTACCAAGATCCAGAGGGCCGCTATGTGATCGATGACGTCGATCCGCGCTTGATGATCCAACTCGGCGAAGATGAAACCTCCAGCAGACCTCGCTATTCGGTGATCACGGAAGACAAAGACAACGACGGGGATGGGGAGGTAGGGGAGGACTCCGAGCGAGGGATAGATTTAAATCGAAATTATCCAGAAGGATGGTTCACAGACGACGGCATGCCGGGAGGTTCCGGCGACTTTGCCACCTCCGCCCCTGAATCTCACGCCGTCGTGGAGTTTTTCACCAATCACAGAAATATTTTGATGGCCCAATTTTTTCACACCTCCGGAGGGTTTACCCTGAGGCCGCTGGCCGCCTGGCCTCACAGCAAGCTGCATCCTAAAGACGTCGCCGTCTATGACATGATCATGGGGAAGAAATACCTCGAAATTGTCGGTTATGAAATTCCCGACGCTTGGAAAAATCCCGAGTCCCTGGATGAGCTCAGAGAAGAGCTCGGAAAAACATCCAAAAATAAATATGCCATCGAGCGGGGCTATGAAATGCCGCAGGGCTGGAGAGTCATCTACCGCGAAGCTACGGACGTACGCCATGCCCATGGACTGGCCTCAGACTGGGCGTACATGCAATAGGGCATCTATTCCTTGACGACCGAGCTGTGGAATCCGCAGAAAGACATCGAAGGCTTTCCACAATTCACCGGGGAGGATGCAAGGGTGCAAGTGCAGCGTGAGCTCTTGAAATACCAGGACGAGAAGCACGGAGGCCAGTGGTTCATCCCTTGGACGAAGTACCGGCATCCCGAGCTGGGGGATGGTGAAATCGGCGGCTGGATACCGAAATACCGCGGCAACGCCTTGCCGGTGGAGCCGCTCGTTGGGGTGTGCGAAAAGCACTGGCAGTTCGAACGCTTTCGCGCCGGACTCCTGCCGGAGATAGAAATTTCAGAGGCGGGAGCTAAGGTCCTCTACACGACCAACAATGCCCGCGACAGTGTTGTCTCACAGGAAGGCGATCAGGTGACCATCAACCGGGGGAGCTCGACAGGAAAATACAAAATTGTCGAAGTCACTGCGAAAATAGAAAACAAGGGAAAACTGGCAACCCATGTAGCCCGGGGGGCAGAGCTCGCTTGCAACCGGGAAGATGTGGTTCGGCTCGTCGGCGACCGTGAGAAGGTTACATTCTTACAGGGCACGCCATCCCAGTCGCTCGGTGTTCTCGAGGGCGTTATGGAAATTCCAGGATACGAGGCGAGGGATGAGGCTCCTTCACCACCCCCACCGGCTCCCGAGTTTCCGAAAAAGCTGGAACAGCGGCAGAGGGATACCGAGCAGCGGGTAAGGCAAACGGGGCCGTCGCGTGATGTCAGGTGGCTGGTCGCGGTCGAAGGAGACTCTCCGCTCAAAATCGTCGTGTCATCGCAAAAAGGCGGCACCAGAGTCAAAGAACTTTCAATAAATCAATAAAGGATTGGACGAGAGGAGGATGAATCAATGAAAGCGAATACGAACTCAAAGTCTATAGTGGCTTTTTTGTTGGTCGTCCTGCTGGCGACCCTGGTTACACTACCGGCCTACGCCCAATCGAAGCTTCAGACGAGTCCCGGCGGCTACCACGGCGAGCTCGACTTTCCCATAAGCTGGAAACAGTATTATTCGTATGCCGAGTGGACGAAGATCATGCACGACATGCAGGCCCAGTATCCCCATTTGGCCGACATCGAGAGCATCGGAAAGAGTCGCATGGGACGCGACCAGTACCTTCTCACCATCACCGCTAAATCTACGGGAGCTCATTCGGATAAGCCGGCTATGTGGGTTGACGGAGCGATCCACGGCAACGAGGTCAACGGTATTACGTGTTCCCTATATTTGGTGTGGTATTTGCTGACGAGGTACGACTACGACAAGTACGTGTATGATCTGGTCAATAGCAGCACGTTCTATGTTCTTCCGGGATTGCACGTGGACGGAAACGAGTCTTTTGTTTCGTACCCGAACACGCCTCACAACCCTCGCGAGCCTTACAGGCCTGAGGACAACGACAACGACGGCCTGTACGACGAAGACCGGACGGAAGACGTCGACGGTGATGGAGAGCTCTCCACGATGTACGTGGAGGATCCCAGAGGGGACTACAAGTTATCGTCTGACGGGCGGCTGTTTGTCGAGGTTGCTGATGTGAATGAAAAAGTCCTGAGGTTCCGCCGCATCGGCGCCGAAGGCTATGACAATGACGGTGATGGATTGATCAACGAAGATGATATTGGCGGGCCCGACTCGAACCGGAATTATCCCTACGGCTGGAATCTCCCGGCAGGAAATCCCTACCCCATGTCCGAGATGTGTACACGCAACACCTACGAATTCCGGCTCGCTCATCCAAACATCGTTGCGAGCTTTCATTTCCACAATACGGGCAGGTTGATCATGTTTCAAGTTCCTGATCCAGTGACGAATCCGAATCAAACCGCAGAGGAGCGTCTGCAAGCCCAGGAGACACGGTCCCGGCAGCTCGAGGAGGCGCGTAAAACCAATAAATATGCTTATCTTCCAGACCGAAAGGTGGCTCCCGAATACCAGCATGATCTGGATGTACAGACGGAAATCGTGGGCAGGGGTTTGCGTATACTGAAGAACTACCGGCCGGTGCCTTCCAGGCCCCCGGGATCGGGAGGGGCGCCTACGGCCTCTTATAAATTGCTGGGTACTTATGCCTATCTAATAGAGCTTTGGGGCGCTGCGACTTTCTACGCCGATGAGAATGAAGACGGCACTATTTCCGACGAGGAATACCTCAAATGGATCGATATCGAATTAGCCGGTGAAGGTTGGATCGTGCCACACAAGGTGGATCATCCTGATGTTGGAGAGGTATGGATTGGCGGCACTCCGAAAAAGCATCTCAGACGGACCCCTCCTTCTCGGTACATCGAAACGGAAACGCTCAAAAACGCGCAATTCGTGATGTATTGCGCCAGCCAGTTTCCAAAGGTAGAGATCGACGAGATTTCAGTAAAACCGGCCACACATGACCTCTTCTTTGTTGAAGTAGTGGTCAAGAACGAGCGTGTTTATCCGACCTCATCGGATAGATCGGTCAAACTCGGGCGAGCGGTCAAGGACAAACTCACCCTGAACACGTCGAACAACTTATCGCTGGTCGAGCCCTCGGAAAGTGGGAGCGGAATCTCACCTTTCTACACGACAAACGAGAGCATCGTGATCAACAGCAAAGTCACTGAATTCAGGATCAAGGGCAAGGAGATGCTTCGATTCAACGCCCTCGTGAGAATGGAAGGGTCCTCGGGGTGGGTGGAGTTCGACATCGAATCCAAGACCGGCGGTACCGACAGGAGGAGACTCAACATCAACATAAACGACTAGAAGATCCCGCCGCAATCCCCCGGCTTCCGCCGGGGGATTATCAGATCCCAACTAGTTCTTTTTCGCCATTCGCTCCCTTACGATAGCCTCGTACTTGTCCCTCAATCGAGTCTGATAGCTGGTCAAGGGGATGACCTTTCCGTTGATGATGACCGTCGTTATCTTGGAGCTCGTCTGGATCAGGCTCTTGCTGCAGAGGATCAGGTTGGCCGTTTTTCCCACCTCCAAGGATCCCACTTGATCGTCGATACCGAGGATCTTGGCGGGATTGATGGTTATGGCCCGCACCGCGGCTTCTTCAGTGAGGCCGTGGGCCACGGATAGACTGGCCGGCACCGGCAGGCGGCGGACGTTTCGGCTGCTCGGCCCGGCGGCGTCGGTAAGCGCAAACAGCACTCCCTTTTCTTCCAGGACGGAGGCGGTGTGGTAGTTCAGATCCGTCGGCTCCCATCGCTCGGGCCTGGTGGTCGTACCGGCCCAAATCACGGGTATCTTCTTTTCAGCCAGCTCGTCGACGAACTTGAGAATGTCGCTGGTCGCTTGGAGAATGCCTTTCAGGTTGTACTCCTCGATGATCCGCAGGGCGTTGCGGATGGTGACTTCATCGGAAGTCAGCAAGATCACCGGCATCTCTCCGTTGACGACAGGAAGGAGCGCTTCCATCTCGAGATCCCGCTTGGACGGCTCGTCACCCTCGTCCTTCTGGTTCCGTTTTTCCTGGTATTCCTTGGCTTTGTTGAGTTTGTCCCTGATCAGGGCCGTGACGCCCGGGATCGTGCTCGGGTACTTGCCCTCCGCCTTGGCGGCCATGTTGAAGATCTGCGCTGCGTCCCTTTTGATGACCATCTCCACGGGGAGATTGCCCTCGAGGTTCAAGAGGATTGCCTTACCGTTTAAAACGTTGCGAGAACCAGCCGCCGTCAGGACGGTGGTCACGCCATCGATTCTCGCCACCTCGATGCAGTCGTCCTCGGGATTCAGGACTTCGTATGGATCCATGTGCGGCGTGGAAGGACCGATCTCATCCGTGTCGCTTCCTGAGCCCGGAAAGCCGGTTACACCGACGGCAGTAAAAGGCGCAATCATTCCCGGGTACAGGTACATGTCCTTGGCGTCTATGATCCTGGCTCCAGAAGGCGCATCGATGTTCGTTCCGATGCGGGCGATCTTCCCATCCTGTATCAGAAGGCTCCCGCCGGTTATGGTGTTTCCAACGACGGAGACGATCGTGGCGTTCCTGATCAGGATAGCCTCCTGAGCTTCTACGGAGAGGCTTGTCATGAAAACGAAAAAGGCAACACACGAGAACAATCTATTCGTCTTCATCGATCCGTCCCCCCTGCGGTCACGCTATCTCGCTCGTAATCGTAGAACACCTCGCCTTCGATGATCGTCAAGACCGGCTTCGTTGTCGAATCGAGAGGGTGCTTGTCGAAGACGGCGATATCACCGTCCTTTCCTACCTCGATGCTGCCGATGCGCTCCTCGAGCTCCAGAGCGATGGCCGGGTTGATGGTGATCATCTTGAGCACTTCCTCTTCCGGGAGATCGTTGTATTTCAGAACCTTGGCGGCTTCCAAGTAAAGGTATCGCCCGATGTCGGCGCTGTCCGAGTTGATCACGATATTGACTCCCGCTTCGTGCATCAGCTCGAAGCACTGGGGACACCCGTCATAGGCTTCTTCCTTGTATCCCCACCAGTCAACCCAGCCGCCGAAGGAGACTCCAGCCTCAGCAAGGAGGTCGGCAACCTTGTAGCCGTCGATGCAGTGGCTTATCTGCAGGGCGTCGACATCGAGCTCCTTGACCAGGTTGAGGAACCAAACCATCTCTTCCGCCCGGTAGATGTGGATGTCGATGCTCAGCTCCTTATCCAGGACCATCTTCAGAGTCTCCATTTGGAGATCGATTGTGGGCGCGGTGACGTTGGTTTCTTCGGCTCCTTTGTCGTACTTGTCCCACTTGTCCTTGTACTCCTGAGCTTCAACGAATGCTTTCCGGACCAAGTGAGTGATTCCCAGCCGCGTGGCGGGCGTCTTACCCTTCCCACCGTAGACTCGTTTGGGATTCTCGCCGAGCGCCATCTTCAACTGCTGACGAACGCCTTTCAGGATCAGGTCGTCCGCCGGGCGGTCGTATTTGAGCTTGATGGTGACGTTGACGCCGCCGATGACGTTGGCGCTTCCGTGCATCGTTTTGACCGTGGTGACTCCGCCGGCGAGAGTCGTCCTTATCGTGTCGTGATCGGGGACGAGGACATCTTTCATCCATAGCTGGGGTGTCACCGGATCGGTGGCCTCGTTGATGTCATCCAAGCCGATGTGGGTGTGGCTGTCGATCAGTCCGGGCATCACGTACTTGCCCGACGTGTCGATGACCGTGAAGCCGGATGGGATCGTCGCGCCTTGTCCAACGGCGGTGATCCGTCCATTCTGAATGACGACGGTTCCGTTCTCAATGGTCCCTTGGGTGATGGTCAGAATCGTCCCCCCCTCGAGGGCGAGGTCCTGACCGGCGCCGCTCGCCGCCGCGAGGACCGTCGCCGCGAGCATGAGAAAAAAAGTTTTCCTCATTCTGCTGCTCCTTTCTTTCCAGATGCAGGTTAATAATGAAATTACTCTCTCTCCAGATCCGCCTCAGCGGCGATGTATCCGAACGAAGCCCATCCCCCTTTTTCGAGAATTTTTTCCCAGATCACGCGGGCCTCGTCTCCGTTGCCGTTATAGAAATGCCAATTGCCGAGGCCATAGGCGCCGGCGTCGCCCATGATGCTGGAATCGTCTTCTCCGGTCAGATCTTCGAGAGCGAGCTCACCTTTGTAGAACAGACAGAGCCGATGATAGACCATGTTCTCGATGACGTTCATTTCTTCATGGATAGGCTCGAGGGCCCGTTCCGCTTCATCATCCATTTCCATCAGCCGGAGTGTCATGTAGAGCCAGTGCATCGTAGCGACGAGCATATCGTCGTTGGCTGACGCCTCGATGCCCTTTCGATAAACCCGTAAAGCGTTCTTCAGATCGTGATTCAGATAGTAAGCCAGGCCGAGGTGGTACCAGATGTTGGTGTGCAGAGAGCTGACGGGAATGTTCTGGGCATTGGGCATGCCGTCCGGTTCGATCTGATCCTCTCTGCCTTCGATCAAGGTTGCCGCTTTCTCGAAATCCTGGATGGCGCGGTCGTATTCCCGGATGGAAATATAACGATGGCCCCGGTGGCGGTAGATACGGGCATCATCGGGGAACTTGCCGATCCCCTCCGTGTAGATCCGGATGGCTTCTCGGTAATCCCCGGTGTAAGCCGTCCGGCGCCCAAACCAGATGAGGTTGTCGGCACTACCTGGATCGACTTCGTAGGCCTTTCGGGCCTCTTCAAGGTTTGCCAGCGCACCATCGCTCGGGTCTCTCGAAAAGAGAGACTCGCCCCTAAGGGAGACCGCCTGGGCACCCTCCGGGACCTCGGACAGGATATCCATGTCACCGGATGCCGGGACCTCGGGCGGGATATCCGTATCACCGGATTCATCTTTGCATGCCATGAATAGGATCAGAAATACCATCAGAATCATCCACGTCTCTTTCATTTCTTGACCCCCTTTTCCGCGTAACGTTTCTTACGGGAGCGACCTGTGGGATTTAGGTTTCAAGCGACTGGTACAACTTCCAGGATCTTCTCGCCAGCTACCGTCTGCTTCAGTTCTTCATCTTCCAGAAGGGACGGTTTTCTGTCGGTTCGGGCGGCCATGCCATATTTCTGGTTCTTGCGATGATTTCTTCCTTGTCCTCCTCCAACAAAAATCCGTCCTCCAATAACTGCTGAGCGCTGGCGTCGACCTTGCTGACGTAGTCCTGCTGGCTAGGGTAGCGTGCTTCGATCGATGGGCGCGGGTCTTTTGTCCTCGCCCGTTCTTCCTCCGTTAAAGGAAACATCCAGAAGGATCCCGCAAAGCGAGCCAGGTAGTTAGGAGCGCCCGACTCCGGTTTCCTCGGATTCCAGCCTTGATAGGTTCCAAGCGGAACGCTCACGTCCGGCAGTCGAATGCCCCCCAGTCCGTTGCCATCGCTATCGAAGTTGGGAACCAGGGTGGCGTATCGAGGGCCGAAATACTTGGGAGGCACGATATCTTGTATTCCTTCTGTCCAGAAGCGAGGGCCGTAATCCACTCGAGGAGGCTTCAGACTGGTTCCCGGATGCCGCATTTCAGGAATTTTCGGAAACCGCCGTTGATGCTCTTCAGAGGCGACGAGCTCGCCTTCGGCAATGAGCGGAATGGCGTTGTCAGGCGGCTGTATCCCTTGTGAAACCCAGCGGTCCAGCGCCACGAGAAGCGCCCGGCCAACCGGGCGTTGGTCGATGACACTCAGCAAATGCTCATACCGAGGGCCGGTCCTGGAGCGCCCCGCTCCATGTGGCGCTCCGTTCACCATGTACATCCGAATCTTGCGTCGTTTGTAAAGCATGGCATCTTCCATGCCCGTCACATCGGTGTGAATGAGTGACGCCGATCGGGTCCAGTATTCCAGCGCATGATTCGTGACAAAGATGTAGGGAATTTTTCCTTTCTTCTTGGCGACCTCCAGCACATCACCGGTCCGGCCGGTGACCGGATCTTGTTGAAGGTTGTAATTGAAGGGGAAGTAGTCGGCAGGGAAATAATTGCCTTCAATATGGCTCGGATGGTGTGTCGTCTGGGCAAAACGGAAATTGAATCCGCCCTTTCCTCCACCGGCTACATGAGGCCAGGCACCTTCGAACACCATTCGGCCTTTCTCATCCACGTGAAATCCTTGGTAAATCATGTGCACCGTGACCCGCCCCGACTGGGAAATTCCGAAAATGTAGGCGAATTCCGGATCCGGTTTCGATAATCTCTCCTGATCCGATTCGGCGAGTGGATTGGGAGTTCCTACTCGGTCCTCCGTCTCGAAGTGAAAGAACGAGATGGCATCCCGAATAGCGGCTAAGCCGAGGCCGACCACCCTCGGATCTTTCGCGACATAAAGAAGCTCGTAGATTTTTCCCGGTTGAAAGCCATCTTCAAAGTAAACGTTGGTCGAATCGGCCACCACATTTTCACCTTCCAAAAGCCCGAAGCGCCATCGGTCTCGTGGTATCTCTCGGCGTTGGCCCATGGGTTCATCGCGAACCGTAAGAGTGGCGGTGCTATTGTCCTCAGGATTGACCACTTCGTAGCATCTGCTACCACCCCAAGCAAACTTCTGGACCTTGGTTTCACTGCTCACGATGCTCAATTCGGCGTTGATCAGGGCCGTGATCGTCTGACCGTTTTTTGTGGCGATGGGCAAATCGATCTGCATCTTGTCAGTGCCGGGCGTCACATCCCAGTTCCATGCGCACCAGAGCAACGAATAGCCCTGCCTCATGAGAAACCCGTTCCCGGCGTGCTCCACAGTGGACGGATTGTTGCTTCCCCTTGCGCTGTTGAAGTAGGCCAGCATACGGAGACCACCACGGTTGTTCACGTCGTACAAGAGACGGTGATTGCCCCTCTCCAGATCCACCGGCTTGAGCAGGACGAAATCTCCTTCGAACTCCACCAGACCGTCCGCATTCCGAGGGGCATACTGTAAATCAACGATCTGTGCATTCGATTCGTTTTCAGGATCAACCGCGTAGTGAAGTCTCCCCCGGATCTTTTCATAAGGGCCGACTTTCCCGAATGACATCCCATCGGCGAAAGCGGTCCGTTCGGTGATTTCAATTCGCGATACTTCCGCATACAGTTTCCCGGCCGAAATCCAACCGCATATCACGATGATGCAAGCCAGCAAAACAATCGATTTTCTCATTGGATGGTCCCCATTTTGCCAATTGGCTTTTGTTGTCAGAAAGTATCGGCACAAATAAATCCTGGAGGTGGGAGGATAACATAATCGCCGAAGTCGATGTGCGAGATCCAGACAAACAACTCGGCTCCAAGTGGCTCTCGCCTGGGACGACAGTTCCTCTTTGCTTAAGATATCGCCGCCGCTTAGGATGCGAAGAACGGCTCCAATCACGCTGTTCAATCATTGAACGAGGAGGGAAACAAACATCAAGGGTCTGTTTGTGTAGATCTATCGCGCCAGGCCGTAAGTAGTGCCAGCAGGGATAAGATGCTGATGGCGCCCAGCGCCCAGCGCATTGCTGATAAGAGACCACTGAGTGCATTCTGGGCATTCAACCCCTCGCTCCCCAGTTCCATACCCAAAAAAACCGTTATGAGCATCATGGTGAATACCATGCCCAGAGTACGCATCTGCGCCGCGAGGGCTGAGGCCATGCTGGTTCGTTCAGGTGGGGTGCTGCTCATGATTACGGTCATGTTAGGCGATGAGAAAAAGGCGAACCCGACGCCGTGGGCCAACAGCGAGGCAATGAGCAACGTCAAGGAATCCGTGGTCGGAACCAGCCAGGCCGCCACGGTACCGGCAAAGATCAAGGTCACTCCCAGAGCAGCCAGCAATTGGGGGCGGACACGATCGGCGAGGCGGCCGGCCACCGGGGCCAGACAGGCCATCAGCACCGGCGAAATCATCAGCATTTGGCCGGCCTCACCGGCGGACCATCCTAAAGCTTCTTGCAAGTAAAGACTGAAAAGGAACGAAGTGCCGAACCCACCGGCGTAGGTTAGGAGCTGCACGGTCAAGGCTCTTAGGAGCACAGGTCTCTGTGTCAGAATATCCAACGAGACAAGCGGCGACGGCGATTTCTTCTCAATGCGCACGAAGAGAAGCAAGGCCGCGGCGCCAAACGCAGCAAGACCCCATGCAATGGGCGTATTGCCTATGGTCGCGCTACTCGCAATCAGCAGCACCAACCCTCCGGCGCCAACCAATGCACCGGGCCAATCGAAAACAAATTTGGGACGGTGCCATGACCGTGGCAAGGTTCGCAAAGCCAAAACTGTGGCCGCGAGGGCCACCAACGCACTGGTTGCGTACATCCAACGCCAGCCCACAGCCGTGGTTAGGGTACCGGCCACAAACGGTCCCGCAGACAATCCAACATACACCGCACCGATGTTCAATCCCATCGCCCTTCCCAATCGCTCACGAGGAACGCTCTGTACGAGGATAGCCATATTGGTGGCGGCGATGAAAGCGGCGGCTACTCCCTGCGCTACACGGCAGACCAGCATTAGAAACGCTGTTGGTGCCAGGCCGAGGCCCAAGGTGGCCAAGGCAAAACCAGCGATACCCATGACAAAGAAGCTGTTTTTGTCTCCAGCGTCACCAAGGCGGCCGGCCGGCAGCATTAGAGCTGCTGCGGTGCCGAGATAGAGCGTCTCGAACAATCCAAGCACCGCCCCGCTCATGGCCAACTCTCGGCCCATGGAAGGCAGGGTCACCCCCACACCGGAAAACATGAGCGGCATGGCAAAATTGGTGAAAGCTATTGTAGAGACAATGGCGACATAATTGTTGCTTTGCCGCCTCAAACTAGAGTGGTCCAAGGTACTTTTTTTTCAGCGAAAGAACGCAAAAAAGGTACCTGTCCCCTTTTTACGCCATGTATCAGGCTTTCCTTTGCTTTTCGGCCAAATTGAACTTCTGATGCCACGTGGACTCGGCGCCGCCGCCATAGCGTGCCACCTCTACCTCGACCAGATAGGGGCTTCCGCCGCGGGTTGCTTCGGCGCCCCGCTTCAAGGCGGCTTCTAGCTGATCGCCGCGCTCCACCCTCTCGCCCGGAACTCCCTGGCTCTTTGCCAGCCCCACGAAGTCGATGTCCGGATCGCCCAGGTACATGCCGACGTAGTGACCGTTTTGGGCCATCTTGCCTTGATAGCGGAAGTAAGCTCCACGGACCGTCTGGTAGTCATGATTGTTCCAGACCACGGTAAGGACCGGAATACCATAGCGAGCTTGGGACCAGAATCCGGAGGAGCTGTACATCAAGGCGCCGTCACCGATGCTGCATAAGACCATTCGGTCGGGAGCCGCCAGCTTTGCCCCGGTAGCGGCGCCGACGGCCCATCCCAGGGAGTGGCTGGAGTTGTTCAAGTAAACGGTCTCGCCGGGTCGGAAACCGAAGGGCAGGTTCGGATACCGGGCGGTCAAGCTCTCGTGGACCATGATGGCGTCCGGCGCGACGGTCTTGGCCAGGACCGCACCCAGTTCGTCGGGATGCATCGGATGCTTGCCCAAGTTGGCGCGCATCTCCTTTTCCTCTTTCGCTCGTGTGTCGGCAGTGATCCTTTTCAGCGCCGACGAGCGAGATTCCGCCAGCGAGGCCATCCTCTCCTTGGTCAGACGGCTTTCCACCGCGGCGAGGAGATCTGCCAGGCCTACCTTGACATCGGACAATACAGCGACGTCGGTTTGATAGTTACGGCTCATCGGAGAGGTGTCGACTCCGATGCGGACGACAGGTACATCCAGAGGAACTTCGGGCTTGTCGGGAATCGCTCGTCCTCCAAAATCGCGCGACCCGACGGCCAAGATGAGATCGGCTCCTTGAACCCAGTCGGCATCCACGTCCCAGGATCCAAGCCAGTGAGGATGCTGGGTGGGGAAGTTGCGAAACGCGGGGGAATAATGGCTCGAGCCGATACCCAGGGCTTCCGAAAGAGACACGACTTCCTGCTGGGCCCCGGATTTCCAGACCTCGTCGCCCACCACAAGCAGTGGACGCCGGGCGTCCACCAGCATGCGAGCCACCTCTTCGATGGTGTCTTGGTCGGCGTGGACTCGTCCCCGGATCATGAACCGATCACCTGGGAGAATATGGCCCTCGACGTCTTTGGCCTCCAGCGCGTAAGACGCCATGGCCAGATAGGTAGGACCCCACGGCTCGCTCGCTGCGACCTTGAAGGCCCGTCGCAACATGAGCGGGAGTGTTTGTGGATGTCGGCACTCCCAGGAGATCTTGGTGAACTGGCGGTTGATTTCCTTCTGATTGAAGCCTGGTCGGGGCGCCAAGCCGGCGTCATCCGTCCAGAGCTCGTTGTCGTTCAAGCCGGCGGTAACCACCAGCGACGAGCCGTTTCGGCTGGCGTTGAAGAGTTGGCCCGCCGCCTGGGCGGTTCCGGCGATGACATGCAGATTGACAAAGCCCGGCTTTTGGCTCACCCGGTGGTACCCGTCAGCCATGGAAATCACGATACCTTCGTGAAGACCCATGATGTGCTGCATGCCTGGCGTGTCCACGAAGGCGTCGAAAAGACCGACCTCGAATGAGCCCGGGTTGGTGAACATGTACTCGACTCCGGCTTCCTTGGCCTGCCGGACCACCAACTCTCCCCCGGTTCCCTTCATGGTAATCGCTCCCGCCACGTCGAGGCCCTTGCCGGCTCGCTCCGACGCTTCCACCGGTTGGAGGACCGCCTCGGCGGCGGCGGCACTGAAACCGAGCGCCGTCATGTTTTTCAGAAATCCACGGCGGGACAGCCCCTGTCCCATGTACTGGTGCACCAACTCCCTCATAGGTCACCTCCAGGGGGTATGTATAACCTCGAACGGGGCCGGACCGCAATAATGCGAATTGAGATCGCTATGACAGATCCGTTCACGTAGGATACAAGTACATTTTGGTAGGGAGGTGGTGCTGTGGCTGAGGTGGGTCAGGTCCCCGAACGCGCAGTTACCACACATTGGGATGCAGAAGGGTTTTGCGGGAGGTGACTCATGCGCAAGGAAATGATCCGAGGTGAGTTGTACGCGACTATCCCGTCAGCGATGACCGTCGTCCTGGCAGCGGCGTTGTCGGGAGCCGGATGCTCGGGACAGGTGGGCACGGCGCCTGCGGAGCAGGCCAACAAAGCGGTGCTCTCCACGCAGGGAAACGAGCAAGGTGCGCTGCCAAGCGACGTGCAGGACGCGTTTCTGCGATGGCCGCTCCCGCCGGGCGCCGAGGCGTATACGGCGATCAACGGCAAGCACCTCCACCAGTACGTGGTGGAGCAGGCCGCGATCTCACGCCGTTATCGCGACCGGGAGAATCCACAGTTCTGGGGCAGAATCACAGGTACGTCTTCCGATGCGGAGAGCGCAGAGTGGTTGGTTGTCAAGTTCCAGGAGATCGGCCTCTCGGATGTGCGTAGCCAGCCGCTCGATCTCGAGCCGCAATGGATGCCACAGTCTTGGGCGGTCTCAGTATCGGGCGGCGGCGAGACGATCGAGCTCGAATCGGCGCAGCCGTTCTATCGTTCATCAGGAACACCGCCGCAGGGGCTGGATCTCGAAGCCGTGTATGTAGGATTGGGGAGTGAGGCGGATTTCGCCGGGCGCGACGTTAAAGGGAAGGCCGTCTTCACGTTCAGCATGATCGGCGTGCGGAGGGAGGATGCCTTACGTCGGGCAGACGCCGAGGGAGCCGCCGCGCTTTTCGACGTCCTGATGCTGCCCGGGAACATGCGGTACCAGGCTTACCCCTCGGGAACCGACGCACCCACCTTCTCCCTCGGGAGCGAGGATGGGTACGCAGTTCGGGACATGATTACGGAGGCGCCGACCGGTCAGGGGCCGCGCGTGAACGTCGCTCTCGACGTCACCATGACCCCAGATCTGAAGACCGCGCTCGTCTGGGGCACACTACCGGGCAGAACGGACGAGACCATCTACGTAGTGGCTCACCGCGACGGCTGGTTCGATGCGTCAGGCGACAATGCGTCTGGCGTCGCCTCGATGATTGGGTTGGCCGAGCACTATGCCAAAATTCCACCGGCCGAGCGTCGTCGAACCATCGTGTTTCTCGGGTTGGATGGTCATCACAACTCGGGGGAGGGTTCCGCAGTGGGTCGCCGGTGGTTGGTCGAACATCGAGACGAGCTCTTCGCGAAGACCGCACTGGTCATCAACTGCGAACATCCGTCCACGGTGCAGACCACTGTCCGGCCCCGGTACATGAAGGGGGAGGAGATCGTATGGACGAACACCTACACGGGCCAGCAATGGTATGCGGGCGGACCCTCGAGGCCAGAGCTCCAGGCCATCGCTGTCAAGGCGTTTCGAGAATTTGGCGTGAGCATTTACTTCGAACCGAATCCACGACCACCGGCTGGTGACTTGGGCCCGCTCTATCGATACGTACCAGGGGTTGCGACGAGTGACTTCCACCACTATTTTCACACCGACGAGGAAACACCAGAGACGGTGCCGTGGACGGGGCTCGAGGCCTCGACGCGAGCCTACGCAAGGATCATCGACGAGGTGAACAAACTCGAGCTCGGCGATCTGCAGCGGCCACCTGAGGTGGAGCCCTAGCATGGACCTTCGCGACATAAGATGGGCAAGATAGTAGGAGGTATTTATGCGAGAACTGCTTCGAGATTATATGGAAGGGCATCTATCGCGACGCTCGTTTTTCCAGAGGCTGGTCGCGGCCGGTTTTACCGCCACCGCTGCGAGCTCCGTCATTCGGTCGGCTGAATCCGGTGAGCAGGAAGAGCTCGTCGATGGAGTAGGGAGCAGCTTTTACACTCAGTCCGGAACCGGGGCCGAGTTGCTTTGCGAGCAGGTGAAGGCAGCCGGCACGCGCTATATCTTCTCCAATCCTGGTTCCTTGGAAGCGGGTTTTTTTGACGCCCTCACCGATCGAGAAGAACTACAGCTCATCGTGGGCCTTCATGAGGGTGTCGTCGTTGCGATGGCGGATGGCTACCACAAAGTGACCTTAAAGCCGGCATTTGTGAACGTCCACACCGTGGCGGGCACGGCTCAGATGACAGGACAGCTCTACAACGCCCATCGCCTGCGATCGGCGCTGGTGGTTACCGCCGGGCTCAGCGACACCACCCTTTACAGTGACGATGTGGGGCTTGCACCGGCGCCCGGGTTCAGCCAAATTGAAACCGCCCGGCAGTTCACCAAGATCTCCTGGGAAGTTCGGACTCCCGCCTCTACGGCGGTTGCCATTCGGCGTGCCTATAAAGTGGCGTCGACGGCGCCGGGCGGGCCCGTTTACGTTGCTTTCAGCCGCGAGGCTTTCGCAGGCAAGGCGAGCGGTCGAATCTGGCCGGGAGAGGACTTCATGATCCAAGCCCGGCCGAGGCCGGCGGTGGACAAAGTCGAGACCTTGGCCAAGATGCTGGTCGAAGCGAAACGCCCTACCATAATCTATGGTGACGAGGTCTGGAAGTCGGGGGCGCATGAGGAGGCCATCGAGCTCGCCGAGCTTGCTGGCCTCGCGACCGGCGCGGCGAGGGAGGCTTACAGCAATTTCCCGACGAAACATCCTCAGTACATAGGTGCATGGAGCGCGAGCGAACCCTACCCGAGCGGCAGCCCCGATCTCCTCATCCAGTTCGGCGCCAGGGATCCAGGTGGGCGCAGCGTTCCCGACCAGCCGTTGCTGGGCCCCGGAGCACAGTTCGCAGCGGTCGGGATCGAAACCGACATGCTCGGGCGCACCCAACCCATGGATCTGGCTATTGTCGCCGATGCCCGGGAAACTGCCAGGGCCCTCATCGATGCGGTGAAGTCCATGGCCACCGAGGAGCGATTGACCAAGATCCGGGAACAACGCCTTGCACTGGTAACTCCCTCGGTGGCAAAAAAAGAAGAAAAACGCATCGCCGAGGCGCGGGCGAACTTCGAGAGGAATCCCATCCATCCGGATCGGGTGGACTACGAGCTCGAGCAAGCGGCGGATAAAAACGCCATCATCGTAGAGGAGAACTTCACCGGCAAGCACGACTTTCTCCGCTTCGGTACCCGTCCCGACGAGAAGATGCGATTGAGCAAGGGCAGCTCCCTCGGCCACGGCGTGGGTTTGGCGATCGGCGCCAAAATTGGAGCGCCGGATCGGCAAGTCATCTTGAGCATCGGTGACGGCGCGTTGATGTATAGCGCTTGTGGGTTTTGGACCATGGCACGCTACGAAGTGCCGGTGCTCACGGTGGTTTGCAACAACCACAATTACCAGACGGTTCGGGGGGCCTTCCACCGGTACGGCGGGCGGATGGCGGCTACCGGTCACTATCACGGCATGTATCTGGGCGATCCCGAAATCGACTTCGTGGGGTTGGCGGCAAGCCAAGGTGTGCCGGGTCGCCGGGTCACGTCGGCGAGCGAGGTTGCCGACGGCCTGCGGGAAGGTATCAACGAGACGAAGAACGGCCGGCCCTATCTGCTCGAGATCGTAGTGGACCGGATGGGAGCGGGGGCCGAGTCAACCTGGTACCGAAAATTGAGCATCGCCGAAGCTGCTGCGACTGATGCTTAACAATCCCCCGGCTCGAGCCGGGGGCTTAAAAGGGATAATGGCGTGCCGTTCGCTGCATGCTGATCCAACGCAGCTCGGTAAACTCCTCTAACCCGGCGCGGCCGCCAAACCGGCCCCAACCACTGTCCTTCATGCCGCCGAAGGGCACATGGGGCTCGTCATGAAGCGTTTGATCGTTGATGTGAACCATCCCCGATTCGATGCGTTCGGCAATGGCCAGTCCTTTGGCGAAATCGCGGGTGATGACCGCCGCGGTAAGCCCGTAGGTCGTATCGTTTGCTTGTTGAGATCGTTGTAAACCTGGTTGTCGAGGGCGCCAACCCACTCGCCGTTGATGTACATCTTGTAATCTCTCGGCATTTTTTGCCTCCTTCCCGTAAGCATCGTATTTATGATTTCCCTTTAGGCAACGTTTCTAAATCCATCACGTCGGAGATATTGAGCTCCAACATTTTGGTGCTGGCCAGAATCCGCAATGTGTTCCTGTGGATGGCAGGAAAGTCCTTGCCCAGTCGTCTCAGTTCTTGCGCCGTTTTTTTGATGAGTTGAACTTTGTTGTTGATTTCGGTCTTTTCTTCGAGATTCATTTAGTCGTTTTCCTTTTTTCTTTTGTCTTTAAAACGTCTGGCTTTAACTTCGTAACGGGGTAGCGTTTCGAAATCACAGACTTCAATTTCATATCTCAGATTCGTTTTTAGCTGAAGTTGATCGGCAAGCTCGGTTTCGATGGAACGCCGCTGATTTTGCGCGTCGGGCAAAATCTCTATTCTTAGCCTTATCCGATCGGAATAGCCTACTTTATCAACGACCACCTCGTACTCGTCCCCCAAACCCTCCACCCCGCGGACCACATCTTCGATAGCCGACGGAGCCAGAAGCACTCCTTTGACTTTGGTAATATCGTCGGTCCTGCCGACCACGCCGCCCTGGATCCATCTGAAGGTTCGGTCACAGGTGCAGGGATCGGCGGCCCATTCGATGACATCTTTGGAATCAAAGCGAATACATGGCTGGGCCTGGCGATCCAGAGCGGTGATGATCATTTTGCCCCGTTGCCCCGGCTCGTCAATGATCTCGCCGGTTTCCAGATCTTCGATTTCCACCAGAAACAAGGCTTCATTGACATGCATGCCACCGGGTTGGTCCATGCATTCATAGGACCAGGCACCGATCTCCGTGGCTCCAGCATGATCATAGACCTTTGCTCCCCAGGTTTTTTCCATGCGTCGTTTGGTACTCGGAATGCTGGCGCCGCATTCGCCGGCACAGGTGATCTTGTCGATCGTCAGCTTGGAAGGATCCAGATCCATTTTCAACTGGGCCGTATCGCCCATCCCGAGAATATAGGTAGGAGTGCCCATCATGGCGGTGGCTTTGAGCTCCTGAATCTTAAAAATGCGCGCTCGGGTATCCAGTGCGCCGCCCGGTATGACCTCACAGCCGATCTTTTCAGCGGCGTAGTGGCCGGCCCAGAATGCAACAAAAATGTTGTAGCCAAAAGGGATGAACACCCGATCTCTTGGCCGATACCCTTGGGCCCAGAGGATGTAAGACCAGCATTCCATCCACCACTCCCAGTCCTGCCAGGTGTCCGGTTGATAAACAGGCTGCCCCGTCGTACCGCTGGTCTGGCGAAAGACACTCACTTCCTCGAGAGGGACACAAAGGGCGTCTCCATAGGGAAACGGGTCTTTGCCCTGGACATCCTGCATCATGGACTTGTCGACTCTGGGAATGTAGCGGATGTCGTCCAGCGATTGGATGTCCTCAGGCTTGATTCCTGCTTTATCGTAGAGCTGCCGATGGAACGTAGAATGCTGGTAGGCCCAAACGAATATTCTCTTGAATTTTTGCAGCTGTAACTGCTTGATTTTTTCCCGGGGGAGGGTCTCCAGGACAGGATTCCAGTATTTCTGGTTCACAGACATCTTCGTGTGATCTATACCAAGCTTGCGCGTGAGCTCCTCAAGGACGGGTGAGGTAGTCCCAATGCTCTCCGGCTTGTCTCAATAGGGCCGGTAGATCTTGGCCGAGAGGTCGTCGACGACACGTCCGTTCTCCATCCTTCCGAAGCCCCACTTCGATCGCGGCACGACCTGTCGCTCGGCTTCGACGTCGTCGCGAAGGGTGAGCAGGTTCTCCGGCGCATCGGGGTCCGCGACGGGATAAGCGATGTGATTACGGTCGGCGAGCGAGTGATCCGATTCGGGCTCGCGCGGCACGAAATCGCTGCGAACGATCCCGCGGATGGCTTTGCCCTTCTCGGTCGCGACCGGAGGGAACATCCGCATCCGCCCGTCGATCTCCGGCGTGTCCCATTGCCAGCCGACCCACAAAAGGCTGAAGCC
>SDBT01004033.1_pt1 | contig 25071 bp, 3 predicted proteins | sample 2277101 | NCBI WGS metagenome assembly SDBT01 (sample SAMN10404973, study PRJNA504765) | marine sediment metagenome | isolation source: marine sediment core GS10_PC15, 103 cmbsf | place: Arctic Ocean: Southern Knipovich Ridge | collected 2010 | reverse complement strand
ACTTATTTTGGGCAAGTCAGAGTAACAGATTCTGATTCGCCGGCTAACACAACAGTTTGGGCACAATTCTCTTATGTTGTTAATCAACTACCGTTTGTTACAAACTTTCTTCTCTCGCCGGCAAATCCTGATAGTTCAGATAACATCGATCTAACCTACACGTTCTTTGATCCAGATAGTCATGGTGAGTCAGGTACTAAGATAAGGTGGTTTAAAGATAGTTTTCCTATAATAAGATACGATGATTTGTGTACTCTGCCAGCAAGTGCTACTGATCCTAGCGAGTCTTGGACTGTGAAAATCATTCCGTCTGACGGTCTTGAATTCGGAGCAGTGGTAGAAACTGCTGCTGTAACGATAGTCCAAACGGAGGTTGGTGTTAGTAATGTAAAAATCCTGCCGGTTGATGCCAATGTCGATGATTTGCTAAAAGTTGAATTCAACATAGATGATACAGAGTATATATCAGTAACAGGTATTGTAGTAATAGAATGGTTCGTGAACGGAGTTGCAATTTCTAATTCTAACCAAACTATCATAAGATTAGTTCTGGATCCAGGAGATATTGTACAGGTTGCGGTTAGATTGACAGATGGTCAGATCATATTGGTCGAGATGCTTAGTAATGAAATAGTTATTGCAGATGTAGAGTGGCATATATTTAATGTGCGAGTAAACGGTCTTACTGTTGCCGATGATATAGCAGATTTGACTCCATTCTTGGATTGGGATATACATAAAACGACTGCTGGCCTCAATGATAAACCATCATTTCTCAGGGTTTTGGTAACTAAAACCCTATCGTTGAGTAGCCCTATTTTTGATAGTGGATCTATTGCATACACCAAAAATTCATTTACCATACCAAGTAGTATACTAAAACGGGGTCAGAGATATTTTATTCACATAGCTGCCAGTGACTCGTCAACAATAGACAACGACTTGTTTACTACTACAAAAATTCAGATGTCAGGATCAAGTTGGGCGCTAAATGTCAGCAACACTACTGGATGGACTATAGAGTTTAAATTATCTGTTGACTCTGGAGAAGGTGATGAACCTAATATGGGTGTTTATATCCATGACGGATCATTCTTCTGTTCGATCACTTTAGCATTGCGCAAAATTACATTTCTATCAGATAACACTGTAACTTTTGCCATTCCGACTACAGAACCAGATTTAAGTATATCAAGAACGTTTAAGATTGCTGCAAGAGGTCAAGATCTGAAGATATTCATGGACAATAACTTGATTATCAACACAGTTGGTGGATTGACAAATGCATCAAACCTGAAGTTTATTGAGTATGGTGATATAGATACTAAAAACAATAATACTGGTACTTTTAAGTTCTTTAGGTATTCTACAAATGGAGCTTTCGGTTTTGGTGACTCATTACCAGATGAAAATACGTTCTTGTTTGCTCCTGTTGGGCTCATATCGGGTGGAAGTATAGATTTTGTTCTCAATAATCTGATTTCCTGGTTGCCGGATGATACTGATGAATCTACCAAGCTAATAAAATTTAACGAAAATAGTGACACTATTAGACTGCCTACTGTGACAAAAAACTTTTCTCCAGTTACCGCTATATTTATAGACGAAAAAAGAAATAAATACATAGGTACGGCAAATGGCATTACCGCTATCTTTGGGGAAAAACACGACCCTGATTTTGAATTAGACACTAGTGCAACTGATGTTCAGATAACTCCAGACTTGTTTGATAGAATATCCAACGTTCCTTCAGACAAATTATCGTTAGTAGAGCCGGACATTAAGCAAAATTGGTTTACGATTGATACAACATATAGAACTTTAGGAGTCCTGGATCCATCTACGCAAATACCAGTAGATGATGAATACGATCCATACATCAATCCTATAATTTCTAGAGCCGTTCATTACTATTCGCAACGCACTCACGGACACGCTTGGTTCGACAAAGCAGACAATACTAAAGGGTGGCAAGCTGCCTTCTCTTTCCAATTAGACAAGTTAGAGGCGGATGATTTTCTGGACACAAGTAGGGATAAACACGGTTTTGGTGTTTACGTTAATGATGGTACTCGGCAAGAAATACTCTATTTTTACGAAGATAGAATACGACTATTTTATGCTAATGTATTCGTGCCAGTCATAACTACGATTCCTCGCAATTATGCTATTGTCGGGAAAGGCGATGACTTAAAAGTATATCAAAAACTAGATAGTGCGCCTGCTGGTACATTCCAGTTATTAATTGACGGTTCTGGATTATTTACCACACCATCTACAAAAACAGGCAATAGTAGAAAACCGAGAGTTATTTTAGACGGTAGTGGCATTTATCATGCTGTCTGGCATGATGATTCAAATGGTAGGTCTCAAATATTTTATAGTGAGTTTGATGGTAATAATTGGAGCATACCCCAGCTAGTTACTTTAAACACACAATTTAGTATGAGTAATCCAGATCTAGATATCGATAGTCAAAATAGAGTCTGGGTTGTCTATGAAGATACATCTTGGGGATTGACAGAAATATCCGTGAGTGTTAAAGATTCTATTGGATGGAACCCAAAAACCAGAATTACTAATTTTAAGAGTGATAAAGGCAAGCCATCTATAAAAGTAGACGCCAATGATAATGTCCATTTAGTCTGGGAAGACAATCGAAATGGTAATTGGGAAATATTGTGGGTAGAATGGCAAACAGCAAAACAGGCATGGATTTCAAGTGCTCAATTTGGGGAAGATACAGTTATTGCCCAATCTGATGATGCAGACCCGTATCAAGCCGGCGCTCCTGTAGAATTTAGAAATCCACATCTTGCGTTGTTAGATCCGCTATTATGGGTCACTTATGAGTCTAGGTTAATTGATTCTAATGAGTCTATCATTCAAGCAGGTTTTCGAAATACAGTAACTGGTGTATGGAATAGCTCAGCCACTCCATCTTTAGCTGGTGGATTACTTGTAATTGGTTCATCTATCGGGATTAGTCTACCAGGACACTATAGCGTTAACCCAGATATATCTGTTAATGCTACTCTGAATCTAATAGTAATAACCTGGGAAGATCAAACAGAACCTATTTCTCAAATATGGGGAGCAACATTATCTAGTACTGGTAGCTTTATTAACGATGCGACAAGAATAACTAGCGGCACTGCTGATAGTAATAATCCTTCAGTAGGATTTGTTGGGTCTCATGCTGTTATTATATTTGAACGCAATAATGTACTATTCTTAGTTTTTTATAATTCGAGTTCACTTGTTTTTGTTGGATCTGCTACTAGCGGAAGCGACAGACAGTTAACCCTCGACTCTACGAAAACTGCTACATTCCCGAGTGTGCCACCAAATACGCCTACATCGACGTTTAGGTTCGTTTATGATTTTAGGGAAGACAGAGATCCGTATACGATATCCACTCTGGAGTTTCCTGATTTCCAGTTGATCGGTGATGCGGTTGTAGTTCACAGTATCGCATCCACGTCTACTGATAGCAATGGTGTTGTGAGCAATATTGACACTAAAGAATTTGCCTTTGGTGATTTATCCGATAATGTTGGAATGGTTGCTCACTGGCGAAGAATAGAACTTTATTTTGGTTACGATGCTGTTCCTGCATCAATTGCTAAATTCAATCAAAGAACGGTGAACGGTTTTCCAGATGATAGGATTTGTGACTTATTTGTTGATACATTCGGCAATATTATAGCAGCAACTTTTCGTGGTCTTATATATCACAATGTGTTTACTGGTCAGTTAACTGTTATAGAAGGTCATACTGATTCTACTGGCACCACTAAGTTATTGCTCGATAAATTAGTAACATCAGTCAAATGGGGAGGAAATGGTATTTGGTATGTAGGTACAACTGAAGGGGCCTTTTTCTCTCGAACAGCAGGAAAAATATGGGAGAAACTTGCTCCCGATGATTTGGAAGATAAGGTTATTAATGCAATAACTGTAAGCAGAACAGGGGAAGCTATTGTATCAACTTCAACTGATGGGATCTTCATAGCTCATCCAGATCAATCTACGGTCCATATAGAAATCCCTGGACATACCAATATCAGAGCAGCATCTGTTGATGAGAATGACATTATTTGGGCTGGCTCTGACTTGGGATTAATACGCATAGAGAACTTTAGTCAGTTTATTTTCTTCAATAGAAACCAGGGCATGCGATCCTCTCATGTAAACGACATCGCTATCGTGAATAAACATCTGCGATATGTTGCCACAGCTAGTGGAGTAGAGAGGATGAATGGCATGCAGTTCGTTAATTTCAATGTAAGAACACATGCCATATTGAATGATAACATAGCTCGTTTGACTTGGGATGAAAGAACAAATAGTCTATGGGTTGCCAGTTTATCTAGTTTACATGAAATAGTTTTCAGAGATCCGGTTCACGACATTATTGATGACGAAGTAACACAATATTCTTTCTTTGATATAAGCACGGAAGAGATATTCGATAAAGATGTCTATTTCTTACTGGATTTTGATATAGCTAATCCTAATAGCGTAAGGCTATCTAGTGATTCAGCAAGTGTCTTCTTAAACAAGAACAAACTAACTTTTGGCTTCATAGTAGATGAGTCTTCTATATTATTTTCGACCGATTTGTTAGTTAATGACCAGGTTGAAGTAGAGATATCCGATAAGTTTTTAGAGTTCCATGATTTCAATCAAACAGATATAGAAAAGAGTGTTCGTGGAAATCAAAGAACGTCCATACCTAAAATGGATATTACCAGTAAGGGACAGTTGCTGTTATTGTCTAATCTTGATAAACCTAGAATATTATTGTTCTCTAACCAGTCCGCAGATTTGCCATTTACTACTATTTTACTAGATCGAGATTTGCCTATCGGTTGTTTAGAGAAATTGTCCACTCTTACGCGGACACGTATTAGATTCAGAATACTGGCATTTGATCAATTTTCCGGTCTAGATAGCTTCATGTTGTCTAATTTTGAGAACTTTACATCAGATGGCGAAACTCCTTTATCTTTTCAGCCAATAAAAGACATAGTAGAACACGATATTGGTGCAGGCATAAACAATGTTATAGACAGCCTGTCGTTCCCATCAACAGTAGTAATTAGTGGGCAGACTGAAACAGTAGGTACAGGTAGTGCTTTAGGAAAATGGTTCGATACAGTCAACAATATTGAGTATCTATATGCTGGGACTAGCGGTCCAGCTGTAATATTCAGATTAGATCCGACTGATAGTAAATGGACAGCTTTGCAGACCATTGATAAACCAGACAGTAATAGAACAATCAATGAGATGAAAGAAATTAATAATGTATTGTTTATTACGACTGGTACTGATACCATAGGAGGTAATGGAGCAGTATACAGAACAACTAATGGTCTAGCATTTGAATTAATAGGATCTGTCACAGGTGCTCATGCTAAGGGCATTGCAGGGTCTCCAGATGGAACTGTGTTTTTTGGATCTAGTGATGGAAAGATATACACATATAAAGATGGGGTATTTACAAGTCCCACTGCTTTTCAGAATATAGGACAAGACATCCATTCGCTAGATGCATTTGAGAATACACTCATAGTCGGTACAGGAATACTCGGTCGAGTGTTTGCAATCAATCTAGAAAATAACGATAATCTGATTATCTTTGATGGACCGGAAACAGATATTAATACTGTACATATTAAAGATGCCTTAATAGCAGATAGCCCAGAGAATGCTAACGTATTTATAGGTAGCAGTGATACGACTACTATATATAGAGCGAATATGGATGCATTTGATTTTGTTAAATCATTTAACTCATTTAATAAGGTCATTACTAGGATTCGTAGTGTGGATAATGCTGCTATAACTGATCCTGCTGAAACAGCAGAAGAGGGGACTACAACAATTGCAGCTATTGGTACTGATCTGTTTAAACATGTCATCCCCAGTTGGGAATTCTTTTTCCAGCATACTGAGGAAATCAAAGATTTTGTGAGGTATAGCACAAACGGCATCGAAGGCATTTGGGTTGTGTCTGATAACAAAGTCGTTAAATGGACCGCAGAGTTATCTACTAAAACAGTCTTCTTAAGGCTTAGAGATAAAGCAGGTAATGTTAGTAGAGCACCCGTGTTTGGTGGTGATGATACGTGTCCTAATGAATCAACTGAAATATGCTGTGATTTTGCATATTCTATCAACATTAGTGATCTACAAAACTTTGTCAATGAAAGTAGAATAGTAGATATCACTGAGTACGGAGTTATACAGTTTACATTTGATTCTCCAAATAATAGAAGTTTTTATTCTGCGGATAAAATTGATGAAGAAACCGGCATATATACATCTGAGATCTTCAATGGATCTAACGAGTTGGTCTCTTGGAAAACCATAGATTGGGATGCTACCGAACCAACAGGAACGGCTGTCAATGTCCAAATTCGTAGCGGAGCTACAGAAGATGCAACTTCAGATGCGGAGTGGACTCCTAACTTAGTCAAGAATAGTGTTGACGTTGTATCCATAGAACATATAAGTGATCAGTATCTACAATTTAGAGCCATCTTAACCAGTACTGTAAGAAGTCTATCACCATCGCTAACGTCAGTTACTGTACGTAATATTACTGCTCAGGCAAGCCATTTCTTTACCACAAACTTTGTCTTGCCAAGTAGGCCAATTAAGGGCATTATGACAGCAAATACGTTTCTGCCTGTTTCGTCTGATATTGTGTTTGGAATAAATACCAAGAATAGTGTAGATTTTAGTGATTATCAAATTATAGAACCTAATAGGTTGTTCACATCAACACAGGCTCAATTTGATAGCAATCTGAGAATAGGAGCTAAATTATTGTCGCCTGGTATTCCTCAACTTACGGCAACTAATAATCCAGGTGATCCTTATGATGAAAGTTCATTTGTATGTAATGTACAATTCCAGTTTCAGAATATTAGTGGATCATCAGCAACATATAACTTTAGGGTAAGATTTTATAATGACACATTTAGGACTCAACTGATTCACACGTTCTTTACTGGCAATGACCAAACAGGATGGTCTGTCGATGGTGGTAGCAGCAGCACGTTCCCGTCTACGGGTCATACTTTAGCTAATAATGCGACTGCAACTGTATCATTCATACCAGATACACTGGTAGAGCAAAATCAGAAATGGTTCATTACTATAGATGCACATAATGGAGCATTTTTTGAGACCGTTCTTGATAATGTTTCGTACATATGTTCTGCTTGTAATATAGAAAATATTGTAGGATTAATATCTGAGTATTATGCTACTGGCCTCTCTTCATTGACCACAATTCCAGATTTCTCGGACTTTACTCCCGATTTTGTAGGATTGGAGGACGATATCGATTTCGCAGAAACAGATGTCGCTTGGGTAACTTCTCAAGGAACTGATTTAGGATCTAGTTTTGTAGATGACTTTGCAGCTAGATGGCGGGGAAAAGTACAAGCAGCAGCAACTGGAACATATACATTTATTCTACAGTCTAATGATGGATCTAAACTCTTCATTGATGCAGAATTAGTGATAGATCATGATGGGGCACACGCTTTTACCAGTAAACAGGGGATTGTTACCCTGTCTGAAGGATTTCATGATATAGAAATTCAATATTTCGATGGCAGTGGCAGTGCTGGTATTCAATTGAGATGGATACCACCATCATCTTCTGAACAGGTAATTCCTGCTAGTAATTTATTCCATGCAGTAGCTAACGAGTACTGTGATGACCTTGATACGCCAAGGCTGCTCAATTTTGCTATTTTATTCGAGTTAGAAGACGGCGAGTTTGTTAAAGTAAACTTAGACTAATGCCCATAAGAACAGAAAACTATTTTTTGGAAGCCTTCTTAGATGGCGATGCATACTCTGCTATTGCAGACAAACGCCGATTTACAACCATAGATAATCAACTAAATAGACTTGCAGAAATAATAGGTGATGGCAGGATAGAAGGGTGGGTTGTCTCCGGAACGACATTTCCTAACATTCAAATAACACTTGGGAATGGTATTGTAGATAAGTTTTATGTAAATACGTTTAACAACCAGACATTTGAATTATCTGCTAATGGCACTTTCTTCCTGTTTATTCAAAGAAGAATTGGCGTTACTGGTATTACTGGTCCGCGTACTGATGTAAAAAATGTTACCTATCTTGACGCTGGTGCCCCAGCAACTCCATCAGACTTTGTTGCCACGGTGGTAGACCCTTTCACTATAACTCTAGAATGGACCGCAAATACAGAGATAGATTTAGATCACTATGAAGTAGAACGTAGTGATGATGGTGGAACTTTCACACTCATTAGTTTGATAGCTGAATCTATTACCTTCTTCGAAGATACTGTAGAAGAAGATTCTACACATGACTATAGATTTTATGCTGTAGACGAAAGCGGATTTAGATCCGTTGCAGCAACCGCATCGGTTGTGACCGTAATCAGTACGGTTCCTCCACCAAATCCCGTTGCAGTCAGTATGCCTGTTTCTGAGGCAGCCATAAATATTCTTTGGAAAAGACCACTATCTATTCCTTTCTCTAAAATAGAGCAGTGGCGGTTAACCTATTCTGAGCTAGATACTAATAACGTTCCTATTTTGGGAACGACAACTAGTCGAATAATAAACAAAGCACTCTTCAATGACAGGATAGATGATCTAAAACTAGGCCAGCGTTATCAGGTCATATTACAGACTATCGATACAAAAGGGAGAGCATCAACTGGAGTAGTCAAGAATGTTACACCCCAACCTACTCCTGCTCCTAGAGATCCACAGGGTATCGCATTTTCAATGTTAGCAGCTGAATCGGGAGTTCGTGTAGATTTGTCTTGGATAGACGGGGATACTCCTTATGATCCGGCAATCTCTTTTCGATACAAGATATATGTTACAGTTGACGGGCAACAGGAAGCCATTGGTATTGATGTTCCTATAGGGCAAACACAGGATCAGATAACATTATTTACATTTAACTTATTGGAGTATTTTCCTATCCCAGAAAATATACTAGTAACTTTCCGTATAACAGCTCTAGATGACCGTGGATTTGAAAGTTTCGGCAATTATGCTAGATTTATAACATCAGTATTTTCATTACCGAAACGACTCACAAATCTTACAACAGTTTTTGATGTTAATGAGGGAATCATAACTGTTACTTGGGGATTACAACCAGACACTGCTGATGTACTTATAGTGGTGGAAGATGATGATTTATCAGATGCATATACGACTTCTGATGTTATTGTTAATCAACGATTAGGACTGTCCAATAGGTTTGTGTTTTCTGCCGATTTAAATCATAAATATACTGTGTCGTTGACACCTTTTAATGACGATGAAGTAGCAGGACCTACTTCTGTGTCAATAGAAATCACTCTCACTCCTACAGGCTTAGCTCTGCCGGAAGCTCCTACATCGATAGAGTCTAAATCTGGTGATAAACAAATACAAATAACATGGAACGAGAGCACTGATCCGTTTGCTTTGCAGTATAGATTATATAGACGATTAGGAAGCATTAATGTGAATTTCAGCAGTTGGACTCTGCGTGATATAATACCTAATACTATATTGTCATTTACTGACTTCGGTTTAACTAATGATCAGGTTTACTCTTATTATCTTACTGTCGTGGATATATACGGTAGAGAATCTCTACACTTGCCGGATGGCGCAATCAATCTCAACTTCATAGAAGAAACTCCTAAATCGCAAGGTAATCTTACGGAGCCTACCAATTTACAAGTGTCCATTTCTGGAAACAGTATTACTTTGACATGGGAATCTCTGTTGGAAGAATTTGATGGTTTCACAATATATAGATCATTGGATAATTTGCATAGTTGGACTACACTTGCTACCGTAGATAGTAATACACTGGCATACGTCGATACGCCTATCCCGCTTGTAAATCAAACTATCTTTTACTACACAGTAGACAAAACAGTGAATGATGCCGATATAGTAGTACAAACCACAAATGTTAGTCCTGAGAATGCTATATTCCTAGCTAAAGTTGTTATGGGTTCATCATCTTTGACTTCTATAAGTGTTGTTGATAGGCGTGATATCAAAGATATGTTAGATCCTATTACAGAGTTTACTACCGCCTTGGTACTTACTCATAAGCACACTGGTATCGGAAATGATCCTACCAGAATAGATTTGAATCCTGAGTTAAGGATTACTGATTGGACGACAGTTGATGGCAGAATATTCACAACTCTTGAGGAAGATATAAGTGGAAGTTCTTTTATTGTTAAAGTAGACGGTAAGTTTCCATCTGTATTTTTTGAAGTAAATATACTATTGAGACAATTAATATTTTCTGAACCTATTGTTGCATTCGACCCGGCAACCGGGGTTGTTATAGGTGAAATACCAGAAATAGAAGTTCGTGTTTTGGGAGTAGAAGAAGTCAAAGGAGTCCTAGAAGCATTTCGATTTGATAAGCTTCATGCTAGACAAGTACAATTTGGAGCGCTAGCAAAAGAGCAGATACCTTCAATTAATCATGAAGGAAGAATCCGAGAAGAGTTGTTACCGGATTCATTCTTATTAGCTAGATTCAGCAACCACACCTTTACTATTTCTGAAGACTTAACCCCTGATGACACAAAAAACTTCGGTGATGGTACGACGTTCTATGATGTTATCGAAAGCGATGGTAAAATAGAAGAAGTTATAGATTTTGATCTTTTTAATGACGAAACCCAAGTTGGTTTTAGGGAGCCATCATTTTCCTCAACAACTGTAGATAATATTTTATCGGGAAGTTTATCTGAGGTCAATAGTGACCCCGGTGGGTTCCAGAGCACCAAGTCTTACAACTTTCAATTTGAGTTTGTTGATAATGCTCCTACCAGATGGGTTAGAGTTGTAACTACAGACACGGAATCCAAACCTAATCCAGTTATTGATTTGACAAAGCGATTAAGGTTTAGGATGTTATTACAGACTGGTTCAATATATTTAACACTTGGAATACGAGAAATTGACTTTTCATCCACAGTTGGTAATGATGGCGGAACTGTGGGGCCTATTGAGTGGGTTGGCGCATCAACTAGCGTAGGTGAAAACATTGCCCCAATTGGTATCCTTATTAATGCTAGTGATGATTGGCAGGAGATAGATATTGATTTGCAAAAATCTTCAGTTTTAAGCTTTGAAGATGGTAATAATTCACTAACAAAAGGGTTTGGTGTAATAGAACATTTTGCCTTTACTATTAATCCTGATAGTACTACACCGAGTGGCCCATTTAGTATATTCATTGACAAGTTAGAGCAAGTCTCTGATGTTCTTGTTGCTGGTACTAGTCAAGGTATTTTATTGTCCGAGGATTTTGGTACTACTTGGGATCTTGCACGGTTAACTGACACTCCTGTTCATAAGTTTTTCAAGTCTGCGGTAAACGGTTTTTTATGGGCTATTAGCGCTTCTGAAGTTCTACTAGCAGTAGACCCTGCTTTTTGGTTTGCTGCATCTGGTACTGTCGGCATCCAATACATCAGAGATATTGTTGATGATGATACTGGTAACATGTTTATATCAACTGATAAAGGAGTGTATTGGTTAGAGATATCTCTTATCCAGAGATTAGCATCATTCAAGCAAACTCAACCTATCAATGCTTTCTCGACCGATACCTATGCTCTATATCATAACCCTATATCTTCTGGATCGGATGAGATATGGGTCAGCACTGAGATTGGTATTTTTAAGACTATAGATCAGGGAGCTACATGGGAAGACACTGATATGGACACATCTGGATTGGTTGCTTTCAGAATTCAAAATATAAGCACTGATCCTCAAAATCCAAATCTAATCGCAATAACTAGAAAACATGTATTAAGAAAGTTAGGAAATGAGTCTGGTTTTTCCGAGATTGCTAATCTAGAAGAGCAGTTTAACATCACAGATATTTGGGTTGTTGCTCACTTTTCTGGCAGATTATACATCTCTACGGGACAAGGAGTATTTTCTAATACTATCGATAACCTTTTTACATCTGGGAGCATTGTTACATTATTTGATAAGGTGTTTGATGCTCTAGATCAAAACGGATTACCTGGTATAGTATTCGGACTAAGCATTGTCAGCGTAGGCACTTTAGGAACTAGATTATTTGTAGGACAGGAAAATAGGCTCGCGAGTGTAAATGAATCTAATGTCGTAAGAATTCGCAAAGAATTTCGTAATAAGGAATTGCCATCCTTCTTTATTGATGATGTAGAAGTAATAATTGGATTTATATATAACGCTTTTAATAACGTTCTAGTTTTCAGAGAGCCGCAGCCTATCAATAGTCTATATTCTTCCGCCAACTTACCTCGGCGTGTCTACGTCGCTAGACAGAAAGGCTGGGCCCAAACCAATCCTAACGCTGAAGTATTCATTTTTAAGAATGGTGTCCCCAAATGGTTGGATTTTGTTTTTGACGTTCCGGAAATCATTAGTGAGGTTCAAATAATCGAGGGAGAACTAGAAGGCTTGCCAACATTAACCTCGTTTAACAGTTTGACACCTTTGTCGCAAACATTTTTGGATAGCACCTTAACTAATATTACGACAATCAAGGAGGGAAATCAAACTGAGGGACAAGAGGGATCGCCTCTCGTTAATAATACAACGATTATTCAACTCCTAGATGATTACACCAGATTTATCTCCTTGATAACAGAAAGTTTAGCAAGCAGTAATAGTTTGGCCTTACCCAGAATAATTCGAGCTGGTATTGCACGATCTACACGAGGGACTGGAACAAAAGCTGAAATCTTAGAACAGAAAGAAGGATTCGAAGCAAATAATTCGACCAGTATCACAATTGATACCGTAACAGGTACAGTAGACTTTCGGACAGCATTGGCTCAGGCCGCAGACTTAGCAACTCGTGATAGTTTTACATTCAGAAAATTTGATCGTTTACATATAACTATATTCAATTCTAATATTTCTGGCACTGGGGAATTTACGCACAGAGAACTAGAAGATTTAATGGAGATGACAAACACTGGATTAACATCCAATCTTACAGCATCTGCGCATAGCAATCTCATAAAGGCTGGTATTTTTATTGAGGGTGAAAATCCATTTATGTTTGATAAACATCCTGCTAGTAACATTCAGAGTAGATTTTATGCTGCACATACTAATGATTGGTATGATGTCCTTGATTCTACTCTAGATTGGAATTCTATTGTAAAGATAAACAATACTCCAGAATCACGTTTTGCCAATGTTGCGGCTTTGTTTACAGAAGATCCCTACTTCTCTAACAAGTTATGGGCAGGAACAGATAATGATATAATCCAGTATAATATTGAACTGAATGGTGACCTGACCATAGAAGATACTCTGAGACCGGGGAATGGTAGTGATCCCTGTTTCATTAATGATATATTCATATTTCAAGGAGATCAGGTATACGTAATAGCGACCGATCAAGGCGGGATTGGTCATGTGTTTCTCACGACTAGTTTTGGGGTTACTTGGGAAGATTTAGATACGATTAATCTGCCAAACCAGATCTTTAGATTCAGGATCTTAACTGGGAACAGAATAGTTACCACATCAGAAGGCCCTTTCTTTTCTGATAACAATTTTGGAACTTGGTTCCCTTGTTCTGTAGTGGCCTCTGATGTATTAGGAGATGATTCTCCCTCATTGACGGCATTCAGAATGAGTTCTTTTAATATAAATCTCAGTACTTTTATAGTTTATGAGTCAGATAGATGGTTCTTTACATCTGGTACTGGTTTTGAGTTTCTTTCTGTTGGTCGTCTTATCAATAACAATGCGACAGTGGTTAACAAGATTCTAAGATTCAAAAACCTTACCTGGGTAGCGACTGACAGGGGATTTTACCATGATGGTAACTCTATATTATCAGATGCAGTTAGTTTTGGATTACAAGATCTGGAGTCAAGCATCACAGCCTCTGCTGCTATTGAGGTCAATGATATAGTAAACGGTGTTGATGCCCTATATTGCGGAGCATCAAATAGTAAAATATATAGGTTTTTTGATGCAGGTAGCGGTAACGAGTGGAAGAGTTTTACTATCCTTGATTTTGGCTCGATTCAGAAAATGATTCTTTTTGAGACTTCATCTGCTGACTATCTCTTCGTAATGTCGCATAATAAAATCAGAACAATTGATGTTACGTCTGGTACAGGAGTGTTTGGTTAATGCCAACTATAGTTCTACAATCATCTAAAGATACTAATATACAGGAAAGTAATCCAACTACAAACACAGGGACCGCTACCGTTATATCGACTCGCGGGACAACTGTAGAACGATCATTATTGTCATTTCCTCTTATCTCGTTGCCAGGTACTATAACATTGGCAACTCTTACACTGACACAAGCATCGGCAGGCACGCCGGTCACTTCCGTAAAAAGACTGTTACAAACAGGCTGGACAGAAACTGGAGCTACCTGGAATACATATGATGGCACGAACGCATGGGGTACGATAGGAGCAGACGGGGATGCAATAGACAGCACTACTAAAAATGCGGCCAGTTTTTCTGCTCCTGGTAATAATCAAACAACTAGCGTAATTATTACTGATATGGTTCAGGACGCTTTGGATGCAGGCAATGTTAATATTGACATATTACTTAAGCTTACAGACGAAACAGGATCAGAAAATATTCTCTATAACTCAAGAGATGAGCCTAGTGAGGTTCTACGGCCGCAATTATCAGTATCATTTGATAATGAAACAGTGAGTTCTGAACTCTTGACCACCTCTGATCCAGCATTTGTCAATGGGACAATACTTGGACAAGTTGTGAGTTTCACCGGGACTAAAACCATCAGCAAATCTAGCTTGGATTTAAGTATTATCGCGGAAGATAAAACGAATATTATAGTTGGTGAGAGTGGAATCGTTTCATTCCAGGCTGCAAATTGGCAAGAGTCTAGAGACGACTGGCAATTTCAGCCTGTTTTAAACTGGATATCATCTAATAACTGGGAAACAAGTGGGACCACAATATCCAACACTTTACAATCCGAATCGTACACTTCGGTCGCAGACGCAGTGACGAATGCTCCTTTTCTTAAGTATAACTTTTTTGTTCCCGGAGAAGCAATTTACGACTTATGGGGATATGGAGATATTACAGGTGATGGCATTTTTTGGAGTTTAGATGAGGACATAACCAATTTGCGACGGTTTACATTAGGTCCTCAGACTGGCACCCCAGAATGGACCCACTTTGCAAGAGTACTTTTGGAAGGTGGGACACATTCTTTTACGGTATATTTAGGTAATGTTGCTAATGTTGCTATATTAGATCAATGGTATTTCACTACTAATACAACGCTAGGAACAGAAGTTTTCACCAATAGTCAGATTTTGACGACACCTTTACCATTGTCTAAGTCTCCTTTTAATACCGCTTGTCGTCTTAGGAGCTTAAATAATGGTGCTCTTGACGATTTGGAAAATCCCGTACCTGGAGCGGCGTCTATAACAGCTTGGGCTAACTCACAAGGCAGAGAAGCCTCGACTAAATATAACTATGAGATACGTGATAATGATACCACTATTGGTGTTGATTTCACAGATGGATCTTCAATAGAATTTTGGCAAATAGGCGGAAGTAGTGATTTTTTTGCCGCCTGGGATATTATTTTTATAGACTAATGGCTACTATAGGCAATACATTTAAGAGCTTCAACGGAGGTGACCTTATTACTGTTTCTGATGGTACTAAACTATCTAGTGCTCCTGTTCTAGTAAGTGGACAATTTTCCGCTCCTAGTGGGATAAATTTTGCTAATACAACATGTATCTTAAAATTTAATAAAGAACTTGCAGGATCAGTTAGTTTATTATCGTTATGGGCATTCTGCTTCACTGATCTGGTTACGATACCTGATGCTAACGCGATAATTGAGGGAAAAAATGTGATATTCAGAACTGCTTTTACTGCTGGTATCCCGTGTTCTGTTTCTACGAATAAGGCCCTTGTTACTTATAACGGAACAGCTTTAAAAGGAATTAATGATGTGGTCGTAGCCACATTTGCAGATATAGAAATAGATGCGATAGAACCTTCATAATGGCAACATTTAATTATTCATTTGAACTCAGCGAATTTGATGATGCATTAACTGCATATGGCACCATAACTACGCGAAGTCCTACAAAAGGCTCGTTTGTCATTAACGACTTCACAGAAGGTACTCATTTCAGAACCGCTCCAGATCCTAATAATCAATCATTGTGCTTACAACTTGAAAATAGACTGTTAACGTTAGTTTTAGACGAATCTGGCTCAATGACATGGAATGACAATGCTGGTGATAGATATACCTATTTCACACGTTTGCTTACTAAGTTGGAAGCTACATACCCTGGCACTATAACAACCAACATTATCGGGTTTGGTGGCGTACCAACAAGAACAACCCTGTTTGTTGCTATTGCTGGTAATGACTTTCTGACTGCCACAAATCAGAACTTCAATCAATTTTTGCAACAAATTTTTCAGGATAGTGTCTATGATTTTGCTGGTGTAAGAGTAGTAAGAAGAACTGATCGTTTCCCAACTCATCCCGCTGACGGTGTTATTGTAGCAGAGGGAATAATTGATGCGGCTAAAGATGAGGATTTAACACAAGGACAACAGTATTTTTATGGTATATGGACATTCAATAAGAATCTACTATTCAGTGTAGGACAATTCGTTTCTGGAACACCTTTTGATAGAATACTTCCTCGCGGTGTCAATAACGCTACATCATTGCCCCGAATTTTGCCTGGAGTCGAGAGGGATACTAACACAGAATTAATTTACAATTTTGTGGAAGGAACAGGCTTTTTAGTATTTGATTCATCTGGTAATGCCAAACACGGAACCGTAGGAAGCGAGACCATCGAAGAAAACTTCTGGTCAGGGGACGCTTCTGCCGGTTCTTTTGCCCAGGGTAGTCCTAAAAAGGCTATAGGCGTCAGGTTCGATGGACTTTTCGATATCATAGAAACAACTGCTGATGCGAGTATTCAATTAGGAGCGGTAGCATCGACATCTGCTCTTACAATAAACGTATGGCTGTTTCGATATGCAAGAGGCAATAGAGAATTTGTAATCGGGACATCAGCTGAAACGCCATCTGACGACACTAACTGGTCTATTGTTCTTGAGACTAATGGTGATGTAGGTATTATATTCACGGATTTGACTGCCGCACCATCTACGTTTAGTGGATTTAACGTTCCGTTAGAAAAATGGACTATGGTTACTATCTCTATATCATCTGATCGGATGCGAGGGTATATAGACGGGGTAGAACAATTCGATACTGCATTCTCAACATCGCTGGTTACACAAACCAGATTATTTACAGGAGCAATTCCACAGGATTCTAGTGTCGCTAATACATTGTTAGATTACTTTGGTTCATTATCACAAATTAGTATTCATTCTGTAGGAAGAAGTGCAACTTATATATCTGGTTTATTTGATCAAGAATTATTGTTATTTGATCAACCCTTGTCATCTGTTACTCAAAACCCAGTTGATAATCGCCAGCGTGAAGTACTTTTAAGTTGGGATATCAGTGATGATTTCAATTTCAGTAATGGGACAGTAAAGATCCTGCGCAAATATAGAGCCGTTCCATCCCACGAGAATGATGGTGATGTAGTAGTATCACAAGCAGCATCAGCTGGGCAGTTCTTTTTCTTAGATACGTTTGACTTCATAAATAATAGTGATTACTTTTACCGCATTTTTACTATTAATTCATTAGGAAATATAAGTGACAGATCTGAAGCCAGAATATTATCTGCTCATATTCCAAGATCAACCAATCCTGTTGCTAGTCCGGTATTGAGTCCAGTTTCTAGTGAAGTAATAACAGCCGGAAATAGAAAAACATTACTACAGTGGTCTAACCCTACTGATAATAGATGGAGAGGCACAAAAATATTCTTTAGTCTGGATGATTTCCCGACATTTTCGTTATCTCCGACAGGCGACTTAGTTGTGTCGGATGGTGTTGAAATTAAGGATACAACAGGAACTACATTTGCTCATCGTACTATAGGTTTATCAGATGCAGGTACTGCTAATCCTCTAGTTAATGGACGAGATCATTTTTATACTCTTATAACCTATGATAGATTGGGTAGATTCTCTGAATCTAGACTATTAAGAGCCGTTCCATCTATAGAGTTAGAAAATATCTTTATTCCAGAGGAAGTGAGAGATTTACATATCGAACTAATTAATCCAAGGACACTTTCAATTCAATGGGACAATCCTACAGTCAAGTCCGATAGATTGGATTTATTCTTCGGTGAATCTGCCTTGGTTTTTGTGAGCGTCAAAGATATATTTGGCGGTAATCTTGAAGATGTTAACGACTTAGAACTCCAGGTTTGCACTACTATTTTTGAAAGAAGACTAAAAACCACGGAAAGAAAACTCGGGACTGGATCAGATGATGATAATCCTGCTATCGGTTGTCGAGTCGGAGCAATTTCTATAGAGGGAGAGTGCAGACAGGGTTCTAGATTCGATGATAATTGTAATACAGAGCAAGAAGAGGCAGAGACTATTATCAATTTTGCTACTATAGAAAGTGGTCTCATAAAAGGTCTTTTAACTCATTCTACTGATCGTAATATTCTCACACGACGAAAAGCATATATAATGGATGTACGAGCAAGATATAAGGTAATAGACAAGGATTCTAACTCTGGAGAATCACTTTTCGAGTTTAATACCGAGTGCGTCACTATTGAATTTCGTCATCCTATTAAACTATCTGCTATTAATAAGTTCAATAAAAAATCTGCTATAGGGTGTGAAGTGGATGGAGGTATCAGAGGCAGTCCAGCATGTGGATGTCCAGATGAAACTGGTCCAAATAGCTGTCCAGTCAATGTAGTGAATGGTGGCTTCATAAATGCAGTACAGCCTTATGTCTGTAGAATAGAGGTTCAATTCAAAGGAGAGGCATTGCCTGACGGTACTCCTGTCAGAGTAGAACTGTTCAAGCATGGTTCGCCAGCAGATCCTAATCCTTTGTCCACAAAATCAACTCGTACTTTTATAGATGAGGGATTTCGTAACACATCTGCAATTCTAGAACCAGAGTTAGATAAGGATGGAAATCCAACTGGAGCATTGATTTCTAAGAGTGTTGTAGATATAGAAATACAGCATCCACCCCTGCCTGATTTTGTGGATATTTATATTGTGGTAGACCATTTAGGGTTCTTTGTAGATGGTGTACATGAAGTAAGATTTATTGCCAGCTTGTTTCTGACCATTGATATATCTGCACCAGCCGGTGATGGTATTGATGTGGCAGAACAGTTTGCTACAGTATACACGGTAAATCCTGATTTCCCAGGTGATCCGACTAAAAACTTACCAGCTCCAGATGGGACACTGGTAAAATGGGAATTAATTAAGCTATTATTCGGTAAAGAAAGACCTTTCTATAGCACCGAGCCATTGAACCAGTTATTATCCGGAGTCTACTCATCAACAACTAGTGGTGTAGCCAGAAACATCTTTTTTGGACCAGTAGGAAACATAGACAACCATAATATAGTAGTTGAGTGTAATGAGGAAGTTGGCTCTTCAGCCAAGCCATGTTGTATCGGGGAAGAATATGCCATAAGAGCTAGTGTTATTCTAGGAGAAGAAACATCAACAGACTCTGTTAGGTTTAGTTATCCTTGTGATGTGGCCGAATTTTCCGCTAAGAGATTCTTGATGAACGCTGATTTCAATCAACCACAAGCTGGCGGAAGCGGGTTTCAGTCGCCTCCACATTGGGTGGTTTGGGCAGATGGAATTCATATGCTTAAGTTCCAAATTGCCCAGAATGCGGCTTTGTCTCAAATATTAGGAGCTGATTGTTTCAGGACGTGTGTTGATGTAGTAAGTCCGGGACAAAACTTTCCATTAGCAACTAACCATATTGTTCAGATAAATGCGCCGGGAGAAATCCTTTGGAATGTCGTATTTGATGAAGATCCGTACACCGGGGAATTAACCCCTGTCACTTTCGATTCTATATCAGAAAAAACGGCAGAAAATCTCAACATACCATTTGTTGCAAACATACCCATTACAGGAGTAACAACAGATTTCTTTGTGAGGGATAACGCATTCATAGGTAATGACGGATCTTTGATTCCGCAACCCGAAGACTGCGACAATAACAGTTTGTCTGGGAGTGTTAATTCTTGCCTTTGGGTAAACATATGTGATGCGCTGTCTAATTGTGGAGGTCCAGGTAGTATTACAACTGGGCCACGATGGGATAATGTGTCTGCTGTGTCCGGGACCACCACTTTAATTGCTAATAATAAAGAAGTCACTCTTGCTGGAGGTGGCTCTTATGGTGAAGGAATACCACCTATTTACATAGGTTTTAGAGAGCCATTAGATGTGAGAATCATTGATGCACGTATTAATGGACAGCCAGTAACAGAGTTGATTCCTGATTCATTTTCTATTCATACTTTTACCGTAGAAGTGACATTCTCTGGAAAACCAGTGCCTGATGGCACGATAGTAGAAGTTCAAGTAACAGGGGAAGATCAAAATATTGTTATATTATCGAATTGCACTCCATCAGCTAATTGTCAACCTGGGGCTGGTGGCGTTGTCCATACTCGCCTGACGGATGATCCAATAACCGGGCGTAATAGCTCCTATGCTTTTTTCAGTATTGATCCTTTGCCTAGAGATGTGGGGTTCAATGCCAAGATCAATGTTACATGTCGTTTCGATAAATTGGGTACAGTCGAGAGGGAAATAACGACCTGTATAGAGGTAGCTAATTCTGTGGAACCAACACCTGTCTTACCACCAGATCCTAATGATCCTCAAGATGCTGGGTCTACGAGTGGTGAGGCAATTATATATGACACTGTGCAGGATTCTTTTTCTACCACACGTGCAAGCCAGATATCTAGGATGGGACATTTTGTTGCAGCTTCAGTCACTGGTACTTCAGATTTTGTGTACATTTTTGGAGGTTATACTGGAGCATCAGCAAGTTCGACAGCTAGTATAACTCCTCTTGCAGAGGCATTTAATAATACCACACAAAAATGGGCTTTTGTAACGAGCCTGCCTACACCAAGAGCATACGGCATGACTGTTATCTCCTCTGGTAAAATTTATTGTATTGGTGGAGTAGAACTAGATCAGTTATCGTCACAGTTTGTGATTTCTAGAAAGGTAGAAGTATACGATATTTTGACCGATACCTGGATGGAATTAGCATTAATGCCGGTAGATTCCAGTTTTAATCCTGACAAATCTTATGGAGTGGCATATGGTGATGCACAGGTTGTGGGTGATAACATTTACGTTACTTGTGGATTAACCAACGTTATTAACAGTTCCCAGCCTGGTGAATTAAATGATCGTATTTTGAGGTATTCAATTTCTTCGGATGTTTGGACGTTTATCTCTCCATCCGACGTACCACTATATCAGCGATTAGCTCCTTTTGGCTTTTATAGAAGTAGCCCACAAGTGGGTTCGGCGGAAGATGTAGATTCTGCAAAAATGTACTATATCTATGGTGGATCAATTCCTAAACCGCGTGAAGTAATAGAAGCCGAACGACAAGAGAAGATAAATCAATTAATTGCTGAGTTCAGAGCATCTATATTAGGCTCATCTTATTTTGCATCTTTGACACCAGCAGAGCAAGAAGATTTCATAGCAGAAAGAGAACAGGAAATAGCCAATGGTGTTGTGATTCCTGCCTTTATTTATCCGTCAACAGGCTTTAGGTTCTTACCTGGTAGCGAAACTATAAATGTTAATAGTGTATTGGAAATGGATATTTCTGATACCCTTGACAGACTGTGGCCTACTTTGCCAAAAACTAGAGATCATGGCAGAGCGGTCTATATACCATTTCAGGATATAGCATATTTCATGGGTGGTAGTAATCAAAATCAGTCTACAACTCTTAACAGAATAGAGTCTATCGACTTAGCTAATAATAACCAATATGACAGAAAGACTCCTTTTAATCGTGGTAGAGCTATGTTTGGGGCCGTTAGTATAGCCGATGATATATTTCTATCAGGTGGGTTAACCAGTGGACATAAAACTGGTTTTGTACAAATAGACGTAAAGCAAATACCTGATTTAGTGGAAGCCAGAGGATCTCAAAGCTCAGGAATTCTAATAACTCTCAAAAATGATTCGGGTGAAATCCTTGATGAGAACATAAGAGTTAATATTCGTGGACGATTAAGATTAGAGGCACTAGATGAAATCCTTAGTTCATTTTTTGCAAACCGGGCTGCCGATAGAGCATTAGGTGGTGATGGTAGCGGAAATGCTCCAGATTTACCACAAGAGGGTGATAATAAGGATATCAATAAGATCATTAGAGCACAAAACAGAATCATTGATCCCAATAGCGACGAATTTCAATTCAATGCTGCCAGAAAATTAGGTGAACAAGTTTTCTTATTCCCAATTCTGTACAGTAGCACAGATTTTACAATTAACAGCGGAGTGGGGTCCACGACTTTATTGCCACGATCTGAAGATCCATTATCAGACTTTGTGAAGCTTGCCGAGTTTATTCAGTCTGTTCTTCAAAATACACCAGATGACCCAGATGAGCGCTTTACAGGTGATCTGACAAGAGATGAGCTTGCTGCTCTTGGTGAATCTCTCGATGTAGTAAAATTACCGCCCACAATCTTAGATTCTGGTGCTCTTCGTAATTTATATGATATTGAGACCATTATCACTATTCTTGAGACTGACTCTTTTGGGCAAACAGTAAGTGAATTTGATCTTGATGTCCAAGATAAGATTAATTCCAGAATAGAAGAGTTGCTTACACCACCAGAACCATCAGAACCTCCTAGTGTTATTCCATCTCCAGTTGGAGGGGGTGGATTTGCAGAGAGTGAGTGTTTTGTACTACAGCACTCAGCACAACCTAGTGTTCCGCCATCAAATACTCCTCCGCAAAATAACCCTAACAATCCATCTGGTATCGGTGGTTTCTCTCAATCTGGACAATGCTTATTCTGTCAAACTGTCTTGCCATTGAATGTAGATGTTAAGTTACAATTACCAGCTATATTGACTACGTTCTACAATGTTGTTGATTGGATGCCTCAAATCAAGAAGCGGCTTGTAACTAATGATTCTACAGTTGCTGAGGCTATTGCTGAATTGGATGTTATTGATAAAGAAGTCCCGTTTGGTGGTAGTCAGCTTTTCAATGCATTATTTGAAGCTGGTAGGATAATGGGTGGAGACGAGTTTGATAGTGTTAAAAAATCCATATACATTGCCTCCGATAATTCTCAAAATCTCTCGCTTGTTAGCCGCACTGATGCCATAGAGGAAATAAACGCAATTGATGGTGATAAAAAAGTGCCTGTAGTATATGTGGTCTTCAGTACTTCATTCCCTACAAGCCTTGCTGCTCAATTACAGAGAACTGAGATATCTGATATAGAAAAGATTTCTGAGGCTACTGGTGGGCAATCAACCACACTTATATCGAATAGTTTCATGGATCAAATTTTGAATCTTGCTCTTGGTACGGCTACTGGTGGACTGGGATATGGCATCTACGTAAGATTAATTGATCTTGGTGACTTATCTGCGCTTACTGCTATGACTCTCGATTTTAATTTACCATCAAACACTCAGGGTTTCGTAAGATTCAAACACAGTAGAGATGGATTTAATTTTACTGATTTCAGCCAGAGATTTGAGGGAAGTCAGTTTGTAGATTTCATAGACTTCTTTGCCAAGAAAATAGAGATAGAAGTTGTATTAACCACCGGATTTACTACCAGTATAGCTCCTGAATATGACACAACAGCAACTGGTTTACCAAAACTACTTAGCATAATTTTCGATACTTCCAACGAACGCGAAGACTTTATGTTTCTGAATACAGATGATGTGCTGACAAACGCTCAACAAGTAGCTGCTGCATTTGATGGTACTATACCTGAGAATGGAATAATAGAAATAGGAGTTGCTACCTCGAATTCCCACGATTGGCGAGATTTCCAATCGATTGCGAGACCAGTTTTACAAGAGATCGGCAAGACGTTTCTTCTCGAAAGAACCGATGATCCCTTGTCTTTGGTTCCTATCGAACAATTAACCACTATTAATGGTATTCTATATACTACTAATTATAAATCGTGGGACCCAGATGCTGCTGTAAGTCTCTTTGAAGTAGATTCTGATGGATTAGAGGTTCCTGTCCTATCTGGCTTCGTTTCACACCCCAGACAAGGACAAATATATTTCGACACACGACAACCGCCTAGTAAAATTTTTAAACTAGCAATTGTAAACTCTGGATCATTGAGAATTGGTGTTAGATTACGAAATAGATTACATACAGAAAGTATTGTTATTCGTGGAGTTGGGTTTATATACAGCACCAACGACGATAAACCTATTGTTCTTACTCAGGTAGCACCGAAAGCTGTTAATGTAACTATATCACCAAGCTCACCAACAGCATCTGATACGATATTTGCTCTCTATGATTTTATTGATCTGAATGGCGATCCAGAATCAGACACCATTATTGCTTGGTTTAAGGACAGTGTACAATTATTGGAAATTCAAGGTAAAAGTTCGTGGTCTAATAATGATTTGCTATTAAGCAATAAGCTAGAGCCAGGTGATAGCATAACTGTTCATGTTACGCCTGGCGATGGCAGGGATTTTGGGACCAAGGTTATATCGGCAGCAGTCACAATTCAACCACAAGAGCCTGGTATCGTTAGTGCGGTCATAGTTCCTATAAGAAGCGGTGTCATAAATAACGTACATGATACATCAAGTGTTTTTCAGGTTGACTACATATTCCTGACAGATGATACAGGACCAGGCTCAGTTGAGAATGGGACAGTAATAAAATGGTTCGTCAATGGGAATCTATTCAAGGAAGGAACGTTTTCTGCAACAGTTACTCCAGACCCTTATGATGATCCTAAAATAGTCTCGCCTGGTGATGCTGTTGGTGGAACAATTG